>Ga0210248_101586_pt1 | contig 16769 bp, 9 predicted proteins | sample ChrtobMetP3_32mM_FD_155493 | JGI IMG/M metagenome (GOLD analysis project Ga0210248, IMG submission 155493) | Chrysochromulina tobin associated microbial communities from unialgal haptophyte culture, Seattle, Washington, United States - P3_32mM | ecosystem: Host-associated > Algae > Haptophytes >...
TTAGTGGGAGGCCGGGCGGGTTGGGGGGTCGCGCGAGCTTGAGAGGGCGAGCTGGGCCCGCGCTGGCGGGCGGGTTCGAGCGTAGATGGGCGGGCTCCACCGACATTTTTAAAGTTTTGTCAAACTTCTCACTGTGAATTACGATACATATTCGACGAAACTCCATCCAATCGAATCACACTTCGCGTGTAGTGCGAGGTCAAAGCTCGAGAAATACCGCTTTCAGGTATGGCATGCCCCCCGGAGCGCGCACGGGGTGGTCTGGAGCGTGCCCCGTGATGGCGGCCACGCGCCCGCGCCGCCGTGCAGCAGACTCGGCCGCGGGGACAACAGCATCTTGGAAGGCTTCCGGAGTGACTTTCTGGGAGCAGGAGGCGAGCAAAAGGGTGCCATCCTTCCGTGTGAGCCTTGCGCCGAGCCCTGCCAGCCGAGCGTATGACTTGAGGCCCGCTTCCAACTGTTCTGGGCGCTGTGCAAACGCGGGAGGGTCCACGATGACAATGTCGAAGAGCTCCCCACGCGCCACCATCGACTCCATCGCTTCGAATGCGTCGGAGGCGACCTCGGAGTGCCTGCAGCTCGCAATCGCCCTGTCGGTCGCGCCGTTGGCCTCAAAATTGCGACGCAGCGCCTCGAGCGCGGGTCGGCTCAAGTCCACAGACACGACCTCGGAGGCCCCTCCTGCAGCGGCGGCCAAGGAGAAACCTCCCGTGTAGGAGAAGACATTGAGGACCCGTACGTGCCTCCCTCGGGACGCGATCGCTTTGGCCATCTCCCTCACTCGGTAGCGGTTATCGCGCTGGTCGAGGAAGAAGCCCGTCTTCTGGCCGTTGACTGGATCGCACTCATACTGTATGCGGTTTTCGAGGAAGAAGACGGCAACGCGGCCCTCCGCGTCGCCCGGCACAGCGTCGAGCGGTGGGCCGCGAAGGACTTGGCCGTGCTGGAGATCGAAGCGCTCAGCCGCTGGGAGCACGGCCATCTCGCGGCTCATCAGGAGCATGAAGCGAGAGCACGCTCGCAGGTGAGGCGACTCGGCGAGCGCTTTGACGATGACCTGGCACCACGGCAGCCAGCACGCAGCGTAGCACTTGATGACAATGGTCGAGCCGTAACGATCGATGACCAGCCCGTGCAGCCCGTCGTGTTCGCCGTTGCACAGCCGGTAGCCAGTCGTGATCTCGTCATCGTCAAAAATGGCCTTTCGCTCGGCGATGGCTGCATTGAGCGCCGCAGCAACCCAGCCATCATCGACTGGCGCAGTACTTGCTCCCCGCACCAGGAAGCGCACGCGAAGCGGGCTGAGCGGGTCGAAGAGACCAACGCCCAGAACAAGAGCCTTAGAGCTCTTCTTGTCCTTTGGTCCGAACACCACAGCCACGTCGCCGCAGCCGCCCTCGGATGCCTTGGTGACATCTGTGTCGAAGACTGTCAGCGGAGACAATCCATCGGCCCTACGAAGCCGAGATGTGCAGCGCGAGTCGACGTGGACCGCCACACGCTTCGACGTCCATGGAGACGCGAGGATGACGAATAGGACGAGCCCTTGCATGCCTGCGTTGGTGAACCGGCGTTGCAAGGAGCGGACCAAAAACGAACATGTAGCGCCCCAGGAAACCGTCTGCCCTACCTTTTCATTGGCTTTCACGTGAATGGGCCTTTTTGAGGAATCTTTGGCAAATCATGTCGACAAGAATCTCTCCCATCAACGCCCTTCTCCTCCTCTCCGGCACGCAGGCGCTACGATCCAACTACGTGAGAATCTTCAAGTCAACGGCAGATGCCGCGGCACCCGCGTATGAGCTGCAGACGGCCGACGTGCGCCTGACGCTGCGCGATGACGGTGGTGTCTTCTCGGTCGATCTGCTCTCGACTGTGCATGTGGCTGAGCGCGAATACTATCGAGATCTTCAGGCGCGCGCCGAGCAGTACGACCGCACCCTGTTCGAGCTCATCGTAGATGGCTCCCTGGTGACCACGCAGCAGGATGAGGCGACCGGGACCCAGGTCCGTCGGCTGTCAACGCCGTTGCGTGCTGCCCCTGCACTAAAGGAGCTCGCGGCGCGGAACGGGCTGGACACGCAGGTCGAGGCGCTCGACTGCACGCGGTCGCGCTGGGTGCTCGCGGACGTCACGCGCCGGCAGCTCTCCGTGCAGGAGGCGCGTCTTCAGCAGCCCGGGCTCGCTAGCGGCCGGAATACGCTCGCCCCGGGCTTCGGCACGCTGGCGGCGCCGCTGCGGCTGCTGCTGGTGGGACCGACCGGCTCGAACAAGAATAGCCAAGGCTCTGCGCTGCGCCCGCTGCTCAGCTTCCTTCCCGCGCCGGAGCTGTGCTGGCTGCTCGACGATTGGATCACGGCGGGTGGGCCGGAACTCTCGCCCGCCTTAGCGCCGCTCGCCGACGCGCTCGGTCGCTTCGACCTCGGCGCGGCGCGGCGCCTCTCGTTTGCGCTGACGCTTGCCGCCGGCGAGACGACCCAGGAAGGCTCGCTCGCGGGTGCTCTCGTGCGCTGGCGCAACGCGCGCGCCGTCGAGGAGGTCGAAGTCGCGCGTGCCGCCGGCTGCACCAAGGTCGCGTTGCTCTACGGCGCGCTACATATGCGCGACCTACGCTCGCGTCTGCTGCAGCGCTACTCACTTGTGTCCGTGGCCGAGCCGATCTGGCGCACCGCCTGGTCCGTCGGCGTGCCCGCGGAAGACAAGGGCACACCAGGGCGCTCAGTGCTCGTGCTCGCGGCGATGTCTCTTGTGCTGCTCGCAGTCGATGCGTTCGACTGGATCGATTGTACGGAGGCTGTGCTGCGCACCGTTGCCGTCCAGCTGACGCCCGCCATCGGTGCTCTCGCGCCGGAGCTCTACGGCGGAGGCGAAGGCGGCCTTGGCGCTGCGGCCGCCAATGCCGCGGCCAACGCGGCCACCGACACGCCCGCGGGCGCCTTGCTCGAGGCGCTGCTCTACCTGGCCCGGCATGCGCTGCTCTACCTGGCGTTGCAGCGGTGGGCCTTTGAGTGGGACTCGAGATGGTGGGCTGTGGAGGCAGATGACGAGGCGTCGGTTCGGTTATCTGAACGTTGAGTACGCTGTCTATACAGATTTGAGAGATGAGAGTGTGGTCAATTGGAGTGTGGCCTCTGCCCACGCGCGGCGCTAGCCGCGCTATACCTTTTTGCCCGCGATCCCGTCCACCGCCCCCCCGCGCCCCGGCGCGGATTGGGACGAAAAGAGACTTTTTACAAAAGTGCCCATTTCGCGCCGCGCTCTGATGAGCACTTCGCAGGCTATTCGCAGGCCTTCTTGTGACTTGTCTTTTCCCACACGCCACAGAGCACGAACGTGGACTTGGACTGAAGATTTGATTTTTGAGGAGGTCCATTGCGTACCGGTGCCTTTGTGCGCCCGCGTGTCCCGTGTGTCCCGTGTGTGTGTCCCGGCTCCCCCCGGTGTCTTTTTCCCGGACAAGTCACAAGTGCGCTCGAGCACTTTTTCGGCGCGGCGCGCGGCGGCCGCCGCATGGCCGAGCAGACGCTTGCAACAATGGCAGACAAGGAACGCCGCGACAAGGACCGGCACTCCAGGACAGGGCCGAGAGCACGAACCCTCGCGATAGCCGCAACGCTCGCCGTCACGATAGGAAGCCTCGCCTACCTCCTCCTGTGGCGCAGTAAGAGCAGCTCTCCGTGCACGCTTCCACATCGGCACACGGCCACCGCGCAGCTGCTCCCGCCGCCCGCTCGCTACGCGAGCGCCACGCACCTCATCATGGTCGCGGGCCACGCCGTGTACGTCGCGTCGTCACGTACCGCGGCCGATGTTGTGAAGGAGGAGTCGTGGTTTCTCGAGAGCTTCCAACACGGCCAGCTGAGCACAATGCTGGCGCACATCCGTCGCGGCGTCGAGCTTGCCGCCGCCGACAATCGCTCGCTCCTCATCTTCTCGGGCGGCGAGACACGCGCCGCAGCCGGCCCGCGCTCCGAAGCTTTCAGTTACTGGGAGGCGGCAGAGGCGCTCGGATGGTATGGCACGCCGTACGTGCGGGAGCGTAGCGTGCTCGAGCCACACGCACGCGACTCGCTCGAGAATCTGCTCTTTGCGTTGTGCCGCTTCTACGAGGTCGCCGGCCGCTACCCGGAGCGTGTCACCGTCGTCTCCTTTGGCTTCAAGCGACGGCGCTTTGTCGAGCTGCACCGCGCGGCACTCCGGTTGCCGCGCTCGCGCTTCGCGTACGTGGGCATCGACCCGCCGGGCTTGGGGCTCGACGTGCTCAAGGGCGAGATCAGCCACTCGTCCAAGCCCTTTGAGCGCGACCCGTATGGCTGCGTCGAGGCCGAGCTCCAGCGCAAGCGCGCCGCACGTGACCCGTTTCGACGTGGCGCACGCTATGCCGATGGCTGTCCCGCCCTCACAGCACTCCTAGAGCATTGTGAGCCAAGCACCTTTCGTGGGCCACTGCCCTGGTCGGCACACGTAGGCGACGATGAGGACACCGACGGCTCTTTTGGTTCGCGCCGTCGCCAGCTCGCCCCTTCTGGGCAGGCTGACCTCGTCGTAGTACGGACCGCGCGTGACTTCCAAACACTTTCGGAAGGCGACCGTTCTCGCACGTGAGGCCAGGCACGTGAGGCCACGGCACGGCGAGAGAACGGCTGTCGCCCCTAGCGCTTTAGTAGCATAGGATAGCCCAGGGACCGGCCTCTCCGGGGCTGCGGGGGTGCTCGCTCCACACGCGGGGCCGGCGGTATCTTCGCACTTCGGTGCGGTCGACACGGGGGCCTTCAGTACCGCCCGGACTGCCGTGCTGCCACGTGCCCGCCGCGCCGGGCGCAAGTGAAGTTGCGAGTAGCTACGGAGAGGTAGCAGCAAGTCGACCAGCTGTAGCGCAGGGGGGAGCTCGTAGAGCTCATCTCATCGACTCTATAGCCGTTATATAGCCGTATAGGAGACTCTACGCTAGACGGTCGCGCCGGCGCCGCGGCCGGGCGGTCTACTAGGGCCCAGGCCGCCGCGCGCGGCGTCTCGACGTCGACGACGCGTACCGCATTCGTGATTCGAGCGGTCGTCGAGTTCATCCGTCTAATAAAAGTGTAGGACAGTTTGTCTCGTAGGTGTCCGGGACGAGACACGTCACGGATCGTCACCGGTGGACTGCCGCAGCCTGAGACTGAAGCTGGATGCACAAAAGCACGTGATCCTAACGCGTGCACGCGTCGGAAGCGCACAACCGATCCGTCCGCGATGCTCCGCATCGGCCGCTCGAGCTCGCCGACGGGGCGGCAGCAGACTCAACCAGGCCACGCCGCATCAAGGTGTGCCCTTCTCTGCCGTGAGGTCACGCTGCGGGCTGCTCGACGCGCGCCTCGTCGAAGACGATGATGGGCTGATCGGCCGAGAGGATTGCCCCCGGTTGCGCGAGCAGAGTGCGCACGACGCCATCACGCCGAGCGGTGAGCACATTCTGCATCTTCATCGCCTCGACGACGCACAGGGCCTGCCCGAGAAAGACGACCTGACCCTCCGACACGGCGACCGAGACCAGCTTTCCCGGCATGGGCGAGAGCAAGGCATTGTCGAGCAGCGAGCGCGGAGGCGGCTTCAGGTGGCGCGAGAGCTCCGCCACGCGCGGCGCGCGTGTCAGCACCTCGTACGTCGTGCCGAAGGCGCTGAGCAGCCAGCCCTGCGTGCGCCTCTCGAGCACCTGCACAGCGAGGGCGGTGCCACCGGCAAGCGGGTCGCTCTCCTCATGGCCATGGCCGCCGTCCCCCTCCTTGGGCTCCTCGAGCGGCAGAGTCTGCGCACGTGCCTCGAACAAGCCCCCGGGCCCGAGGCCTGTGCTTGAGAGCGTGAGCAGCCGACTCCACGAGGCTGGCGCCGAGGGTGGCGCCGTCGTGGGCGCCGACCCGTCGGGGTCTGCCGCCGACGAGCCGCGCGCCGTCGCGGGCGCTCCTTGGACGAGCAGCCTCATGCCCGGCGGCAGCAGCGAGCCGGCCGAAACCCCAACGGCTGGATCGAGCGTGACTGTGAGCTGCTGCTCGGCAGCGGCGCCCTCACTCTCGAGGCGCGCCCACAGGTTGGTGCTGAGGGCCACCGAGTCGACGGCGTGCAGTAGAGCGGAGGCAGGGCTCGCACCGGGCGCGGGCGGCGCAGGCGCAGTGGCGCGTAGCTCGGCGGCCAGCTCCAGCGCCGCCGCGCACGCGAGCAGCTCACACTTTTGGCTGGGCGTGAGCACGTGCCCGTCGTAGCCGTCGGGGAACTCCTCGGGGATGAAGGCGGTGGTCACCTGTGCGGAGAGGGGTGGGGCGCTGTGGTGAGCACTTGCATGCGCGCAGGCGAGGCTCGCAGGGAACTCCTCGGGGATGAAGGCGGCGGTCACCTCGCCCCGCGCAAACCGCGGGTGGTCGAGGAGCGTGTGCAGAAAGTTGAGGTTGTGCCGCAGCCCATCGCCCCTAATTTGGTAACGGGCGAGCGCATGCAGCATGAGGCGCCGCGCCTCGTCGCGGCTCGCGCCGTGCGTGATGAGCTTGGCAATCATCGGGTCGTAGTGGACGGAGATCTCGCCGCCCTCGACGACGCCATCGTCCACGCGCACCGTGCCTTCGCATCCCGCCGCCGCCACCACCGCAGCCTCGTCCGGGGGCACGTACCGCGCAAGCGTGCCCACCGAGGGCAAGAACCCCCGCAGAGGGTCCTCGGCGTACACGCGGCACTCAAAGCTCCAACCGCGCGCGAGGACGTCGGCCTGCGCAAACGGGAGCGGCTGGCGCGCCGCCACTTGGAGCATCACCTCGACGAGATCGAGGCCCGTCACCATCTCGGTCACCGGATGCTCCACCTGGAGCCGCGTGTTCATTTCGAGAAAGTAGTGCCGCTGCTGCGCGTCGACGAGGAACTCGACAGTACCCGCCGAGCGGTAGCCGACCGCCTTGGCGAGTGCGACCGCCTCCTCGCCCATCGCGCGCACGGTCGCCTCGGACAGGTGCGGCGCGGGCGCCTCCTCGACCACCTTCTGGTTGCGCCGCTGGATTGAGCAGTCGCGTGGTGGCAGGTACACCGTGTTGCCGAACGTATCGGCGATCAGCTGGATCTCGACGTGGCGTGGCTTCTCGACGTAGCGTTCGACGAAGATGCGGTCGTCGCCAAAGGAGGCGGCCGCCTCGGCCGCCGAGAGCGCGAAGCCGCTCGCCGCCTCCGCGTCGTTGTACGCGATGCGCATGCCCTTGCCCCCGCCGCCCGCCGACGCCTTGAGCATGACCGGATAGCCGACCTTGTTGGCGACGGCGACGGCCTCCTCGGCTGTCTTCATGACCGCGAGCACGCCAGGGATCGTGCTCACGCCCGCGGCCTGAGCGAGCAGCTTGGACTCGATCTTGTCGCCCATCGCACGGATTGCGTGCGCCGTTGGCCCGACGAAGGCGGCGCCCGCGGCCTCTACGGCCTCGCAGAAGGCGGCTCGCTCGGAGAGGAAGCCGTAGCCCGGGTGCACCGCCTCGGCACCCGTCTTCTTGATCGCGTCGATCAGCCGGTCGATGCGCAGATACGAGTCTGCCGAGGCGGCCGAACCGATGCAGATGGCCTCGTCGGCCATCGCCACATGCGGCGCACGAGCATCGGGCTCGCTGTACACGCCGATCGTACGCATGCCTAGCCGTTTGGCCGTGCGCATAATGCGGCAGGCGATCTCCCCGCGGTTAGCCACGAGCAGCGAGCGGAACGGCGGCGGCGCCATGACTCGTCGGAACGGCGGCGGCGGCGGCGGCCAACTCGGTCCTCATCACAGTCTTCGACACGTCAAATTCGTCAAGCCCTCGTCGCCGTTCACGGATGTGTTGAGATTCGAATGGATTTTTACATGTACATGTATGGACGGCCTGCCGTGGGAAACCGGAAGCGCCGACGGGCAAACAACGCGTTTGGGATCTCGCGTAACCCTCGCGGAGGTCCACCCGACGAACTCTGCGTGCGCCGAAAGAGAAGCCACGATGAGCAGCCAGTTGTGGCAGGACCTCAAGGGCTGGGGCCCGATGCCCGCAGCTCTAGTGCTCCTCATTCCGCGGCTAGCGATCGGCTACGTGGTCGTGGGGGCGGCGATGATCGCTCGCGGGATCGCACGGCTCTTCGGCGCGGCATCGTCGTACGAGCCCAAGGCCAACCTGCGCATCCTCATCGTTACCGACTACATGCCGCCACAGACCCACGGCATCGCCTTCCGCTTCCGGCAGTACGTCGACTTCATGCGGCGCGACGGCCACGAGGTCCACGTCTTCTGCACCTCGTCGGTGCGCGAGGTCGAGACGTCCTTCGACCACCCGAACCTGCCGTGCATCTGCAACCCGTACAACATGAAGAACAAGATGGCGTACAATGCGGGCGTCAAGCTCGCCTGGTACCTGAGCGCTAAGCAGTGGGACCTCGTGCACATCGTGTGCCCGTCCAACATCTGCTGGGCCATCCTGCCGGTGACGGCGTGGCGGCGCATCCCCTGCTACGTGAGCCACCACGTCGACATGGAGTACTACATCTACGAGTACGTCAAGGCGCGCGCGCTCGCGAACTTTGGCTGGTGCATGTATTGGCTCATCACCAAGCTGCCGTGCAAGCTCTTGGCGCAGTGCAACGCGGCGCCGACGCTCACCTTCCTCGACCAGCACATCTGCAAGGAGGATGGATACCTGCAAGGGGCGCGGCACCGCATCCCGTCGGGCGTGGCCGACGAGCGCTTCACGCTCGACTCGGACGACCCCGACAAGCAACGTGCCGCCGAGCGCGCCGCGCTCCTCGAGCGCTGCGGCCTCGGGCGCGCGGGTGAGGAGCCGGCGTGTGTCCTGCTCATGGTGCAGCGCCTCGCGCCCGAAAAAGGAACGATGCACGCACTCGAGGCGCTCGCGGCGCTCCAGGGCGGCGGCGCCGTCGCTCGCGGGAGCACTACCAGCGGCAAGCTCTCGCTGGACGGCACGCGGCAGGTGCATCTGCTCGTGTGCGGTGACGGGCCGTCCATGAAGAGCCTGCAACAGTACGCTGAGAAGCATCAGCTGCCGGTCAGCTTCCTGGGCAACGTGCCCAACACGCAGCTGCCGCCGCTCTACCGCGCCGCCGACGTCTTCGTCACCTGCTCCACCTCGGAGACGTACGGCCTCACCGTGCTCGAGGCTCTCGCCTGTGGAACTCCCGCGGTGTTGCCGCACTGTGGGGTCTTCGACGAGCTATGGGCGTCGGCGACGGCCACATGGCGCGTGCCCGACGCGTGGATCTACGACGAGGGCAATGCCGAGGGGCTGCTGCACGCGATGCGCGACGCGGCGAGCCCGGCGGCCAAGGCACGCCTGCAGCGTGAGCCAGTCAAGGCCTCCTGGCGCGATGCGACCAATGAGCTCGTTCGCCAGTACAAGGAGACCATCCACGCAAACCTTCCGAACCGGCAGGTGCGGGCCACCATCATGGGGGCACTCGACAGCCTGCTGCGCGCCATCCTGGGCACGCTGTGCGCCTACTGGGTCGTGCGCTCCTACACGAAGCGCTCCTTCAAGATCGGCGTCTACCTCCTCGATAACTACGTCCTCGAGTACCTGTAACCTTCACCTGTAGGCTGCGGGCGAGCGAGCCAGGAGCGAGGCCACGGAACACTTGCGCACGCGCGCGGCGCGCCGCCGGGCTAGCACGCGTCCCCGCATGGAGCGCCCCGTGTCACACGGGGGGCGTGCGATCGGCGAGGTACCTTGCATGTGGCGGCACAGAAGTCCGAAGCCGATGAGCGACGGTACACGGTTGCTTCGTCACGAAATGCAAATCCGTCAATCGACACACGACAGTTCCGGGCGTGTTGATGGTTCATGAATTCCTGGCTGGCCACGCTAACTTGGTACGTGCGGCAGTGCCGAGTACGGTCGTGGAAGATCCGGTTTACGCAAGTCGAGTTTTAACGCTCTTCACCACTCAAAGAACTGTTGAGGAGTTATTACGAACGCGGATACGAGCGGGATAGGCGATAGCGGATAGATTGACGCTTATTCCGACCCCGCACCGCCCGGACACGACCCTGATCCCTGTTTGGACTTTGGAGGTGACGCGCCGTGGCCGGGCGGCCCCCGGGCGCGCAATACTTCGGGCAATATCACGGGGGACCGAGGCACAGCGACGAGGGGCCGGAGGGCGAATCACACGTTGCGCACCCGCACGGTGACGGTCTCGAGCGATATTATTGAGGGGAGCGGACCCACGGCACAGTCACGTGAGTCGCCCATATTGGTGGTTGCATGCATGCTCTCCGGGCAAGGTGGGCGCCATGGTGGGCGCGATTGAGGGCGCGAGCCTCGCATGGTCAGCGGCGCCTGGGCGCCTCCGGCCGCTGACCTCGCAATGGCGCCTATGCCTCCTGCCCGCCTCCCCTCCCCCAACCTTCGCCTTCGCCCCCCCAAAACGAGGGGAGGGCGGACTGGGCGGCGCCCGATGCAGCGCGCGATGCTCAGAGCTTCAACAGCGACTCGAGGAGCGTCGCCGGCCCTTCGGAGGGCTTAAAGAGGCCCTTGAGCACCCGGATCTCGCTCCCGAGCTCCATAGCGACCTCCATCAGACCACGCTCAGCAGAGGCGGCGGAGGCGGGCGCGCGCTCGGTCGCGGCACCCGCGGCGGCGCGCGACGAGTTCGGGCGAAGGAGCGGTGGCGAGAGGTTTGCGGCCAGTCCCCCGGATGCCACCTGACGCGTGAGTCGGATGGCTCCATGTCGGATCGCCTCCGCAGACTTGGAGCGTATGAGGCCCGGCTTGAGCGCCTCGGCTGAGTACGAGCGCACGAGCCCCTTGACGTCCGTCGTGATGTCCGTCCGCCCACCGGCCTGACGCAAGATCGCCGCCTGGCGCACTGAGGCGGCCGAGGATGGCGCCGCGACGTACTGGGCGTTGGCCGCGCTGTACTGGGCGTTGGCCGGCCGTGCGCTGCCCGCGCTGTACTGGGCACGATGGCCGTCGGTCGCGCTGTACTGGGCGCTGCCAAGAGTAGCCATGTCGGAGGATGCATTCGCCGTGCTCACGCTCGGCGCGGCTGCGCTCCTGCCGCCGCCGCCGCCCAGTACAGCGCCGGATCGGAATGCTGCGGGGGCACGATGAACAGGCGTCTGCAGCTCGCTGGCCCTGCTGCTGCTGAGCGGCGCGGTACTGGGCGGCGCAGCGGGTGGCGCGTCGCCCGCGACGGCGCCGTTCGTCGGCAGTGGCGTCTGGCCGTTGGGGCCTGGCGTGCCGCGCTGCGCTCGTGACAGCGCGCGATTGAGCGCCATCGTCGCCTCTTTGCTCGCAACCGCCGCGGCGAGGGCGAGCTTCTGTTCGCGAAGCTTCTTCTCGTCGGCGCCGTCGGACTCGTCCAAGTCGGCCGAGATCTCGATCTGCGAGATCTCGATCTGGCGACTCTCGAGCCTGCCGCCGAGCTTGGCAGCCGCAGCGACGGCCTTTCCGAGCTCCAGAGCCGCCTGCACCCTCGCTGACGGCGGAGGTACGCCATAGCTCAGCGGGGACGGGTCCGCTCGGGGTGTCGCTGACGCTGCAACTGCCGCACTGCTGCCGGCGCCGTCCAAGCAGCCGGTCACTCGCGGCGTGCTGCCGGCACTGCCACCGCCGCCGCCGTTGCCCGCCCGGCTCACGTTGCCGCTCGCGGCGGCACGCTTGCTCGCTGACGTCGCGTAAGGGGAGGCCGACTGCCAGCCACCACCGACGACGGCCTGGGGCACGAACTGCATCGAGGCGGTCGCCTGCGAGCGGAGCAGGCTCGCGTCGAGCGCGGCCGTTGCGCCGCCGCGCCGCGCGCCCGGGAGCGCGGGCACGAGCCCCGTCGCATCGAGCATCTGTCGCCCCGGCATGAAGTTGGAGCCCGCGGATGCCGCCGGCGCTTGTGGCAGCAGCGTGAGTGCGGGGCTCGGCGGCGGCTTGGCCTCGGATTGGGCGTAGCGCGTGTGCCGGCGGCTCGCGGCCGCCACCGCGTTGTCGCGCGACGTCGGCCGGGTCGCGGCCGCCTGGCGCTGCGCCGACGAGCGCGGCATCTTCTGGCCATCGAGTATCAAAAGGCCCGGGAGGATCGATGCAAGAGATGGGCGATAGCTCGGCTGCTTGGCGACGGGGTTGCCGCCGAGCGAGAGCGTGCGCAGGCTGGTGTTCATGGACAGCAGACGCAGCTCCGACGTCTTCTCGACGTAATTGAACCGCGCGTCGCACAGCTCGAGACGACCGAGGCCGGCAAGCCCGATGAGCGACGAGATCCGATTGCCACCCGCGAGCAGCACCTGCAGCTGGGTGATCTGCTCGAGCGGCTGGAGCGACGTGAGCAGGTTGTACGAGAGGTTGAGCTCAAGCAGCCCGCCGCCCCAGCTCCCGATCCCCTCGATGCCCTCGAGCCGATTGTATGCCACGTTGAGGTGCAACAGCGTGGGCGGCAATCCCACCAGCTGCTCGACGTTGTTGTGAGACACGTCGAGCGACAGCAGGCGGCTGTAAGGCCGGAGTAGCTCGATGCTCTCGAGCTCATTCTCGGCGAGGTCCAGGTGGCCAACAGCTTGGGGCGAGACCGCTGTCTCGCCCGCGTCGAGTGCATCAGCCACCGCCTTCATACTCGCCAGCTGGCACGCGCGGAAGGAGATGGAGAGGCCCTTCTCCTGCCAGCGCGGTGAGGTGCCCGTCATCGCGGTCGACATGACTGTTGCCCGAGGTGGCGGCACAGGTCGGTCTCCAGGTGGATGCGCCGCCACTGAAGCACCGTCAATGCACGCTGTCTCTCCAGACCTTGAAGATGAGGAGGGTTCGGGTTTGAGCTGCTGCTGCTGCTGAAACTATAAACATTGGCTGTGAAACACACAACGCGCGCGCGCGCGCGCTCTCCGGACCCCCAAGCACGGGGGCCGTTTTTGAGTGCAATCGCAATCGATTTCTTTCTCCGTCACACCCTTGGTCTCGACCCGTCGTCCTCTTCGCAAATCCAAAACCAAATGCAGGTCGAGGAGCCTTGAACGTTGAAGTGCAGACGCTCACAGGCATTCGCTCGCGACGGCGTCCCGAAACGTTCGAAAAAACCTCTCGCGGTCTCCCCCCGGGTGTACAATACCCCCGGGGGTGTATGGGTGCCACACAAAGGGCTCGAAGCCAGTGCCGGAGGGTCATGATACAATGATCGTCATGATTGTACCATACACATGCACACACGAGCAGTCGAGCACATGCTCACAAGAGCTGGTCAAAGTTGAGCTCTACAATGTATTGCGCCGTGGGTTGGGTTTCGTCGGCATCTCGACGTCCTCCCCCAGGCTCGGCAGGCTCGGGAGTTCGCTCACGGCCGGCACCACGGGCACACCATAGGCCGCCGACAGCGGCTCGATCGCCGTCGGCGCACCTATCACCGTCAGGCCTATCACCGCCCCGTCGGTGGGCCAACGCGACGGACTCTGTGGGTCAGACGGACGCCCCGCCGCGCCCACCGCGCCCGCCGCGCCCGCCTCGGCGCCATCGGCCGCTTGTTGCTGCTGCGCCTGACGCTCCTCCTCGCCTCCTTCATGTCCTTCATGTCCTTCATGGCTCTTCCTTTCCTCACTCCGCTTCTTCGCTTTCCTAGCGGCGCGCTCCTCGGCCTCCGCTCGTTTAAGGAGTAACATCGCAGCTTCATCCTCAATCGCCTCACGCGCCTCCATCGAGGCGGTGCGACGATGCCCCGGCGGAGATGCGGCTGAGGGGGGTGCTGAGGGGCTACCCGACGTCCACGCCACTGCTGCCGCCTGCTGCACCACCGCAGGAATAGCTGCGTCATGCGGCTGCGGCTGCGGCTGCGGCTGCGGCTGCGGCTGCTGCTGCGCCTGCTGCTGCGCCTGCTGCTGCGCCTGTGCCTGCTGCAGGGCTGCGGCTTCAGCGGCCGCAGCATCGGCAGCATCGGCAGCATCGGCGGCTGCGGCTGCCTCCATGGCATCGGCGCGAGCAGCCGAATCCTGCTGCACTTGCCACTGAGCTGCGACCGCGGACATCTCGGCATGCGCCGCCTGCTGCTGCTGTGCCGCTTCGGCTTGCCAGTGCGCTTGAACCGCCGCAGCAGCCTGTTGCTGCTGCTGCTGCGCATACAGCTGCGCCATCGCCGCTTCCTGCTGATGCACGGCTGCTTGCTGCTGAGCCTGCCACTGCGCGTCTGCTTGCGTCTGCTGCTGCGCTTGCAGCTGCGCCTGCGCCTGCGCCTGCGCCTGCGCCTGCGCCAGCTGCTGCGCCTGCAGCTGCGCCATCGCCGCTTCCTGCTGCTGCACGGCTGCTTGCTGCTGTACAGCTGCATGCACTTGCCAGTGCGCCGCCGCGTACACCGCATCATGCTGCTGAGCTGCGATCGCGGACATCTCGGCATGTGCCGCCTGCTGCTGCTGTACCGCTTCGGCTTGCCAGTGCGCTTGAACCGCCGCAGCCTGCTGCTGCTGCTGCTGCTGCTGCTGCTGCTGCTGCTGCTGCTGCTGCTGCTGCTGCGCATACAGCTGCGCCATCGCCGCTTCCTGCTGCTGAGCCTGCCACTGCGCTTGAGCTTGCGCGTCTGCTTGCGTCTGCGTCTGCTGCTGCGTCTGCTGCTGCACCTGCTGCTGTACCTGCTGCTGAGCCTGCTGCTGAGCCTGCTGCTGCTGCTGTGCCTGCTGCTGCGCCTGCTGCTGCGCTTGCTGCTGCATCGTTGCCGCTATCGCTGCGTCCTGTTGTCCGGTCACCAAGCCGTTTGTCGGCGCGTAGGCGCCGGCGCCCATCGGCACGCCTTGTTGCAGCATCGGTTGCATCGGCTGCTGTGGCGGCTGCGACTGATTTGGTTGGGACGGCTGCCACTGCTGAGTCGACTCCTGCGGCGGTGAGTGCTGCGGCGGTGGCTGTTGCGGTTGCGGTTGCGGCGCAGACGGTTGTGGTGGCGGCTGCTGCCAAAGCTGAGTTGCCTCCTGCGGTGGATGCTGAGCTTGTTGGGGCGGCATCTGTTGTGGCTGCTGGGCGTTGTGTTGGGCGTTCGGCAGTTCGACGCGGAACGTCTGCCCAGCTGTCAGCCCTGACGGCACCATCACCTGCATGGGCCCCGCGGGCGTATGTAGCTGGATGTACTGGCCACCTTGGCTGCCCTCAGGCACTGTGCACTCGTACGCCGTGTAGGCTGGGCCCTGACCTTGCGCTTGTGCCGGCGGCGGCTGCACGGATGCCACCATCGACGCATTCTGCTGCTGCAGCTGCTGCTGTTGTGCCTGCGCCTGCGCCTGCGCCTGTGCCTGCGCCTGTGCCTGCGCCTGTGCCTGCGCCTGCGCCTGTGCCTGTTGCTGCTGCTGTTGCTTTTGCTGTTCCTGCACTTGCTGCTCCTGCGCCTGCTGCTGCTGCTGCCATTGCTGCAGAAGCAGTTGCTGTTGCTGCTGTTGCTGCTGTTGCTGCTGTTGCTGCTGTTGCTGCTGTTGCTGCTGTTGCTGATGCGGTGGAGGCTGCTGCTGCTGCTGCAGCAGAAACAAAAACTGCTGCTGCTGCGCCTGCTGCTGCGCCTGCTGCTGCGCCTGCTGCTGCGCCTGCTGCTGCGCCTGCTGCTGCGCCTGCTGCTGCTCCTGCCTCTGATGCTCCTGCGCTTGTTGCTCCAGCGCCTGCTGCTGCCATTGCTGCCGAAGCAGTTGCTGTTGCTGCTGCGGTGGCGGCTGCTGCTGCTGCTGCTGCTGTGCCAGGGCAGGGGGCTCAAACGGCTGTGGGGGCGGCGTCGCAGTTGCTGGCGGCTGCGCTGCGCTTGCGCGCGTTTGCATCGGAACGTTGACGCTGAAGTGTTCGCCAGCGTGGAGCCCCGGCGGCACGATGAACTGCATGGTCATCCCTGAGGGCGTACTCAGCTGGATGGCCTGCCCGCCATCGACCCCATCGGGGACCACCATGTCCATCGCGAAGGACGGGCTCGCGGCCTGCGGAAGCACAAGCATACTGGTTGAGGGTTGGCAGCTAGCGTAGGGCGTGGGCGCCGCGAACGATGGCGCGGCGGCCTGCGAGGGCTGTGGATGCTGCTGCTGCTGCTGCTGATGCTGTTGCTGTTGCTGAGCCTGCTGCTGTGCCTGCCACTGCGCCTGCTGCTGCGCTTGCTGCTGTTGGGCCTGGTGTTGTGCGTGCTGCTGCTGCTGCTGCTGCTGCTGCTGCTGCTGCTGCTGCTGCGCCGCTGCTGCCAGTGCCGCATCGTTCTGCTGCTGCGCTTGTTGCTGCACCTGCTGTTGGGCTTGCTGCTGCGCATGCTGCAGCTGCTGCTGTGCCGCCGCGGCTGCGGCAAGAGCCGCGTCTTGCTGCTGCTGCAATGCTGCCATTGCCGCATCGTGCTGCTGCTGCGCTTGCTGCTGCTGAGCTTGCTGCTGAGCTTGCCACTGTGCTACAGCTAGCGCGTCAGGCTGCGCTTGCTGTTGCGCTTGCTGCTGCTGCTGCTGCTGCGCTTGCTGCTGCTGCTGCTGAGCTTGTTGCTGAGCCTGCCATTGTGCTACAGCTTGCGCGTCCGGCTGCGCTTGCTGCTGCGCTTGCTGCTGCGCTTGCTGCTGCGCTTGCTGCTGCGCTTGCTGCTGCTGCTGCTGCGCTTGCTGCTGAGCTTGCTGCTGCGCTTGCCACTGTGCTACAGCCTGCGCGTCTGGCTGCGTCTGCTGCTGCGCTTGCTGCTGCTGCTGAGCTTGCCACTGTGCTACAGCCTGCACTTTTGCTTGCGTCTGCTGTTGTGCCTGCTGTTGTGCCTGCTGCTGTGCTTGCTGTTGTGCCTGCTGCTGCTGTGCCTGCTGCTGTGCCTGCTGCTGTGCCTGCTGCTGTGCCTGC
>Ga0210248_101590_pt1 | contig 16713 bp, 9 predicted proteins | sample ChrtobMetP3_32mM_FD_155493 | JGI IMG/M metagenome (GOLD analysis project Ga0210248, IMG submission 155493) | Chrysochromulina tobin associated microbial communities from unialgal haptophyte culture, Seattle, Washington, United States - P3_32mM | ecosystem: Host-associated > Algae > Haptophytes >...
GGCTGGGGTATGATTTCTTAGTCCATGAATTTACGCGCATGATTCTCATTGTGACGAGCTCTTCTGCATTTATGACTTCCATGATGTTATGGTTCAAATCCATGATTTCTCACTAAGACCCAATTGCTGATGTCACAAACGCGCGTCTCGACTGGTCCGCCTAACGAGTAACGAGTGCGTGTCACGTGTCGGAAACCCGCCTTATTTGTTATTACCCTTATCGTGTGCGAGCGTATCTCTTATAATGCTTTATAGGCGATCCGTCCCGGCTCATGCTGACACGACACCCGCCCTTCCGAAGCCTCATCGACCGTTACAATGCTTCATCAATCCACCCAAGCCTTGGGTCCCACTGCTTCCCCTTGGGAGCACGCCCCTTGGGCCGCTTGAGTAAGAGCGCCCCGGCCGCGCCCGCGCCCGACGGGGCCGCGCCGGCGCTAGACGCCGCCTTGGCCTTGCTATGAGCCAGCTTCGCGCGCTGCACAGCCTTTCCGGGCTCCGACTCCCCCAGCTCCTCCGGCTCCGTGTCTCCCAGCTCGTCTTTGGGGGCGTCGTCGCCCTCGTCCTCGTCCTCGAGGGGGCTCGATGCGGCGCTCGATGCGCCAGGAGCGAGCGGCTCATCGTCCGTAACCTCGAAGCCGACATCTGAGGACGAAATCTTTTGCGATGTCGGCAGATGCGTGAGGACGAGCAGGCCCGATGCGCCGCCGCATGCAATCCATTCGTGGTGCGCCGGATTCGGGTTCCATTGTAACGAACGCAGCGATATGACAGAAGGCGGCACCGGTGTGCCATTCGGCGCGAGAGGCGGCGGCGCGGCCGCGGCGCCGAGCGCAACCACAAGTATCGGACCGGCCGCAGGCGGTGCGGCGTCCGTATCTGCCGCCGCAGCCGCGGCCGCCGCAGCCGCGGCCGCCGCCCCCTCTTCGTGGTCATTCTCCGCCAACAGCACCTCGTCCTCCGTGCCGTTCGCTGGACTGCCAGAAGCTGCTGCCGCCGGCGTCGCCGCCGCTGCTTTCGGCGCCACGGTCCTCGGTTTAGCGGGCGCCGTCTTGCCGTCGCTCCATCCCAGCTGCACGTGACCACGCACCTGCGCCACCACCTTCTTCGACCCGCGGAGACGGCACTCGGAGTGCACCTCGAGCCTACCTGCACTCGTGGCTGCGGCGAGGCGGTCACCTGGCGCAGACAGCGCGAGAGCCCACACGGCCGCATTCGAGGCGGCGTCACTCAATGGTAGAACCTTGGCGATCTCGCGGCGTCGCACAGCGGCCTCGACGTCATCGCGCAGTGGCTGCAGGCGCAGCACGGGCTCGTCAACGGCCACCCAGATGAGTGGGAGAACGGCCGACCAAGCACAGTCGAGTGCCCACATGTACGGCGCCACTTCGTGCCGTCGCACAATGGGCACCCGCAGCCGATGATCCCACAGCACCAAGAGCCCGTCGTGCCCCACGCTCGCAAGATACTCGTGTGGCGCGGGTGCCCAGCGTACCGAGCGTACCGGTCCTGCGTGCCCGATGGCCTGGGTAGAGGCGGCGCTGCCTTTGGCGTATGCAGGGTGCAAGCCACCGTGCGGCGCGCCTCCCAACCGTGTCGAGACCCCAAGCACGCAAAAGGGGACCGTCAGAAGCCCAAGAGGCGTGCCGGGTGGCAGCGGCAAGGCCGTTGGGGCTGAGGCGCCGCGGTCGCTGCCACCAACCGTCGTTGCCACGGCGGCCTTTCCTATCCGCACGTTAGACGGCGCAGCGACGCCATCCACCTCAATTGCAACGTCGGCGCTGTCGCCGCCCTCCTCGCCCTCCTCGCCTTCCTCATCCTCCTCGTTGGGGCCGGCCTGAGGATCCCCACGCGCCTGGGGATCCACGGCCTGAGGGCCCACGCGCCCAAGGGACTGCACGTTGATCCCAAAGACTTCCCACGGTGTCTTCTCACCCGCCCGAGTGGGAGTCTCGAGCAGATGCCAAACCTTGACCGTGCCATCACTGTGGCCAGTCGCGAGCAAATGCGGTGAGCCGGCGCACCAGCTCAGCGTGAGCGGCAGTATCAGCTCGCGCGGTTCGAGCTGCAGCACTGGAGGCAGCCACAGCTCGGGCGGCGGCGACGGCTGCTCCCCAATTTGTGGCGCGGAAGCGGCGGCGGTGGTGGCGGTGGGGGCGGTGGGAGCGGCGGTGGCGGCGGTGGGAGCGGCGGTGGTGGCGGCGGTGGAGGCAAGAGACCGGACGCCCGCGGGAGTTGGGATGGCGAAGATACGGACGCGCCCATCTGCACATGCCGCGGCGAGCAGTCCCAAACGATCGACCGGAGTGGCCGCGCCATCCGCGCCATCCGCGCCTGCGACGACCATCGCAGTGCTGATGCTGCTGTTTCCGGCGCCACCGCCGCCCGGGGCGCATCCTGTCGTACCCGCGCCGCTGCTGCTGCGGCCAACACCGCCGCCGGTGCCGCCGCTGGCGGAGCTCGTACCGTCTCTCTTGTCGCTCGGCCGTTGGGCGGTGCATGCATTGCCGTTCGGGCACCAGCAGAGCGCAGTCACGCCTCCGCCGTTGTGAAGCACGTGCAGCCACGGCCGTGCGCTCGGCTCGGGATTGGCGAGATTGGCGAGATTGGCGGTGTCCGCTGGCACCCTCCAGAATTGAATCGCATTGACACCACTGGTGAGCGCATGTGAAGCGCCGTCCCGGTACGTGCCGACAGCGAGCAGCATCGCGTCTCGACGGCCGTCCACCGCCGCGCCGTTGTGAGCACTAGCCGCGCCGCTGGCAGCCGCACCGGCAGCAGGCTCGGGCAGCCACGCGACGCCCCAAACAGACGCGCCGCAGTTGCAGAGGTGCGTGGTCTCGGCCGCATGCGCCACCCTACGCGCCGTGTACGCACCGATGCTCAGAGGTTCTAACGGTGGCGCGGTGGCGCGGCTCGTGCTCACACAGACTCTGAGGGTGGGCGCGGCCGGCAAGGACGGCAGTGACGGTGCCGGAGGAATCGTCGACACGGGCAAGATCGGCATGAGGTCAGGCAGCGAGGGCAGCGCGCTCAGGGCCTCCGCGATGGTCACTCGTCGCCACTTGGCGACCGCCTCAGCTTGGGCGAGCGTCGGCAGGGCATATGCCTTCCTTTCGGCTGACTTTGCAGCGGCCTTGGCCGCGGCCTTTGACGCACTGCGTCCACGGGATCGCCCGTGGGACGATGATGCGCCTCGACCACCGCCGCGGCCTCGCGATCCTCGGCCGGCCGTGACTGCCCCAGCACGCTCCTCGTCGTCCTCGTCCTCGTCCTCGTCCTCGTCCTCGTCCTCGTCCTCGTCCTCCTCCTCCTCCTCGTCGTCCTCGTCGTCGTCGTCTTCCTCGTCAGAAGACTGCCGGCGTCTTCTTTTGGCCGGCGGCGGCCTTGCAACCTTGGCAAGCGAATCATGTACCTTGGCCGAGGATTCGCCGTGCTTGCGAATACCCTCCTCCTCCTCCTCCTCCTCCTCCTCCTCCTCCTCCTCCTCCTCCTCCTCCTCCTCCTCCTCCTCGTCGTCGTCGTCGTCGTCGTCGCCTTCCTTATCGGCGCCGTCCCGCAACCATGCCGCCTCAGCTTCGGCGTATGCTGCTGCCACGCGGGTGGCATGCTCGGCAGGCGCTCGGCGCCATTCCTTCCCCTCATCTTCAGGCCCAAACGTTTCCAAGAAATCTAATTCACCGTTGACGCACACCCGAAAACGCTGCGAGGAGAGGAGCTGAAGGACCTTGGCGGGTTGCCACTGGATGCCTCTGTCGTCACCCAATTGGACCTCAACCTCGACGAGCTCACCCACTGAAACGAGAGCGGACATCACGGAAAGTGGCTCTCGTGAAGAAGACCAATCGTTCATGTTAATACACACAACACGTAAGCAGCACCGTTCACACCCAACGAGATGCTGCACAAGACCAAAGAAATGAGACACATGCAAGTGGAGAGCGGAGTGACAAAGGCCATTCATGCAGTTTCCGTTTCTGCGCGAGTCTGCCCATGAAAACTACCGGGTATGTGCTCACGTTTGTATGGATCATCCAACGGCAGCACCGCCTCCACAGGGTGCTGGCCAAGTGCCGTCACCACAGTGGATCGCCTGTGGCAAATTCGGCGAACGGTGCTGCAGTTTCGGTGGCGCATGCCCAAACAGATCGTGTGACTTTGCGCATCCTACAACGTGGCAGCACCTGCGGCCGCCAAAGCCGTCACTGACCGTCAGCGGAGGCGCGCCGAAAGCTATTGCGCCACACGCATTCAAGCTTGACCCCACGAAGGCGTGGGACATTGTGCGTACGGCTCGGGGCGACGCAAGGAAGCTGCTACTCTCTGACTTTGACGGAGCTCGGCCCAAGCGTGAGGGCACCGTCCGCTTCGTGTGCATCAGCGACACGCATTCGTGCGAATCGAAGACAATGGCCGCGACTACGTCGCTCGAAACGATTCCTGATGGCGACGTGCTGCTCCACTGCGGCGACTTTTCCAACGTCGGCCGCCCCGAGGAAATCGCCACATTCGCCAAGTGGCTTGCCAAGCTGCCGCATGCGCGCAAGATCATCATCGCCGGCAACCACGACTTGAGCTTGGACGTCGACTCGTACGCGTCGACAGCACAGCGCTTCGGGCACGGCCAGGTCGACGACGTGGCTGGCACGTGCGCCCGTGTGCGCGCGCTCATCGAGGCCATCCCAAACTGCACGTACCTGCAAGACAGCCACACCGAGGTTGAGGGTATTCGAATCTGGGGTTCGCCGTGGCAGCCTGAGTTCTGCGCCTGGGCGTTCAACTTGCCGCGTGGCGAGCCCTGCCGTGCCAAGTGGCGCCTCATCCCACAGGACACCGACGTGGTGCTGACACACGGTCCGCCGCTGGGCCACGGCGATCTCACGAGCAGTGGCGTGCGCGCGGGCTGCCTCGACCTGCTCGACGAGCTGCAGACGCGCGTGCGGCCGCAATTCCACTGCTTTGGGCACATTCACGAGGGGTACGGCGTCTCCACCGACGGCACCACCACGTACGTGAACGCGTCGACGTGCAATCTGCAGTACCGCCCCGTCCAAAAGGCGATCGTCTTTGATGTCGAGATCCCGTCTCGACCTCGAGATACAATCTCCAGGACCATCTCGCCGGAGCCGCCGGTGCCGGCGCAGGGAGGCAAGGGCGAAGAGGCAGCAGGAGCGGTAGAGGACAGCTCCTCGATACAGATACAGGAGCAGATGGATCTTTCTTAGCGGACCAGTCACCGCACGCTACAGCCGCACGGCCAACGCTGAACGCACGGCAGAGTACCGGGCATCGCGGTTACATCGAGGAATATGCGCGGTTACAACTTACTTCGGCTTACCTAGTAAGTAGTTTTTATAACCGGAATAGGGTCGAGAGCACGGCGCGCTGCCGCTTGGGATGAGGGCGAACCCACACGAGATTTCAAGAGATCATATAGTGTACGGTAGAAGTACGAGGCGTAGAGTTCCAATGTGTATACGGAATTCGTGATCGCGGCGATACCGGCGGCGGCGTTCCGTTTCCGATTTCCGTTCCAGCTTCCACCGGAGCCGCGTCGTAGAGGTAGACGCTCTTCGTTCGAGCGCGGGTAGGCGGTAAGGCACATTAGCCGCCATCAGCCGCGGCGCAGCGCCGGGTCGTAAGCGAGGGCATGCCCGGCCGCTAAACCCTCAGGAGAGGTGGCGCCAGGACTACAGCTGTAATTCCAGGGCCACACCGACGTGGTGGATCCACTCACGCCATCCCCCGCGCCCACGCGCCTCACACATCTCACCAGTCAACGACGACAGTGTAGCGCCGGCACAGAGTGGGGCCCCGATCTTCTTCGCTCAGCTTCCACTCGCCGGGCTCGTCCACGCTCTCGAGCGTGATGCATGCAAGCGGTGGCAGCGCATACCGGTCGCTGCCAACTTCCACCAAGGAGCGAATGGCCCCGCCCGCCATGGCGCGTTGCCTAAATTGGACGATGCCGGGCCCGGCCGCATGACCCGTCGGCTGGCCGGACCACACGACGCCTTGACGCGCGCTGGCCGCCAGCGCGACTGCATTCGTCCGGAACCAGACGGGCTTCGAGATGGGGACCGCCGCGTCGGCTGCTGTCCCCGTCGTGCATGCAGTGGGGAGCAATACGTTCCAAGCTGGATCGTCGGTTGAGAGCCCGCCACGGCCCGCGAGCTTGGCGTACACCGGGCCCACCGGGCGCTGGAATCGCTGCCGGATCGCTTGCTGCGCGAGCGCATCACACAGCACCCACGTGGACGCTGCATACGTGGAAGAACGCTCGCGGACGCCACGAGCGATTGCACCGTTGGCCCATGTGTGCAGGAGCGGGAGCGCCTCGGCGTGCTCGCGCGGCCACGCGAGCTCGAGCAGCTCGAGCGCCCACGCGAACTTGCACAATTTCCGGGCGATGGCGCCTGGTTGCGAAAGCGTGTTGGTATGGACATCGGTCGTGCCCGCTCGTCGGCTCGCTTGCTCCCAGTCCGTTCGCCAGCCACGTTCTGGCCGAACGCCAACGCGATCTTCAATGATCTCGCACCAGCCTAGTGCGCACAGCCAGGCGGTGGGCGGCGCCAGCGGTTGCAGCGTGCGCGCATGCACAATCGGCAGGGCCGCCATGCCCTGCCTCAGCGCCCGTCGCTGCGCCGCCTCACTAACAAGTGTTGGCCAACGTCGCTGAGTCGAAGCGAGCTGCCCAAGCTTCACGGCGGGAATTGTCTCTAGGATGCTCAAAAGGATATCGTCCGGAAGGATATCGAAACGTGCACCCTGACGTTTGCTACCCTGATGCGCAGGGCTAGGGCCCTGCATGTGACAACTCATGTGAAGCCAAAAGTACCCGGTAGACAACTTGACGCAACTTGGGGAAGTTTGGGGACATCTGCTATGGACTAAACTTTCACTCGAGTCAACCCTCGGCTCGGGTGGAACCCCACTGGCGGGGGTGTGTTGCGTTGAGTTCCACAAAAAACTCGAAAGCGAGCGCGATAATGGCGGAGCCGCACGAGCCGCAGCCGCAGCTTGCAAACTGGGAGAGCCGCATAGATCCCGTTAGTGGGCGGACCTTTTACGTCAACACGATCCTGAAGACGACCTCGTGGCAACTTCCTACCGTGACGACCGCATGCGGAGGCATCGGCAGGCCGCCTCCCTCGGAGCCGCAGCCGCAGCCGCAGCTACCTGCAAACTGGGAGAGCCGCATAGATCCCGTTAGTGGGCGGACCTTTTACGTGAACACGATCCTGAAAACGACTTCGTGGCAACTGCCTGCCGTGACGACCGCATGCGGTGGCATCGGTGGCGGCGGCGGCGGCAGTAGCAGCAGCAGCGATGGCAGCGTCGGCGGTGGAGACGGCGTCGTTGTCGCCACCATCAGCATGGGTATGCCCGTACACGCAGCAACCATGGACAGCTGGGCGTTCGAAGAGCCAATGGGCACACCGGTGTCCAAGGACTTGATGGCGGAGGCAGAGCGGCTGGCCGCCTTGGCTGTGCAACCGGATGCTGAGGCGACAAGCGCTGCAGCGGCGCTAGACGAAATGTGGACGCGCATGGGGGTACGTCAAGCCGAGTGGCAAGCCGAGTGGCAAGCCGAGTGGCAAGACGAGGGCGGCGGTGCCGCCAGCGGCTGCGCCAACGGCGGCGCGTCGAGCACGCAAGCAGCCGTGCTGCTCGTACCGCCATCGGAAGATGCGTCACGCGAGGAGAAGCGAGCGTACCGAGCCGCGATCCGCAAGGTGGCGGTCGCCAACATCCGAAGTCAAGTGGCCGAGATCGATGCGATCCACAATGATGCGAGACGGCAGCTTCAATCCAGGCGCCAAGCTGATTCCAGCGGCCCGTGAAGAACGTCCACGCTGGGATGTGTGACGCATCCACTCCGTGCGTGAGGTGTGTCTAACCTCAGACCTGTCTGTCTATGGGCATTCGCCGCCAAAATGGGTAGGCGAATCGATACGTTATGGGTCCCACCTTCGGTCGGGTGCAATGGGTCTCAGCGACGTATCCAGATGGCGCGACTTTCCCGTCCCGACTCCCCCCGGGTAGCTCCCGCGGGCCGGGCGGAGCGGGGCGGCCGGGGGGCGCGGGCGGGGGCCGGGGGGCCCGCGGCGGCGGCGCAGGCCGCCGGCGGCGTCTCGTCGCGCGCGACCGCGCGCGCTAACGCGGCGCGTTAATGTGACAAATCCTACTCACTTTCCCACGCCCCTGTGCCGGGCACTGGACGACGCTCAGGTAAACGCACACGTTGTCACGCACAAACGAAAGTGATAACTGATAAGAGCAGTCAGCAACAGCATCCGCGCACCGCGGCTCGACGTTCGAACGTTACGTAGTCGGTGCGTGGCGCGACCTCTGCGGGGGCCGTATTTCCCTTCACCCATCCCTTCCGCAAAGCTTTGTCGTTCTTTACGCGCCTACTGGCCACTGATGGCTTGCTGCACCGCGGCAGCCCACTGTGCTGCCTCCTCATCCGTGGCTGCCTTGAACGGGATTGAGATCTCGACAGAGGTGTAGCTCTGGGTGATAGTCTCCTGAGCCACCGAAGTCTTCTCATCCCGCGCGCGCACGATGAACTTGGGCCCTTCCGTCGTGACGGAGGCTCGCTCATCCAGGAGCAGCCGTGAGCCCTTGAGCTCGGTGAATTCTCCACCGCTCGTGGCTGTGGCGCAGCTCGCATCATAGACGGACATGTACGAAACGCCCTCGATACGGTGGATCACGACGAAGCGGTTCGTGAACTTATTCGCGAGCAGCCCACCGCCTGCCTTGCCGCAAACGCCGCTGTGCAGGATCTCACCCTTCGGCGAGTAGTCCCCGTCTGTATACGAGGACGCCGTCTTGGGCAAGGCCGGCGTCGGATCCAGTGGCGGAGGCGCTGCCAGTGGCGGAGGCGCTGCCAGCGGCGGCGCTGCCAGCGGCGGCGCTGGCGCAACGGGCTCAGGTGCTCGTGTCTCCACCGCAGGCGTCTCAGCAGGCGGGATCACTGCCGCCTCCGCCTCGGCCGCCGCCGCAGTCGCCGCCGCCGCCGTCTCGGCCGCCGCCGCCTTCTCGGCCGCGGCAACCTCGGCCTCGGCCGCCGCCTCGGCCGCCGCAATCGCTACTGCTGCCTTTTCGGCCGCCTCCTTCTCTGCCGCCGCAATAGCTGCTGCCGCCCTGTGAGCAACCGCCACCTTCTCGGCCTCCGCCGCTTTCTCGGCCGCCGCCGCCTTCTCGGCTGCTGCCTTCTCGTCCGCCGCCGCCGCCTTCTCGGCCGCCGCCTTCTCGGCCGCCGCCTTCTCGGCCGCCGCCTTCTCGGCCGCGGTAGAGCCCGCGGGCTCCGTGGATATCTTGACGGGCACAACCGGCGTCGTCGCGGCCGTCTTCCCGTCCTTAGTACGTGCCGCAAGGGCAGCTAGACGCTCTTTCTCCACCAACGCGTCCTTCTCCGCCTGCGCCGCGGTTTTCTCATCGCGGATGACCGTGTTCGCCTTGGCCTGCGTCGGCGGCGCGACCGTCGGCCGGCCGCCCAGGTCGATCGGCGTCACGTAGTCCTTGGGCTTGGCTGGCCCCTTGTCGAAGACCACGGGCCCGATGTTTGACGTCTTCTCGAGCTCGCGGTACTTGGCCGCCGCGCTCGCGCCGATGCTCTTCGCGTTGGACTCGTACGCGCCGCCCGCGTTCGAGCCGAGGTCGTAGTTGGCACCCGAGGCCTTCTTGAGCTTGGCCGTGATATTGGCCTCGGTTAGATCGGCCTTGTCGTCCGCCTGGATGTCCACGTGGGACTGTCCGACCATCGCCTTCACGTCGCCCTTGTGGCCGTTGACGCGGCCCTTTTGCATGCCACCGACCGAAGGGCCGACGTAGCAGATGAACACGAACTTGACAGTCTTGCTCTCTTGGTCGCGCGTGCCGGTGACGCGAAGGAGCGCGTAGCTCACTGAGCCCTCGTCCATGTCATCAATGCACTCATAGCAGCTGCCGGTGCCGATGTCCTTCAGCACGATCTTCGAGTTTCCCTCGTAACCGAAAACGCAATATGTCTCGGGCGAGGCATCCGAACGAACCTTTAGGATTGCGTCCGCCAGAGCTTTGTCGGAGAGGTCGAGGCGTGAGGTGTTCATTGGAGCGGGCTTCGGCACTTCCGACTCACTAGAAAACTTGTGGTGTGAACAGACTGCGAATAGGCGTGTTGACTACGTGAGTGTACCAGTATACTTACAGTACCGAGAATACGTTCAGGATTCCTACACCGCAAGTTGCAACATGAGGGATTGTACGACGAACAACTGCATGAGGGATTGTAATTTGTACGATCAGCACAAGGTGAAGCCGAAGACCGCGTGACCTTGGTTTCAGTGGTAGCCAGTTCACATGCTGTTGGCAGCACCATCCACTGGGCTGCAACTGCTACCACAAGGGGTTGTGATCTCAGGCCTGCCGCGTCTCGAGATCATATCGAGGTCAGCCGCTCCTCCTCGCTCCTCAGCCATCTCAGGATCCGAGGTCATCTTCCTCCTCCTCCTCCTCCTCCTCCTCCTCGGCGAGCGTGCCGAGCGCGCCGAGGGGTGACTGGGCGAGCGAGAGTTCGCTCTCGGCCCTCGGATCCTCCTCCTCAAGCTGCTGCTCGAACAAGGCTTCCTCCTCCTCAAGCTCGAGAACTTCCTCCTCGGCGTCGAGCTCTTCGATCTCGAGCAGCACGGTCTCTTCGTCGAGGAGCTTCTCCTCGTCCTCCTCGAGCTCCTCCTGCAACAGCTCCTCCTCCTCCTCGGCAAGCGCGCTCAGCACGGGCGCGTGGAGGCCGTCTTCATCCTCATCCTCGGAGGGCAGCTGCACGTCGGGATTCTGGGCCACGAGCTCATCGACGACGTACGCATGCAGATTCTCGGGCTGCGCGGAGATGGCGCGCTCGATGATGCCCTCGAGGACGGTCGTCGCATTCGAGCTCTCGAGGTACTCCATCAGCGCCTCCTGCGTGGGCTCGATGTCGTCACGCGGAGACCACATGCATCGGCACTCGGCGGAAGCGGCCTGGCTCGCCTCCTCAGGAAAGTTGGTGCGCATCCACTCCGTCGCGTAGTCGAGGAGCCGGTCGGGCTTGTCGATGCACACGGAGCCGAGAAGGGCTTCAAGGAGCGGCCTGAGCCGCTGCGAGTTGCGCTCCAGAATGACCTTGGTGAGCCAGCGCTCGCGGATCAGGCGCGCCGCCTTGCGCTCGCGTGTGGCGAGGAGCAAGATGAGACGGCGCATCGTCTGCAGATAGCGCACCATCCGGCGCTCGAGCCACGCGCGCGTGTAGTGCTGGATGGTGAGCGCGGCGCGCTCCTCCGGGTCCTCGGAGAAGAAGAGGAAGACGGTGGGCATGGGGCACTCATCGGGAGTCTGCATGAGCAGAGAGAGGCCGGAGACTTGCGCCTGCACCTTCGCCTGCGTTTCGGCACGCGGCGAGAAGTGGAGGGACGGCACCACCAGGGACGAGCCATCTGCCAGCTTGGGCCCGCCTTTGTCCAACGGCTCCGGGCCTCGAAGGCTGCCCATGCGCGGCACTTTCATAGGGCTACCCGAGGGTGCCTGTGCGGCACCGGCGTGGCCTCCTGGCACAATCGAACTGGCGGACCTGGTGGACGACGGGGAAGCGGCTGATGGCGCACTGCCGCCCTTGCGGCCCTGCTCTTTCTTCGGCTCCTTGCCACTGCCCTCCTTAAGACCCTGTTTGAGGCTGCTGTCCTTCGTGGCGCCATCCTGGGCGCCCTCCTGAGACGCGCGTTCCGTCCGAGCACGAGAGCGCTCTTGCTTCGCCTCATCGATGCGCGCCACTGCCGCCTTCTTGACCTCGTCCACCTCGTCCTTGGGCGCGGGCAGCCGCGACGTCGAGGGCACGCGCTTTGAATCTTTGAACCAGCTGCCTAAAAGGGGAGAGGCGCCGCTGCGGGGGACGGCAGCAAGGGAGGCCGCCTGCAGTGCCGCCACATTGGGGCTGTCTGCGACGCTCACGAGTGGTGGCGGCGGCACGGCAGGCTTCTCGGTGCGCACCTTGCTGAGGTCGAGACCGACGGCGCCCGCGCCGCTGTTGCTGCTGCTGCTGCTGTTTTGGGGCGGGGCGGGCGGTCCCCACAGGGGTTCGTCGCTTTCACCAGGCGCACACGCGCCGCTCCGCGCCGTGCTTCCGCCGCTGCCATCGCCGTTCGCGCCGGCACCGCTCGTGCTCGCGCGGCCGGCGCCGGCACAGGCGCTGCCTACAACGATGCTCGCGCTTCCATCGGCGAGGCTGCTTGGGCTCGGTTCAGCGCCACCTAGGCCGAAGAGGGAACTGATACCCCACCAGGCGCCGCCGTTCGCAGCGACGGGAGCCCCGCTGGGTCGGCCGGGCACCGGGTCGGGCGAGCCCTCGAATCTGGCACTTGCCCGTGGCGAATCGAGGCGAGCGGATGGGAGATCGAGGCGAGCGGATGGGAGATCGAGGCGAGCGGATGGGAGATCGAGGCGAGCGGATGGGAGATCGAGGCGAGCGGATGGGAGATCGAGGCGAGCGGATGGGAGATCGAGGCGAGCGGTTGGCTGCGGCTCGCCTGGCTCGCTTGGCACCCAAGCCTTTCGGCTGCTCGACGACACGTCGCTTGTGAGGCGCTGCAGATCTCGCGTCCTGCTCAGGTCTAGAGGCAACGGATTTAGCCCGGTGCGCCGTGGCGCGGGCGTGGCGGCAGGTAGCTGTTGAAACTCGTCCGCATCCACGTCAAGGTCCGCAACACCAGCTTCGAGCCCATCGGCCACGTTGGGCAGACGGCCTCCGGTACTGGCACCGGCGCCGCTGCTGTGCGCGCTGCTGCTGTCCACCGCGCCGCCGGGGCCGCGCGCACTGACGGCGCCAGTGACCCAGGAAGCGCCCCACTCGAACCACGAGCTGTTGCTGCTGCTCTCGGCGGCGTCTCCTCCCCCGGTGGGCGACGCGTCAGATGCTGGAGACGTGAAACCGCTGCTTCCGCGCGCGCTCCTCCCCCCGCCAGTAGCTATACTGCCGCTGCCGGCGCTGCGCGCGCTCAGCGGCACCGCGCCCAAGACGACGCCTTTCGGCCCGAGATGCATGCTTTGTCTCGCGCTGGCGCTACCGCTCGCTCCGAGGATGTGGCCGCTGCCACCGCCGCCGCCGCCGCCACTGCCGCCGCCGCCGCCGCCGCCGCCGCCGCCGCCGCCGCTGCCGCCGCTGCCGCCGCCACCGCTGCCAATCCCGCTGGCGCCGCTGCGCGCCGCCGCCACATCAATCTGCAGTCGGAAGGGGTTGACGGCCAAGCCTGCTTGGGCTTGCGCGTCGTCGTCGGCGGACGCGACCCTCGGAGGAGCGCCCACGACAGCGCACGAGGGCGGTGCCGACTGGCTCATCGAGCTCGGTGGAGCGCCCACGACAGCGCCATTCGAGGGCGTCGCTGTGAGCTTCGCGGCCTGGAGACGCTGCGCTGGTGCGAGCGCCGATTGGCTGGCGCTCTGGCTGCTACCGCCCGGTACGGCGCTCTGGCTGCTACCGCCCGGTACGGCGCTCTGGCTGCTACCGGCCGGGGTGCCCGGTAGGCTCTGAGGCAATCGTACCGGCGGTGGCCGGCCGGGCACGTCCGCGTTCAGAGCCGCTGACGGAACTGACGGGCTGTCCATCCATCGAGGGTGACCGTTCCCGGAGGGCGTTCCCGGGAGGGCCACCTCTGCAGGGCGGCTTGTCACGGGACCCTTGGCCGAGAGTACCCCGACGGGCACCGCTATCCTCGGCGGCATGTTGCCGCTGGCCGCGGGACCCGCGCTGCTGCTGCCTCCGGTCACGAGCGGCGAGTCAGAAGGCGCGCCGACCCACACGCTGCTGCTGCTGCTGCTGCTGCTGCTACGCAGCGACGACGAGGGCGGCGGCTGCGAGGGCCGCGGCTGCGAGGGCCGCGGCTGCGAGGGCGGCGGCTGTTCTCTGCTCGAGGTCTCCTCTGCGCTGCTGCTCATCAGCCGCTGGATCCAAAACGGTCGTCGCCATTCAGGCGCAAAGAGGATCTGATCATCGGGCGCAGCGTTGCCCCCCCCCGCGCGCATCGGCGACTGCCCCTCGAGGTCGTCGACACCGCCGACACCCGGCTTCCATCTGTCGTCGTCCTCATCGTCATAATCGCCTAGGTACTCATCCTCATCGGCAAAGCGGGGCTCGGCTGTTGGCCCCATCGGCGTCTGCGCCTCTACGGCATCGTCGTCGGATGCTCGCCGCCTCCCTTTGCTGCGTCCAACGACTGCGGGCGACGCCGCCGCCGCCGATGAGTTGATGTAACCGCCGCCGCCGCCGCCGCTGCCGACAGTCAGCACCTCGATGCGGTCGCAGTACACCTGCGAGAATTCGAGGAGCTGCGCCGTATCGAGCGGTTCCGCGCCGTCCGCCTCCTCCTCGTCCTGCAACGCCAGACCGAAGGAGATCAGATCCACCGACTCCTGGTAGAGCTGCACAGCGCCCTCCGCGTCGCCACGCTGATCTGCTTGCACAGCTTCGCCAGCAAGCGCGATCGCGCGCGCGACGACCTGCTGCGCACTCTCGGTGTCGTCCGGCATGGCTCCCTATATTACTGGCGCAGAGATTCAGCGGGGGGCATCCCCGGCATAGAAACAAGCCGGGAAGTTGCTCGATGCTCCATTGCAGGCCTCCAAAACTTACATGGAACTGTGGGAAAATCCACAGAACTTCACACGCACGATCGATCCTTACCTCCGGGATTTACATCGGTTTCAGTTTCGCGTATCTTCCATGTGAAGACTTGTCTTTACTTCACTCTTCTTTGGATGATGGCGGTCGGCGGCCGGCTGCGTGTGGCGTATGTGGGATACCCGGACGATCAAGAGGAGTGGCCGATTGCGGTGGACGCTCCGCAGCGCCGTAAGGCGGCACGGCCGCGGCTGCAGCAGCCTTCGTACTGCTTCCGGCGCCTCCGGGCGCAGCCATTTTGGAAGCCAACCGAGGCTGGCTCAGAGATCGCTGCACTGTGCGCATCACTGGAGGGTGCCTTCGACGCGATCGTGCGCGATGTGCTCCCGCTCCTCGCGCCACTCTTAGGCGATGACGCAAGCGGCAGCGACGATGGCGATCACGACGCCAGCCGCTGGACGCCTCAAGGTGAAAATCTCCACCAGGGAGTTTGGCTACGCGCCGAGATATGGTCGCGCGGCGTGCGCGACGCAAAGCTTTGTGAGCAGTTGCCGTCTCTCGCGCGCATTCTGGATTCGTCGGCCGCGCTCATGAAGGACCCTCCCGGGCGCACCTACCTGAGCCTCATGATGGGCGGCACAGAGGTTTCGGCGCATTGCGGTCCGACGAACCACCGGCTGCGGGTGCATTTGCCGCTGCTCCTGCCGCCACCGCCGCGGGCCGGGGATCGACTTCTCGGCATCTGTGTGGGCGGCGAGCGGCGCGCGTGGCAGCTCGGCAATTGCCTCGTCCTCGACGACTCATTTGAGCACTCTCTGTCGCTGCCGAGCGAGCTATCGTCGCCACGCGTGTTGCTCGTGGCGGATTGTTGGCACCCTGACGCAGGTTGGCTGGTGCCGAGGGAGGAGAGAAAGTAGGCGCATCTCTGGGTGATCGTCACACACACACTGAGCGATCCGACGACACGCACAAGTCTTGCACAGTACAGCGCCGTTTCACAAGGCGTAGCTCGTACGGTACAACGGTAGCGCAGCCGGGGGGCACGCTCGCCTCTCGCTGCTGTCCAGCTCCACACTGAGTGGTGAGTCAGCTCACTCTCTGAGAGTCGGACTCTCTCGCGCGAGGCCAGCTGGCCACTCTGCCCTTTTAGAAAAGTTATCTTTTGACTCACCGGACCGTACCTAACGACGGCGGGCGACCATCGGGCCGCGCTAGAACCCCCCCTTGGCAAGGGGGCGGATCGTTTGTGACCCCCCTACGAGCGGCCCCCACAAGTATAACGGCCTATACGGCCCGGGGTTCATCAGTGTGATGACACCCGGTGACCCCTTACCCCCCCCCTCCATGCCCCTCCCGACACAATCATCGAACCCCCCTTTTCCGTAGGGCAAGTTCGGGAGGTTGTGGTTTTATGTGGAAAAACCATCCACCCTGGGGAGGATTTTCCGGTGCGTTTCACGGCCCGCCCCCGGATGGGGGGGCGTCGCGCCGTGTAGGGCGACGGTGTCGTGGTGGTGCTCGTCGTGACCGACCCCTTATAGGGAGCCGGCCGCGCCCACCCGCTGGGGGGGAGGGCGGTGACGAGATTGAGTTCTCCAGGGATTTGTGTGTGTGTATTTGTAAGAAAGTGGTGTGTGTCAGACTGTCAGTATTGACTTGACTTGTTTTTGTTGGGGGGTGTTTTGGGGATGGACTTTCGTCTTTTGTTTCTTCTTTTGGGAACTTTCTTTCTCTTTCGATCTTCTTCGTTTTTTTGTGAGGACGGTTGATAAGAATGGAGCTCCGGCGTGCGCTGGTGGGAGTCCCTGAGGAGAGTCGCAGAGCGGCGAGCGTCATTGGGAATCTGCTGAGAGAGGTCGTTTGAGGTCTATAGCCGGAAGGAGCGAGGCTCCCACGCAGCATCTTCAGGGAGCGCCGAGGCACTATGAAGTAGGATTGAGAGATAGAGTGCGCACGCATCGCGGAGATGGTGATGAGGGCCGCGATGAGAATCGATCTTGGGCCTGCCAGGCTAGTTAGTGGGAGGCCGGGCGGGCTGGGGGGTCGCGCGAGCTTGAGAGGGCGAGCTGGGCCCGCGCTGG
>Ga0210248_101595_pt1 | contig 16622 bp, 11 predicted proteins | sample ChrtobMetP3_32mM_FD_155493 | JGI IMG/M metagenome (GOLD analysis project Ga0210248, IMG submission 155493) | Chrysochromulina tobin associated microbial communities from unialgal haptophyte culture, Seattle, Washington, United States - P3_32mM | ecosystem: Host-associated > Algae > Haptophytes >...
CGTAGACCCCCGAACCGCGGAAATTCGGCTTGCATCGGTTAAGCGAAGCCCACAAACAGCATTTCCAACTTTGTTCACGAAACATCCCGCGCACACCTTCGCTTCCGGTGCGACCCAGCACCTTGGCTGCCGCCCCTCTTTCCGTCTCAATGGTGAGGACATACATCCGCAAGGGTGGCCATGGCGGTGACCGCAGCAAGGCTGGCCTGCCTGCCTGCTACTGGCAAGAGAAGGGTGGTCGCGCCGCAGCAGCCGCAGCAAAGGCTGCAGCAAAAGCGAAAGAATTGCTAGAGGAACAGGCAGCAAAGGCGGCGGCCACCAACCGCTGGAAGCAGTGGGCCAAGCACAGTGATGAGCAGCAGTCGACCAGCAATCAGCTGCAAACAGTGTAATGCCCGCCTTGTGAGCCTCGACTGACTCCACACGCAGATGACGACTCAGCTTGTGCTCGTTGCTGACTCTCGTGTGCTCCGCAGGGTGTTGTGAGGCTACAATCCAGCTTTCGGTCAAGGATATCTTGACTTCAGGCTCAAGCTCGTTATGGATCCCGGCCATGCAGTCGAGAGAGCGGGCGGATAAGTGAGCTAGACAGTTGCTTTTGTCATTTGTGGCTAGTGTGTCATCGTACGTAGTCGGTACATACATGTACGTCGCAGTCAATAGTGTGTGAGTGGCATCAATTTCAGGGCCTAAATGTAGTGATTTACAGTCGACATCGCCAAAAATTTCGCGCCTGCGGCGGGCAGAAAACCCGCGCGCTACGCGCGCGGGGCAACTTGATTACCCCCCCTCTATAGAGCACCCCCGTCACTTCCCAAGAGGCCGTCGACTACCCGGGTCCGGGCTGCGGTCGCGCTGTACTCGCGACCTAGCTTTAGGCGTATAGGGGGGGGCTGCGGTCGCGCTGTACTCGCGACCGAGCTATACGTATGGGAGGCGCCCTCCGTTCACACTGCTTGCGTTACGAGCTGCACGCCACACCCGCCAATCCGACTCAGCACATTTCTATTTTCGTTGTTACAAAAATCAAGTTTGAAGCTATTTGGGCCCGACCTGAGTAGTTTGGGCCACCCTAGACCTGCTCGCGGTCGTCATGGTGGTCGTCATGACGGGCTCGCCGAAAGTGTCGGCGTATCCAGGGCCGAGCGCGCAGGTGTGGGCCAACCGTGTCATTGAGGAGCGAACGAAGTCGGCCGAGCGGACCAAGGCCTTCGGCGATCTCAAGTCGCACGTGATGACGAAGCAGGAGATGGAGCGGCAGGCAAAGAAAGAGGCAAAGGCGATTGCGGAGGCCAAGTACAAGGCGGATATGGAGAAGCGCAAGGCAAAGGAGGACGCCGAGCGGGCGCAGCGCGCCAGCGTGCGCCACAAATCGCTCGAAGAGATTAAGCGTCAGGCGTACAAGGCAGCCGAAGAAATGCGCCAAATGGAGCAAACCAAACATGATATGGCGCGGCTGCGGATCAAGGAGCAGAACAGCGGGATGCTGTACGAGGATCAGATTGAGGCGGTCCTCGACGCGGGCGACGTCCAGCTCCAAGCGAACGTCGCCAAAGCGGCGCTTGAACAGCGGAAGCGCCAAGAGGAGCTCGATGCGAAGCACGAGGCGGAGGCGAAGGCGGATCGCGAAGCCAAGGCGCAGGCGAAGGAGGCGGCGGAGACGAAGCGTCGGCAGGAGGAGGCAAAGAAGCAGCGCGAGGATGGCTACCGCATCAAGAAGGAGATGGCGCTGGAGACGAAGCGGCAGAAGGAGAGGCTCGAGGCGGATGATGCGAAGGTCAAAAAGATTCGTCAGGCGCAACGCAAGAAGAATGACGAGTACGACACGTGGCTGGGCAAGGGCGACATCCTGCGGGACGAGATGGAGCTGATGAATGAGCGACGCGAGGGCTCCTCGATGTCGAAGGGCGCCAAGTTCTCTGGCATCCCAGACACGAAGGTCGATGGAAAGGGCAACCAGTAGGCGCGCGGCGGCGGGCCACCCGTGCGCTTACCGTCCGGCGGAAGGCGCGCACAGAAAGAGAGAGTGCGAGGCACTTGAACAATAGCCGCCGGCAGTTCGGCGCTCGTGCGTACGCGCGGCAAGATCGCGACAGCCCTACGTACCACCGCTCCACCGGTGCTACTGTGCGTGGCTGGTGTCAGCGCGGCGCGCGCGCGAGTTTGCAGATTCGCATGTGCATTGTCGCACTTTACTGTGTTCATGAGTGCGTGGTCTGAGTGTGCGTGATACATGGGGGTCCGTGATGTGAAATGCAAGGTGAAATGCTGGGTTACGTGTTGGTTATACCGTACGGAATTATACGCGAACCCGGGGGGATAACGGATAAGTATTCTGGGTCTCGCTCCCCCCCGCCCTTGATGCGTTTGACCACATATGAATACATATCTCGGCTCCGCGCTCCCTTGTACAAGCCGAGAGTAGAGCCGAGAATACATATCTCGGCTCTACAAGTAAAAGTAGAACATACAAGTAAAAGTCGCTCTACAAGTAAAAGTAGAAGAGCGACTTTTACTTGTATGTTCGACAGTTCCGGAGTTCGAGTGATCCAATAGGTCGCGGCTGCGTAATTTTCAGTACAGCTCATGTCGCAGCTGTCTGCGCCCTTCGCAAAAACGTGTTTCAGGGTGTGCCGGCGTTTCTTCGTAAAAATCAAAAAAAGAACGGTAAGATGCGGAAAGTGTGAACGTTTTGAGGAAAGGGGCAGGGGCCTAAGAAGCCTCGTGACCGCAAGGTGAGGGCTCTCCACGGTCGCGGCGGCTGCGGCAGCGGCGTGCCTCTTGCCAGATGTGGCTTAGAGTTTGCCGCTTGGCTGCTTGATTCGGCTGAGCACCCCATGGTGGTGCACCGCCCCTCAAAAGCTGAGTGAACTTCCCTGTGCCGCCTTCCCGCGACCGCAGAACTTTTCGGCTCAGCAGCAGATGGTCAACAAGGTATGTATCCCTATGCTATGCGGGACCCGTCAAGCGACGCGCGATTCGATTACGTAGTCGTGGCTCTGACCTCCTCGTTTCTTGCCTCGGCGCTCGCAGCGCACCAAGAAGGCGGGTATCACCGGCAAGTACGGTCTTCGCTATGGCTCTACGCTCCGCAAGGTCGTGAAGAAGTACGATGTCAGCCAGCACTCTAAGTACACGTGCGTCTTTTGCGGCAAGGACAGCGTCAAGCGCGTTGCCGTCGGCATCTGGTCTTGCGGCGCATGCCGCAAGACGATGGCGGGTGGCGCGTATACCCTGGGCACTGCACAGGCGGCGCAGGTTTGTGATGACAAATTCCGCCAGCACGCGCCGCGGCAGCCCCGCGTCATTCGCCGCTCTTGGACGTGCTTGTTTCGCGCATCGCAGTTGCTCGGGCCGCACACGCTCTCGCTCACTCGGATCTCTGCCTAACCGCCGCAGGTACGCTCGACGATCCGGCGCTTGCGGGAGGGCACTGACCTGTAGATCTGAGCAACAAGACCATGTTCTCACCAAGTCCTCACCTCACCACGTCCTCAGCGCGGCTCCGTTGGTGTACATGCGCCAGTGATGAGAGCGTTGGGCGCGAGAGCGATGTATACCGTCGTGGCGCGGCGTGTGTGCGATCCTATCGACTCGCGCGGAGGAAGATATGCGGTCACGGAGGAAGAAAGTCGCTCTTGTGTGTCCTCAGTGCTGGAGGGGGCTGCGTGTTCTCTGTGCTGTATGCAAAACTCTTTACGGTGAGTGCATAGGCTTCGAGTAAGCAGTCACGTATACACCTGGGGCGGCTACCCTTTTCAACGGATTCACCAGTTTTTCATCCCCGGGCGCGGGCGCGCGAATCACGAGACGAGACGCCGCCCGGGATCGATCGCCGGACGCCGCCCCGTAGGATACGCTCCGCTCGCGATTCAGAAAATGAGTTGAGAGGGGGTCAAAGGCCAAAGGCAACTCTCAACTCATTTTCTGAATCGCGAGGGGTAACTTTGGCCTTTGGCCTCTGAAGACCGGCGCCGCGGGCGAGGGGTAACTTTGTAACCGATCCGCCATATCGATAATAAACTGTATTTACGGCCGCGCCGGAGTCGAGTCGCGCTGCGCGGCTGGCTCGCCGCGTTGGCCGAATCAGGCTGCTGGGGTTCAGGCGTTCAGAAGGGCGCCGTATCGGAGGCGGAAGAGGGACCGTCTGGCAGGCTGGAAGGGACAGTGCCACATGGATACAGCACGTGTCGTGTGCCGCCGCCGCGCCGCCAATGTCCCAAAGCGCTTCACACTTCACACTTCACACTTCACGTCTTCAAATGCGCCAATGTCCCAAAGCGCTGAAGTGGCGCACGCACGGCACGCCAACACCCGTCGCGGAGACAGCCCCGCGTGCCGGCTCAGAACCCAATCTTGCCCGACTCGGGGACCTTGGGCTTCGACTCCTCGCCGTCGTCGGTGTTGAAGCCGAGGAAGAACTGTAATTCCAGCACACGAGGGCACACGGCAGCAGGAGCAGACACAGTCAGCTGGACGAGGGAGCTCGTGAGTGGCAGCAGCGAGGGGCGCGCGAATGCGCTCAGTACCTTGCGGCCCTTCTTGCCCAGCGCCGTCGAGCGGAGCAGCGCCATCTCGACCGCCGCCTTGCCCCACTGCAAGCCGTGGTTGTTCTTGCCTGATGAGCGGTCCTTGGCTTGCGCCTCCGTGTTAGTCGTGAGCACGCCAAAAATGACCGGGACGCCCGTGGACAGGCCGATGTTCATCAGGGCGCCGGTCACCGTGTCGGCGATCACCTCGAAGTGATACGTGTCGCCCTTTATCAGCAGGCCCACGGGAATGACTGCGTCCACAGTGCCGGAGAGCGCCATGTAGCGAGTGGCGAGTGGCAGCTCAAAGGAGCCCGGCACCTCGGACAGTACGATGTTCTCGTCGGCGACACCGCACTCTTTCAGCGCCGTCTTGATCCCCGCGACCAGCTCATCAGTGATGTCCTCGTGCCAGCGCGCCTTGATGATTCCCACTCGCACCTCGGAGCCATCCAGATCCGGGAAGTCGATGGCCTCGTTGCCCGCAGCCATCATGGCGACGCGCGACACAGGGCGCCCCACGGGCTGGCGCGTCGTGGGCAGCACGAACGCGGAGACGAGGAGTGCGGCGACCAAGAGCGGCATTTCCGGAGGGTCGAGGGACGCGGCGTCACGAGACGAGGCGCCCCAGAACTTCTCTTTCTTAGAAAGCCGAGCGTCTCGGAATAGCATGACCCCGCCGCCTTAGCTAGAGACCGGTATGGTTTCTTTCTAACAAGCCTCGTAACCCCAATGGGGCGGCAATGTACCGTAAGAAACTAGTCAATGAGTCAGTTTTTTCGCGGCCACTGACACTCGCGGCTCGCGCGCTCACACACACCTCCGGTCTCAGAGGACGGCTCCGCTTCCCCAGACCACGCCCCCCCTCCCCCCCCCCCCCCCCCCCCCCCCTGCCCCCGCCCGGTCAAGAACGTAGCTACCGAAGTTAGATGTCGATTTCATTGGCGGCGGGCTAAGGGGCAACTTGATTACCCCTTCCAGAACGCGCCCAAGAACGCGCCCTCCCGTCGGCGCGCGACTAGTGGTACCTACCCATTGGTCGATTTTTAATGAAAGCGATCTAAGCGTAGTACTCGCCAGCGTCGTCGTGGGCTACTTCAATTGTCAGCGCAAGTTCGATACGTGAGGCGGCAGGCGCGTCTATCCCTCTCGCGTCTCGGCCGCAAAAGGCGCCAAAGGGAACGATATCATGCGATGCGAGCCGTGCACATGCGATGCGATGCGTGCCCATGACTCTCTCCGCTAGTTGCAATCGCCGGCACCAACCGCACATTCACCGCTCTGCGCTCAGCCTCACCGCAATAAGAGCAGCGCAGCAGCCCACACACCCCGCACCCAGAGCGGAGGCAGAATATGCTACGTGCTATGGGCAAGGCCTCCGATGTGAATATGAATCAGAATGCTGTGGACGGGTGCGATGACGACATAGCTGCAGGGAAGTTTCTAGTACGCGTCGTCGCCAAAGAGTGTGCGGTCCGAAAAGGGGCGCGGCGGTTGGGCAGCAATCTGCTCGGCCGTCTGGAGCGGCGAGTTGCGATGCCGCCGATACCATGAGGTAAAGGGCGCGCCCTCGATGTCGCAGCGCGCGTTCATCTCCTCGGGGTGCTCCCGCGCGGCCGCCTCCTCTCGTTCGCAAGTTTCGAGCCCGATTTGGAAGACCTCCTCGGCGCTCATCACGGCGCCGAGTCGGTCCCGCAGGTCGCGATTCGCCTCGAGCGCGAGGAAGAGCAGCTTGAACAGGTGCGCCTTGAGCACCGCCACGGCGCGCGGCGGGTGCGCACGCGCGAGGGCGATGTACTCGCGTGTGACCGCGGCCTGCCCGCCTCGACTGGTAGGCACACCAGCGAGCATCGAAGGGTTCTCAAGCGCAGCCTCGGAGGTCATCACGGCGTCGCAGCCGGTGGCCGCGAGGCACCGTTCGAGGTCCTCGGGCTGCTCGACACCGCCGTTGGCCACCACGGGCATGCGCGTCACGGAGCGCTTAATCGTCGCGAGGAGCGCCCAGTCGGCGGCGCAGCTCGTCTTCTGCTCGCGAGTGCGCCCGTGTATCGTGAGGAGAGAGCAGCCGGCAGCCTCTAGCCGTTTCACGAGCGAGAGTGTCCGCTCCAGTTGTGGCAGCACGCGCATCTTGACGAACACCGGGATGCGCAGCCCCCCCACCAGCGTGCGCACGATGTCCTCGATCAGCTCCGGCTCGTCCAGTAAGAATGCTCCATAGTGGCCGCGCCGTGCGATGCCCTGCGGGCAGCCGCAGTTGAGATCGATCGCATCGCAGTGGTCCTGCGCGAGCCGCGCCGCCGCGAGCAGCGTCGCCGGGTTGTCCCCGCAGAACTGCGCCACCAGCGGCCGGTCCTGCGGGTGGTAGTCAAAGTTTTCGAGACGGTAACCCTCCTCCGCGGCGAAGCGCGTGCTGTGGAGCATCGGCGTGTAGGTGAGGTGCGCACCGTGGCGGCGCGCGAGCAGCCGGAAGGCTAGCTCGCTCTGATTGACCATCGGGGCGAGCACGAACTTCGGGCAGCCGAAGCGCTTCCACATGGCCCACGGGTCCTCACGCTCGGCAGGCGCCTCTGAGGCTGCGTCAACGGCTTCCTGGTGAGCAGCAGCTGCAGACGGCGCTTGCACAGTTGCACCCTCGCTGGCTAAGGCCGCGGCCTTCTCCCTGCGCGCTTGCTTGCGCTTGCTCTTCTCCTCCTTGCGCTTGGCCTTGCGCGACTCCAGCTGCGATGCCTTGAGCAGGCGCTTCCGCCCGTTCTTTGAGAGGCCCGCCAGAGGATCTCCAGCAGCCTGAGCAGTATCCTCCTCCTCAACCTCCTCCTCCGCCTCGGCCTCCTCCTCGGCCTCCACCTCGGCCTCCTCCGCGAACGACACGTCCGTACCGTGCATGTCTGTACCGAAACTCGGCAGAGTGCCGACACTCTGCCGACTGCCGATCGCCGCGTTACAAGTTTGAGCGCTCATCTCGAAAAGTCGCGATGTAGAGGTATCTACAATCTGCGTCTTTCGTAATTAACGACAGATCATGTTCAACTTGACAAGTTCCTGTCGCCCTGGGCCTCGCGTGCGCTCGTGCGATGGCGGCTTTGCTCTTGACGGCGCTGTCGCATCCGGCCCTGTCTACGAGTGCACCGCACACCGTACGACTTGCGCAGCGCAACGATCTGGCTAGGTTGGCCGTCTTGCTCCACGACTCCTTTCGCGCCCAGGAACCAACGTTCACATCTGCGGCTTCCTTTGCAGGCGACACAAAGCGGGAGCTTGTGCGCGCGATGACAATCGTGCGCCTCGCGCTGGATATGGAGCAGAGACTGACACCGTGGGACTGGTGCCGGCACGCGCAGCTGGTCGCCGAGAATTCCAACGGCCAGCTGCTCGGGTTTGTCGAGGTGTGGGCCGAGGATGCATTGTCGCTGCACAACACCTCGGCTGTGACGCCGCAGCCGGTGCTGTTCAATTTGTGCGTCGCGCCTGACGCACGCCGCACTGGCGTAGCACGTGACCTGGTGCGTGCCGTCGAGGGTCAGTGCCGACGGTGGGATGAGGAGTTGCTCTTCCTAAAAGTACGTCGCGACAACCAAGCCGCCCTGCGGCTGTACGAGGTCGAGGGCTTCGAGCACCTCGGTGAGCGAGCCCCGCAGCCGCTGCCAGACTGGCAGGACCGGTGGAAGGGCGGTGCTGGTCAGCTATCGCTCATGCGCAAGACGTTGCATGCCGTGGAGGCTGAAGCGGGCGCGTCGTCTCAGCTACCACCGCCACGGCCTAAGTCTGCAGCCGATTTCATCGTCTCCGTCGACCAGGTGCTCCAATATTCGGATTTCGACGCGATCGTCTGGTACACGCTGCTCCTTCTCCGCAACCAGAAGCCAATGAAGGTGGACCGATGGCTCCCGACTGCTGCGGCGCTCGCGACGTATGCCGGATGGATTGCACTTTGGGCTGCGCACACGTGAGCACCTTAACTTATTGAGACTGTTGCGTGATGAACTTGTCAAATGCATACCTTCACGGTGCGCCGAAACGTTACGGGTCCCTCAACCATGCTCTTTCTGTGAAATTCTTCCCCACCCCCGGTTTCGTCTGAATACCGGGAGGGAAGCCTCAGAGATTAACCGCCCGAGCGTGAAATTAGTGCGTGCGCGAAACGATAGGATTTTGCGGTGGAGCCCGATTTTCGGATTACCTTAGTTAAGAACCGCCACTGATGACCTCCTCCTCTTTCACACCGCTACTCCATGCACTCGGGATCAGTCACTCACACTCGGAATCGGCTCGCCTTCGCACCACTGAGAGGGGTAGCAACACGAGAGAGTTCGGCAGCCAGTAGCAGGTATAGGACATATGAAGGGGTGGCTCCACTGGCGTCTCCTCGGCGCGCTCACTAAAGGAGACGCGCGGGCTGCCTACAGCCGGAGTGTAGTGGCCCCTTCGTCCTCGCTACGGCCCCTATCCTCAGCCCGTGCGGCCCCGGCTCCTCTCTGCAGTGCTCGGGCAATCGATCTCATCCAGTCAATCACTCACTCATCATCTCAGTCCCTCCGCGCCGGTCCACCACGTCCGCTCGTCCGCCTCGCAACGGCCTCGCCGTGCTCCGAAAAGAAAAATGGGTCTGGAGGTTAGAGACGTGCGACGGTGCCTTTGACTTTGCACCGCCCCACTCGGCCGCCGGTCCGTGTCTGGACCAGCTGCAAACGCCTAGGCTACGCTAAGGCCGACTCTTGTCCTCCCCCTGCAGCCAGTGACTGTGCTGCCCGCTACCAGCGTGGTAGCGCTGTGCTGCCATTGACTGTGCAGCCCATGTCTGTCCATGTAGTTGAGCGTCCCGAGCCCGCCTACACACGTAGCCACGTGGCGAAGCTGCGGCGGGGGTGATGACTGCCTTGGCTTATTCAAAGTCGACGTGAGGTGCTGCCGGTGCCTCGCCGCCGCGGCGCGGCCACGCGTTCTTGTCGAAGATGGCATAGTTGCGGCGCGCGACGATGGCCGAGAGCTGTTGGAGGAAGCGCTTGCGCTCGTTGCGGATCCGCCACCTGTCGCCCTCATGTTCCGTGTTCGCGAGCTTCTCGGCGAATGCCGTGGTGAAGACTTGTGCGGCTGCGCGGCCCATGCCCCCACGCGTGTTGACCGCCCACGGGAGGAACTCGTAGTTGCACGCCTTGGCCGCCCTGGCCTTTAGCGCTATCTTTGCCTCCTCGGCGAGATCGGTCGCCGACTTGGTGCCTTTCGCGAGCGCGCTGAGCGTCAAAGTGGTGCCACGGAATGGGACCGCCGTGACGATGGTGCCGTCCCAGACCACGGTGCTCGCGGAGGTCGTCCAGTTGCTAAACAGCCCATCGCCTCTCTGGTTCCTGTTGGTCGCTGATGCCGGCTGGCTTGGGTCCTTGGGCCCGAGCCTGACTTCGGCGACCCGAGCGGCCGCTCCGCATGCCGTCGCGATCCTCTTGACCAGGTCGTTCGACTTGTCCGTGTGTCTGTCCGGCCAGTCTGTCGTCCCAAATTTGGGAGCACAAAAGCGGGCGCTTCAAGCTCCTTCGAACGGCGTCCCAAATTTCTCCACCGGCCGAAGAGGCTTCCATGTGACAGCGCCTCGGCTGGCGCTGCTACGCAGCAAATCGCGCCGCCGACGCGCGCCCCGGCCGGCCGCGGGCCCACCGATGCACGCCATAGCCGGCACGCGCGCTCGCGCAGTCACCATGGCCACCGTGCGGCCACCGTCACTTCCTGAATCACTCCAGGCAGCTGGCAACCTGCTGTGCGCCACGACACTGTCGTCTCTCGACGCCGCCGTCGTCACGCGACGGCGGCATCGAGTGACTTACTTTGCGTTCCCTTCGGGGGGCGCGCCAGCGGGTGCCTCTCTACACCTCCGACTCCCTCTGCGACGACGGCGGCCCCGGCGCCGAGTACGCAGACATCTGCATCTACGGCACCGACTGCGCCGACTGCGGCCCGCGATTCCCGCCTCCTCCGCCAATATGCGCGCCGAGACGTGCAACTGGGCTTCCGACGCCAATTGCAACGACTGCGGCCCCGGCTCGGAGTTCCGCCCGGCCCCGGGCCGACGGCAACGTGTACCATTGTGCATCGTCACAAGTACTGGTAAGGTGAAAGCGGTTTGTACCTTGTACAGGAACCCTTCATGTGTCTAAAGTAAGAAACGAGAAACTGAGTCTAGAGAACTAAAGTGACTAAAGTAAGAAACGAGAAACGACAAAAGGGGGTGGGGAAGCCAGCGGTAGCACTCTAAACATTTTCACAGCTCCCAGGATACTCAGACACGTCGCATGGTGCGAAAGCTCAAGTACCACGAGTCGAAGCTGCTCAAGAAGCTTGACTTCATCAACTGGAAATCGGATGGCAACCTGCGCGAAGTCAAGATCTTACGCCGCTACCACGTGCAGGACCGCGAGGACTACCACACGTACAACAAGGTCGTCGGGCTGATCACGAAGCTGACAACACAGCTCAAGAACCTGGACGCGCGCGACCCGGTGCGCCTCGAGACGACCGACGTGCTGCTCGACAAGCTATACAGCCTCGGTATCATCCAGGCGAAGCGGCTGCTCGCGTGCGACAAGATTGCCGCGTCGACGCTTTGCCGCCGCCGGCTGCCCGTCGTGCTCGTGCGGCTCAAGATGGCGGAGACCATGAAAGAGGCCGTCACGCTCGTCGAGCAGGGCCACATCCGAGTCGGACCGCACAGCGTCACTGACCCGAGCTACCTCGTCAGCCGCACGATGGAGGACTACGTCAAGTGGGTGGACACATCGAAGATCAAGGCCACGATCATGCGATACAACGACAAGCTCGACGACTACGACCTCTTGTGAGGCGGTTCAGGCCGCCGCTCTCAGCTCGAGCGAGTAGGCAACAGGAGAGCAAGCACCGCGCCGCTCGAAGGAGGCGGCCGGGTTGGATCCGCCGCTTCGCGATGTGGAAAATTAGCTCATAGGAAAGTAGGATGAGGGCGATTAAAATAGAATGAATGTTGTCGAGTCATTGGTCTCGCTATCGCATGCCTCCAACCATAGTGCCTCCACCATAGTGCATGTGGGGTGAGATTTTTTGGCTTTCGCCCGCGTGTGCGACGGGGAGCGCCCGCGCACCGATCACGGCGGCGAGCGAGATGAGGCGCAGGTGGTGCGTGAAGAGTGTTGCTTGGTGTACATGAGTTCCCTTAAATGTTCTGCATCGAAAACGTCTCTCTGCCAAGAAGACCAAGAACGGCCACACCGCTCGGAGCCTCCCAGTCCCTTCGAAGATCTCAGAAGAATCACCGAACCAGGACCAGGAATGTATCCTTTCCTCGGACCGGCTAAGGCCCTTGCTGACGTTGCTCACGTGCCCCTTGCCCTGACGCCTGCGCAGATCTTGAATCATGGAGTCAGGCAGCGTGGTCAAGGGTCTTGTCTATGGCGGCTTCGCGTCGTGCATCGCTGAGACGAGTGAGTGCATGCCAGCCGCTTGCTGCCAGTGAAAATGGCCCTGCGCACGTGCCTCTGCACGTGCCTGCACGCTCGAATCCTGCCATGCGCTGACTTGCTGCCTCAATCGCTGCGTCTGCGGCTGCAGTCACGATGCCCGTCGACGTCGTGAAGACGCGCCTGCAGATGGACGGCAGTGGCGGCTCCGTGAAGCAGTACAGCGGCTCGATGGACTGCGCGACAAAGCTTGTCAAGGCCGAGGGCCCGAGCGCGCTGTTCAAGGGTCTCCCGCCTGCGCTCGTACGCCAGTCCACGTATGGCAGCCTTCGGTACGGCCTGTACGGCCCGATCAAAAATCAGATGGGCATCCCTGCCAGCGGGAAAGTGCCGCTGTGGAAGAAGATCGTCGCGGGCGGCAGCGCGGGCGCGATCGCGTCTGCGGTGGCCAACCCGACTGACCTGATCAAGGTTCGGCTGCAGACGGACGGCATGGTGAAAGATGCGGAGGGCAAGTACCTGCCCAAGCGCTTCAATGGCATGGTCCACGCCTTCACGTCCATTGTGAAGGAGGAGGGTGTGCTCGCTCTTTGGACTGGCGTCGGCCCGACCGTCGGCCGCGCCACCGCGCTGGCGGCGGCTGAGCTGGCGACCTACGACGAGGTCAAGGGTCAGCTGCTCAAATCGGGCTACTTCCAGCAGGGCCTGCTGCTCACCGCGACGACCGCGCTCGCCTCGGGCTACGTGTCGACGGTGGCCTCCTCGCCATTCGACGTGGTCAAGTCGCGCGTCATGGGGCAGCCTCTCAACCCTGACGGCACCGGCAAGCTGTACAGCGGCATGGTCGACTGCTTCGTCAAATCGAGCGCCTCCGAGGGGCCCATGTCCCTCTACAACGGCTTCTGGCCCAACTTTGGTCGCGTGGTGCCGCGTGTCACCATCGTCTTCATCGTCATGGAGCAGCTCAAGAAAAACTTTGGCTAGACGGCGCACAGGACATGTATTGCCCAGGCGGCAGAGATGCCTGTCGGGCCGTGAGGCCGCATTACCGAGCGCCAGGCGTGGTCGCTCACCGTTCGACGACGACATGTGGCACGCGCGTGACGTGCGAGAAAGCACGCGCGGCGGTCGGCGTCTCGTGGTTGCGCGAACGGCGCCGCGTCCGCCGTATCGTGGGCGCGTAAATTTTATCTGTGTCCGGGGTGCGCTGTGTACAGGATACGTGTGTACGTGGGGGTTGAGTGACAAAGAGAATGCGTTTTCAATTCTTCGATCCCTGGCGCCTCGCCCCGCCCCCCCGCGCCGCCGCGCAGGCGCCCCGGCGGCCCGGCCGCACGCCGCACGGCAGCCGGCGGCGCGCATGCGGCGCGCGCAGCCGAGCGGCCGGAGCGAACACATTTGTCATTTCCGCCGACTGAGATTATAACATTTAAGAGCAAGGCCTCAAGCTCAACTGCACGCACTGTCCACACAGACAGCAAGGCATGAGAGTGAGACCGTATGTGCTGCATGTGTGGAACACCGAGCATGGGCCTATGTGCGAGGTGTGCGAACAAGCGGCGGGCCGCGCGGCGACGGCCGATGCGCAATCGCATGCGGCTTTTGACCAAAAAGGCGTCGGCGGCACGCAAGCACTCCTCCCCTCTCTCAGTCGTCCTCGTCGTCTGGCAGTTCCTCGTCTTCGTCGAAGAGCGCCTCATCACCCACCGTATCGAGGACGGCTGCGGCTGCCCCGCCGTCATCGTCCTCGTCCTCCTCGTCGTCGTCCTCGTCCTCGTCGGCGGCTCGGGAGCTCATAAGGTCATCCTCGCCATCCTCGAGGGCAGGGCCGTCGGAGTGGATGAGCGACAAGCCCCCCTTGCCTTCGAAGAGCTGCCGCCCCGTCAAGCTCCCTTCACCGATCGCCTTTGTGTTCTGTGACGAGCCGCCAGCGCCAGCGCCGCCCTTGCCGCTGCTGGCTGCAGCCGCCGCCTGTCGCGCGTCGAAGTCGGCCTTCCACGCCTTGAACGTCTCAGGAGTGACGGGCGTATATTCGCCGGTGAGCGCTTGCTGCAGCGGGTCGGCACGCCAGGAGCCTTCAGCCTCGTTGCCGCCGGGCTTCCGGGGCTTGCCACGAAGCGTGCTGCCGCCACCGTCTGCCCCCGGGTCTGACAAGTCGACGGCCTCGTCATCCTCTGCCTGCGCCTTCTGGGCGGCCGCAATACGCGCCATCATTTGCGAGTGCATGTCCAACTCCGGCTTGTTGTGCTCGACAAGCCACTCCTTCACCTTCTCGCCGAGTCCGTAGACCATCGGCGTACCCAACAGCTCCTCGCTCGCCGCCGCCTCGCGCAGCAGCTTCTCGAACTCGGCGATCATCTCGTCGGTCAGCTCTCCCTTGCGAATCGCACGCAGGCTCAGCTCGGGTGGCGCCTCCGGGTAGGTTGCAGTGTACGCAACGCGCATGGCCACGCAGACATGGTTGACGTCTTCGCCCGCGCCAGCCTCTGGCACGAGCGTCACCTCGAATGTCGCGGTGCCACCAGCCGTACATTCATCAAGCTTCTTGTAGTCGTCCGCATAGATCGCCTCGATCGCTTGCAACTCCATCTCCTGCTCCTGGGCATGGTCCATGCCCTGCTGGGCGAGACTCGTGCCTTGTCTGCCTTACTTCTCTTTGTCTCCCGGTGCGTGCGTCTCGCACGAGACGAGAGCACGAGACGACGAACACACAGTGCCATGAATTCACACCACACGTGAACAGCTTTACAGGACTCTCGAAATGAGACACATGCAGGCGGAGAGCTGAGAAACAGCCAAACAGGAGAAACGGTTGCTCAGTGAAATAATGACCATTGGCTGTGTGAACGTAATACTTTTTCGCATAAAAATGTGATCTCAAATCTCGTCCCTCAAGATCTGCCCGCGAATCGACGCCATCATGTCCATCATGTACTTGAGATTGTGCAGTGTGAGCAGACCATGCACCACCGGCTCGTTCGCCTTCCACAGGTGGTGCAGGTACGCGCGCGTATGCTGCGTGCTCACGAAGCCATCGCACGCCTCGTCCACACGCCCATAGTCGTCGCGATACACGGACTTGTTGATCTTCAACTTGCCACTCCGCGTGAGCAGCGTGCCATGCCGACCCATGCGGGTCGGGTAGCAGCTGTCAAACGTGTCCACCCCGAGCGCCACGGCCGCTCGCATCGACTCCTCATCTCCTATGCCCAGCAGGTGGTTGGGCTTCTCCTCGGGCAGCCGCGGCATCACGTACGCCAAGAGCTCGAGCATCTCTGCACGGTCGACACCCAGGCTGCCGCCGACGGCGTACCCGTCAAAGGGCATCGTGCACAGCGTCGCGATCGACGAGGCACGGAGCTCGGTGTCTGTGCCGCCGTGGATGATGCCGTACATGGCCTGCCTCCGCGGGTCGGCCAAGTGCGCGAGCAAGCTGCGCGATTCCCACCGATGCGTGCGTGCGACACTCTCTGAGAGCGTCAGGGCGCGCACGCCCACGCCCGGCAGGTCGTCGAGCGGCAGGATGATGTCGGCGCCGAAGCTCTTCTGGGCCTCGACAGAGCCCTCCGGCGAGAGGAAGATGGGCTCTCCGTCCCGATACGAGCGGAAGTGCGCGCCCTCCTCGGTGATCTTCACAGGGCTACTGCCCGCGTCGCCCCTCCACCCATCGGTAGCAGAGCTGTACTTGTGCAGCGCTCCCGCCGGGCGAGACGACTTGAGAGAGCGCTCCGGCTCGGGAGAGCCGGACGCATCGTCTGGATTATCGTTGCCGCTGCTCTCCGCCAAGGCGCCAGGCATCGCAAGCTGGCCACGGTTGGCGAACGAAAAGATTTGGAAGCCACCGCTGTCGGTGATCAGCGGGCCGTGCTCACGGCCCATAAAGCGGTGCAGGCCACCCGCCTGGCTCACAATCGCGGTGCCGGGATGTATGAGGAGATGGAGTGCGTTGGCGAACATGAGCTGCATGCCAGCCTCGTCGGCCTGCCCATGCGGGACGCCCTTGATCGCGCCATTGGTGCCGACAGCCACGAAGCCTGGCGTATCGACGACACCATGGGGAGTATGCAGCCGCCCTACGCGAGCGCGAGAGCGCTTCGATCGGTGCACGATCTCGTGGTAAAAAAAGGGCTTGGGCACATAGGATGGCCAGGAGGTGGGCAACCGCGGTTGGGCTGAAGGCCAAGGCGGCATCGGGCCACGATTCTCGTCGTGAAAGTACTCGTGAATGGTCATCCCAAGCCGGCGCTACATTGTACGGGTTTTGTCGCAAGTGCGGCAAGATGTGCGTGGATGTCTTCTCAAATCGACCCTTCCATGTGCAAGCGCCGTTTTGAGCAAGAAATGTACGACCGTGGCACGATTCCGCAAAGCCTCCAAATGCAAGCAGCTGCGTGTGAGGTGGCAGGAGTAGAAAAGGCGTTCCGGCAGGCTTCCGACGCAGGTAGAGGCGCGTGACAGCATGGGCATCAGACTTGTGCGCGTGAACACGCTCGTCGTGTTCGTATGCCTCTGCCCACATCCAAAGGCTCAAGTACCACCGCCGTCGCGGCCACCGCCGTCGCCGTCCCCGCCGCCGCCCTCACCACCACCGCCACCCTCGCCACCGCCACCCTCGCCGCCGCCACCCTCGCCGCCGCCCTCGCCGCCACCGCCATCCCCGCCGCCACCGCCGCCGCCG
>Ga0210248_101606_pt1 | contig 16565 bp, 9 predicted proteins | sample ChrtobMetP3_32mM_FD_155493 | JGI IMG/M metagenome (GOLD analysis project Ga0210248, IMG submission 155493) | Chrysochromulina tobin associated microbial communities from unialgal haptophyte culture, Seattle, Washington, United States - P3_32mM | ecosystem: Host-associated > Algae > Haptophytes >...
TCGCTCTCCCCCCGAGCAGAGCGACGACACAATTCGCTCTGCTCCAGAGCAGAGCGAAATTTTCTTTCGCTGTGCGAACGCGTTGGGATGGTGTGTTACGTTGGGTTGGTGTGTGGGACCTTCCTAGATGCCCGAAGCAGCGCATTACGGGTGCTTCCCAATGGCCACAGCGCCGGTGCAGCTACAATTGTACTCTGGTTGTGTTCCGATGGCGACCTCTCAGGGCCGGCGCGCACTGTTATCCGCTGCACCTCTCCGCCGGCAGCTCCACGCGAAGGTGGGAATCCGTTGACGTTCACCGGCATGCATGCGCGTCTCACGTGCGCATCATGCGCATCGTGAATGCGAGCAGATTGCACAGCTGCATGTACTCGTCGGCACCGTCGATGAGCTGCTTGTCCACCTCAGCCAGCTGCACGGCGATCTTGGCCTTGGCAGCCGAGCTCATGGCTCTCGCGATCGGCCCCTCCCCCACGAGGTAATCGAGCATCTGCGCGGCGACCTGTGCGGCCGGGTAGCCGTCGGCGAGCGTGTCAGATACGAGCTGCTGCATCGCATCAAAATTCTGCCCCTTGCACGTCTCAAAGACCTTGACGATCTTGTCGTCGGGGAGGGCGCCCGAGATGTCGAGCACTGCCTGCGGCTCGATGCGCCCGCCATGCAGCTGGTGCAGCGACTGAAGCATCTGGATGGCGCGGCGCATGTCGCCCTCTGAGAGGCGCATCAGCTCGACGAGACCCTCGGGCGCGATCTCGACGCCTTCCTGATCGGAAATGAACCGCAACCGCTCGATCATGGCCTCTGCAGGAAGCGCCTTGAATCGGAACTTGGCGCAGCGCGAGGCTATTGGCGGGATCAGCCGCGAGATGTAGTTGCAGATGATGCAGAAGCGCGTCACCTTCGAGTACGTCTCCATCGTCCGGCGCAGCGCCGATTGCGCGTCCGTCGTCATAGAGTCCGCCTCATCAAGCACGATGAGCTTGTACGGCGGGGGCGCGTCCACGCCCGAACGATCCGTTTGCGACGAGACCGCCACCTGCGCGAACGACTTGATCTTGTTACGCACGACCGCAATACCGCGCTCGTCCGACGCGTTGAGCTCCATCACACGAGAGCGGTAATCCTTGCCAAAGAGCTCCCGTGCAGCCGCAAGGATGGTGGACGTCTTGCCGGTACCTGGAGGCCCATAGAAGATGAGGTGTGGCAGATTCTTCTCCTCAATCGCTTTTCGCAGCGAACCGATCACGTCGCCCTGGTGAGACACCTCGTCGACGCTCTTCGGGCGGTACTTCTCTACCCAAGGCAGAGCCATTGTGAAGCGTCGACGGCGCCCTCAGCGCGAAATTCGCGCCCACAGGCCGCGACCCTGAAGGTGTGAAGCCATTTAACGGAAGCTGTGAACTCACTCGTTTTCAAACAAGAATCACGACTTGTAATCGATGCCCATCCGAATGTACTTGGGCTCACAAAACTCCAGGGTGCCATGGTGCGAGCCCTCGCGGCCGAGCCCGCTCTCCTTGACGCCGCCAAAGGGCGCCACCTCCGACGAGATGATGCCCTCGTTGACGCCGATGATGCCGAATTCGAGCGCCTCCGACACACGCCACGCGCGCGCGAGGTCCTTTGTGAACAGGTAGCCCGCGAGCCCGTAGGGCGTGTCGTTGGCGAGCTGGATGACCTCCTTCTCGGACGAGAACTTGAAGAGGCCCGCCACCGGCCCAAAGGTCTCCTCGGAAAAGAGCGCCATATTGGGCGTCATGTCCGCGAGCACCGTGGGCGCGTAGAAGCCCGGACCGAGCTCGGGTAGCCGCGTGCCGCCCGTCAGGACGCGAGCGTCCTTGCTCACTGCGTCGCTCACGTGCCGGTGTACCTTGTCGACAGCGCGCGCGTTGACAAGCGGCCCGATGACGACACCGTTCGCGGTGCCGAACCCTATGGTCATGGCACTCACCGCGGCGGTCAGCTTCGAGGCGAAGGTCTCGTACACGGCCTCGTGCACGAAGATACGGTTGGCGCACACGCATGTCTGGCCCGCGTTGCGAAACTTGGCGGCCATCGCGCCTTTGACTGCCACATCGAGGTCTGCGTCGTCAAAGACGATGAGCGGAGCGTTCCCGCCAAGTTCGAGGGCCACCTTTTTGACCGTCGACGCCGCCTTGCTCGCGAGCAGCTTGCCCACTGCCGTCGAGCCGGTGAAGGCGACTTTGCGCACGGCCGGGTGCGTGCACATCTCGTCGCCGATGAGCGGCGTGCTTTGTGCCGAGCCCACCACGACCGAGAGGATGCCTTGGGGCATGCCTGCGCGGTTGGCGAGTTCGACGAGAGCGAGGCACGAGTACGGAGTGAGCTCCGACGGCTTGATGACGACGGGGCAGCCAACGGCGAGCGCCGGGCTGACTTTGCGCGTGACCATCGCGCTCGGGAAATTCCACGGCGTCACCGCCGCCACCGGCCCGATCGGCTGCTGGATCACCACGATGTGGTTCTTCGCGCGGTCGGGCGGAATCCACTCGCCGTACGAGCGCTTCGCCTCCTCGGCGAACCACTCGACAAAGGCGGAGCCGTAGCGGATTTCACCAAGCGACTCGGCGAGCGGCTTGCCGCACTCGGCCGTCATGATGCGCGCCAGGTCCATCTCGTGCTTCACGATGAGCTCGTACCACCTGCGCAAGACCTTTCCACGCTCCTTGCCCGTGAGGGCCGCCCAGTCGTGCCACGCCGCCGCGGCGGACTCTATAGCGCGCCGCGTTTCGGCGCGGCCCATCTCCGGCACTGTGCCGATCACCTGCAACGTGGCCTTGTCGAGGACCTCGAGTGTCGCGCCACTGTCTGCGTCAACCCACTTACCATCGATGAAGCCCTGCATGCGCAGGAGCAGCGGATCGTCGACCTTGAGCGCCGCTACGTGCGCCTCAGCCGAGATTATGGCAATGGAGGCATGGCGTCGACTGATGCCATTTAGCGCCTTCTGGGTGATGATGCGGTTGGCGTGTCGCAGTGCCATCATGTTCTCGTCGAGCGTCGTGAAGGACGGCCCGTCCGCGCACAGAACCTCATGTAGAAAACTGCTCGTTTTGAGTTTTTTCATATTGACGAGCACCGTCTCTTTCAACGACCCACGACTCAGTACGGCCGATTGCACAGCGTGTGGTCGCGAAGCAATCCCCCCGAAGAGAAGCATTCACAGCGCGTGCGTCACAAACTAGTGTGAAGAAACTCTCATGTTGTCCAGCCTTCCGCGTCCGAGCTTCATGCGCGGCGCGGGTGGGCTCCCGAGTGGGTGGAAGGAGGCCACCGCTGCGGATGGCAGGACCTACTACTTCCACGCTGCGAGTGGGGAGACGAGCTGGGAGCGTCCGGTGGTGGCCGGAAGCGAAGATTCGGGCAAGTCCACGGCGGCGCTCGCCGTGAAGGTGAAGCCAGTGATCCCAAGCGTGCCCACAACTGCGGGCATCGGGAAGCTGCCCAACGGATGGAGAATGGTATCTTCACCAGAGGGCACGCCGTACTACTTCAACAAGAAAACCGGGGAGACCTCGTGGGAACGACCCGCCGGCTATGAGGAGGATGACAGCGCCGACACGTTGGGGCTCGAGAAGGCGACGCTTTCGGTCAAGGATGGCTGGCGGCGTACCAAGCAGGTGGCGGCGGCCACTGTTGGGCTCGGACGGCCAACGGGGAGCTCGGACGACGCGTGGCTCGACGGGCAGTACGAGCAGGTGCTTCAAGTGGAGCGCCAGATGCTGGGGCTCAAGCAGATGTGCGAGGCGTACGCCAAGTCGCTCGTCGACATGTTGCGCAGTAGCGAGCAGCTGGCGGCCAAGTTCGGCGAGTATCTGGTAGAGCCGGGTGCGGTGGGCACCGAGCCGGCGAGGCAGTCCGCCGCCGTCTGGAAGGAGGTCAACAAGAGCGGGCAGCGCTCACTCGAGGTGCAGTTCACGAGCAAGGTGCTGCAGCCGCTCGCGGGCTACCTCGGGGAGATCGAGGGCATCAAGAAGCTGCATGCCGAGCACCTCAAGAAGAAGCTCGACTTTGAGTACTACCGCCGCAAGGTGGATGAGCTCACTTTTCGTCCACCCAAGGATGCGGCCAAGCTCCCGCGCAACGCCGAGAAGCTGCGCGAGCGCGAGGCGGACCACTGGAACTGCAAAAACGAGCTGATCGCGCGGCTGGCCGCACTGATCGCTGAGAAGTGGGACTTTGCCAACGCCCCTCTGCTGCACCTGCTCGAGTTCCAGCAAAGGTTCCACGCACAGATGAGCGAGGGCATGCGATCCTTGAGCGCCTTCACGCACGAGGGTACGCTGCTCGACGCCGAGGCGCGCCAGATGTCACGCCAGACGCTCCGTACTGAGGCGCTCGCCTCGCCTGTCGAAGCCAAACCTCTCGCTTCGTATCTGCCCCACGCGCCCGCCGCCTACTACGGAGCGCCACCTCCAGCTCCGCAGCCCTCATACTCTGAGCCGCCGCCGCCGCCGCCGTACGCCGCGCCGCCGCCTCAGCCGTCGTGCGCAGCGGCGCCGCCTCCGCAGCCGTCGTACGCCGCGCCGCCGCCTCAGCCGCCGTGCGCAGCGGCGGCGCCGCCTCCGCAGCCGTCGTACGCCGCGCGGCCTCCCGCCCCACCACCGCTGCGAGCACCGCCGCACGGCGAGCAGGTGCGGGCCATCGGCGATTATATCTCGAATGACCCGCGCATGATCTCGTTCAGCGCCGGAGAGCTCATGTTGAAGGAAAAGGAGGAGGCCGGCTGGTTCTTTGGTTCGGTGCGTATCTGGCGTATCGGCGCGATCCCTCGACCTCAGGTCCACGTACCGGCCCTCTCCTCGCTGCCTGCTGCTCATCTGCGTGTGTGCTCCGAAATGCTCGCAGAACTCGCGAGGTGAGACGGGCTACTTCCCTCCTAACTATGTCGAGCCAGTGCCGTATTTTGCAGATTGAAGGACGCTCCTCAGCTCGCTCCACGTAGAGAACGGCTAGGAAGCGTGTCGGGAGAACCGAACGCTGCACCGGGGGATTCCCGGGCACCGCGTAATGTGTGAATATCCGGTACGGGCCAGACTCAAAGACCAGCGCCGGAGCTGTGAACTCGTGTGAAAACGCTTCTACCTTCTTAATGTACATCAACCGCAACGAATCATCGAATTTAGACTGAAAACTGAGTATAGTCGATGCGCATGCCCGCATCCGCGTCATTGGCGTTCGGTTAGCGGTGCGAAGCAAGCGGTGGCACGTCGCGGCGCTGGGCGGTCGCGTTCAAAGGCTTCCCTTCAGCGGTCTATAACCTTCCAACCGGGGCGGTCCCTGACCCGGTGCGTGGCGTAAGGCGTATGTGTGTTTCGAGTTTCGAACTACAACTTTTCGGAATCGGAAGCCATGGGAGGACCGTAACGCGCGAGGCGGCGGCGCCGCGCCGATGGATCCCGCCGCCGTGTTCGGGAGTCGCCGCCTAAAAGGTAAGATGCTGGCCGTCTTGCAAGCGGCGCGCTCAGAGCACGGCGAGGGCGAAGTCAGCGGGCCGGTGATGAAGGCAAGCGAGCTCCGCACTGCCCTCGCAGAGTCTCTTGGAGAGGAGGTACCGTCGAAGGAGCTGTTTCCATTGATGCAGATGGCAGATCCTGATAGCGAAGGCGTGATCACGCTGCCTCGTTTCCTCGAGGTTGTCGAAATGCGACGGATACATGCCGAGACTGAGCGAAGGCAGCGGCAGCTCCTGGCTGCGTACATGGCATTAGGTGGTAACACTGACAAGGACGCGTCTGTGAAGAGCGACACACTGATGCAGATTGTCAGCGACTTTGTGGGCGCAGGAGCGTCCAAGGAGGCGATGCAGGCCGTTGTGAAGCATAAGATGAAATCCGTGCAGGAGATCATCGCCATGGGAGGCGCGCTCGACTCGGATGAGGAAGAGGAGATTCGAGATACTTCGAAGCTCGAATTTGAGCAACTCGAGGTGTTTGGAAGAGCATTGAAAGAGTGGGGATCGAGCAGAAGAGAGACCGGCACTGCTGAAGATGGCATTGACGAGGACGGCGTGAGTGCTGCCATCTTGAGATGAGCTATATGAACGCTCTACTGAGTCGATCGCAGGTCGATCGTCGTGGCGGGTGGCGCTCAGATGCAGGTTTAACTGTGCCAGCCTTATGTCGATGGGCACAGTGATATGTTAATCGTGTCATTGGTATGATGATCAGCGAAGTTATGCACTCAATATGTGAGAAGCTGTGAACTGGTGTCTTGGGTCTTCTCAGTACTCAGTAACTCATCCGTGGGTGTTCGAGATTATAACCGTTTTTAAGATATTAACGCCCGTTGGCCGTTCCGTTCGTATCGACCCACAACGGTCGAACTTCGTCGAACCTCATGGTCGAACCTGCACACAAAACCATCGTCGCGTGCGGCGTGACTCACTTCGGAAGAGGAAGATCTATGACCCAGCCCCCCTGTATGAGTGTTGTTTGTGTGTCCGCCACGGTGCACACGCCAGCCAGGTGCGAGGTGGTCGCACGGGTCCAGAAATACGGGTTTGACCGGGTTATGGTGACTCTGATCCGTGTCTGTGAGCGCGGTATGCGTTGCACGTCGCGAGCATGTCGCGAGCATGAGAATGAAGCGAGCTGAGCGGCACCGAGCGTACGTGAACGCGGTGTGAATATGAATGTACAAGGTCTCGTGCGTGCACGACAGATTTTTTGCCTCGCCTTCAGCAACGCGAACATGTCCTGCCACCTAGTCGTGCGCGCATCGCACCCGCTGCAAGTACACAAGCGCAAGCAGCCCTACGACGGCCCTGGCTATGGCACGTTCGGGAAGACAAAGCTCGCGCGGCTGCCGCTCATTCCAGAGGTCTTGCACGACATTGACCATTGCATTAGCCGCTTCGAGGCTAGTGCGCTGCGCAGCTTCGCAGCATTCCGAGCAGTGGCGCTCGAACTGCGGATCGTCGATCTGTTTGACACTGATCGAAAAGGCGGCCGTGCGACCAAGCGATTGGAGACGCCCGCCGAGTACGCCACGCTGCTGTTCGAAGCGACGGTGCGCCGTATCGCGGACCCGGAGCGATCCTTTGAGGCAAGGCTTGGTGCGTTGTATCTGCTGCTCACGCTGCACGAGTTGCAGCAAAGCTCACCGAAGGTGCCCGTTCCCATCCTCGCGACTCAGTGGAATGGCTTCGAGCGACTGAGTCGCGAGCTGCGTTCGCTGCGCCACGCTGACGGGTTTCGCGCGCTGCACACGTTGTGGGCCGGCGAGAGGCTCTCGCACCTCTTTGGCGGCGAGTCCACGCTGATGACCATACGTGACCAGCTCAACGATCGTGAGGTCGAGCGCGACGCTGCCGTACTGCCTGCCAGCGGCGGCGCCAGTGCAGAGCCTGGCGGGGGACTGTTTGCCACGCAGCTTATCGACGCCCTGCCTACCCTGACCGCCGACGAGGCATCATACAGCGCTGCTCTCGCGCAAGCACGGTCGGCTCTCGCCGCTACCGATGCGCCGGCGGCATCGTCTTCTCTATTGCGCAGCCGCCTGCCGAGCACTGCCGGCGATCTCGCGGCGCAGATTCGGCAGGAGCTTGACGATCACCGTGAGGGTGTCGTCGTTCCAACAGGCGTGGACGACGACGACGCGGTGATTCCCGCCTCGGCGAGCGCCCACAATGCAGCCGTGCCCAACCTCGTGCCCACGCTTGACGAAGAGGGGCTGGTCGTGGATGCGTCGTACCTGCGGCGCGAGCATGTGCGCCGCCGTGCCTACAAGCCCAGGGCCAAGCGTACCCGGGAGCGGGACGGCACACACTCTGGCACCCACTCTGGCAGCTTGCGGCCGGGCTTGTCGTCGTTGGCCGGGCGACCGAGGACGGCAGACCGCGCCGATCGTAGATAGATCGAGACCGGGAGGAGTCGCACGGCTTGACTTTATCCACAGTACACAGTTCAAAGACTACACAGTACACAGTTCCACACCGCTCACCGGCCAAGACAGTCAAGCGGCAAGCCCTCGAGGCAAGCCCGTGGTGGCCCCAGCCCAAGCGCCACAGCCACCGCGGGCCACCCACCCGCGACGCTCACGCTGCAAGCACACGCGCGCGCCGCCTTCTGCTCTGATGTGCCAGGACTCCCTCCCCGCATAGTTGATTGAATGCAGTCGCAGAGTTCATTTGCATGCATTTGTGCACGTTCGTCGAGACTCTTCCCTCGCATGGCCTCATCGCTAGGCGCGACACGATTCGGCACTCCGACCACCCTTGCCTCGTTGATTGGATGGGCGGTCGCACGCTCGCTGCTGCACGGTAGGACGAGCGCCACCATCCACGCCCGTCTCGCGAGCGCCGTCTCCGGCCCTTGAGCCTTTGACGGCTCGGCTCGTGGCATCGTCCCATTGGGTGCGGCCTCTCCGGGAAGCAGCGCCCACGGCGGCGCTCAACGGGAAGCAGTGCCCACGGCGGCGCTCATCGGAAGGAGCGCCCACGGCGGCGCTCACCGGGAAGCAGCGCCCACGGCGGCGAGGACGCTGCGCTGGCCGTGGGCGAGATCCTGCAGCAGGCCCTCGAGCCGGTGCGTGCGCTCCTCACCGACGGAGAGGCGCTGCTCAAGCAGCGCGACCGTCTGCGCCAGGATGTCAAGCTGGCCTACCACCTGCTCGAGCGCCGCCGCGAGCGGCGCGCTGCCGACGTTCGATGGCGCGGCCGCGGCCGCCTTCAAGCCCGATGTGGCCGTAGGCGGTGGGCGGGGCATGGGCGGCGGCGGCGGCGGCGGCGGCGGCGGCGCTGCAGGCGGCGGCAGCTTCGCCGGCGCCGGTAGCCGCGCCGACGACGGCGGAGTCGGTGTGGCGGTAGCGGCATTGAGCGGCGAGGGGCCGGACGGGCCGATGTTTGAGCGCCACACCATGGCCTGCATGTCGACACCGCTCGAGGCGAAGAAGTCGCCGTCGGGTGAGAAGGCGCACGCGTTGACGCCCCCCTCGTGCCCGTGCAGCGTGCAGAAGAGCCGCCCCTCGACGAGGTCCCAAACTTTGAGCGTCGCGTCGAGCGAAGAGGTAAGCAGGTAGGAGCCCGAGCTGTGGAAGGAGAGGTCGGTGACACTCTCGTCGTGCGCGTCGTAGTGTTGCAGCAGCTGCTGCGTGCGAAGATCCCACAGCTTCGCCGTACGGTCGCTCGAGGCCGAAGCGATGCACGTGGCATCCGGATTAAAGGCAGCCGCATTGACGACGTCGGTGTGGTCGTAAAAGGTGCGCACGCACCCGTGAGTGCGGCTGTCCCAGAGCTTGAGCGTCTTGTCATCGCTGCACGAGAGCAGCAGCCGGCCTGCCGGTGCACACGCGGGGCACAAACACGCATCCGTGCGTCAAGAGAGGGTCCGCGCCACCGACAAGCAAGGCAGTGGCTCGTGTGCGGCTCGGGCTTTCGCTGCTCTTGCCGCGCACCGTCTGGCGAGAACTTGGCCGAGCGGACCCAGTTGGAGTGGCCGGCGAGCGAGTAATTGAACCTCTGACCCGGGAGCGCCCAGACTTTGATCGTCTTGTCGTCCGATGCAGACGCCAGGCTCTGCCCGTCGGCCGAGAAGGCCACGCTCCGCACGGTGGCCATGTGCGCCTTGATCACGGTGGACTCCCCCTTGACGGTCGGAAGCCACAGGCGCACCGTGCGATCCTTGGAAGCGGAGGCGATGAGGTCTCCGGAGGGGGACGCGGCAACCGACAGCACAGGCGCCTTATGACCCACGAAACGGAAGGCACGCAGCTGAAGCCGGAAGTTCCACACCATCACGCACGAGTCGTGGCCGCCCGAGATGAGCTGCTTCATGTTCGGGTTGAAGCACACAGAGGAAATGGCATCCTTGTGACCGCGGAAGCTCCGTTCGAGCGAGGGCGTGTCCGCCGTGAGGTCGGCGCCAGTCATCGTTTTTGTCGATCGTCGCCGCGAATGCTCCCGCCAAAGCGCCGAGGCGGGCATAGGCGCGCTCTCGCAAGTTTCGCAGTTGTGCGTGGGTGCTGAAAATCAGGGCTTGAGGGAGACGGTCCAGAATTGACAAACATTACACTTTGACTATCTTCCGATCGCTTGATCATTCCTTCGGCACACACACCGACGTAACCAATCTTCTTGACGTGATACAACGTTTCGCTATTCTAGAACGTACATGTACAGTACGAGGGTTGAGGGAGGTGTCGTTGTTCTGTTCATCTAGGCGATCTGGGCGACGCCACGGAGCGCGGCGAGCGTGGCGAGCGCTGCGACGACGCCATACTGGCGGCCGTCCCGGCGGGCATTGGCAGCTTGGGCTGCGAGAGCGGCGCCGCGCTCGGCCGGCTGCGCGCGCGAGGGCTCTCCGCGCGCACGGCGCCTGCGCCGCCCCCACCGCGAGGGCTGCTGGGACGCAGTGGCGCACTCGAGGGCGGCGGCGGCGCGCCGCGCGGGCTGTTGGGACGGCGCGGGCTGGCTGCACGCGCCGTGCTCACGGAGGAAGCAGTGGGCGGGCGGCCGGTCGCGCGCGGCGCGATGAGCGTGATCGGGGAGCCGGCGACGGGCAGTCCGTTGAGGGTGAAGGTGATTCGGTACTCGCCGCTCACCTGCACGGCCGTCGCCACACGGTATGACCCGCCGCCCGCGTCGGAGACCTCGAGCGCGACGGGCGCGGGGCCCGTCGACAGCTGCGCCTTGAGAGGGCCGTTGGTGCGCTCTGACGGACGCCCCGCTTCGTCTACAGACGAGACGAGGACATCGAAGAGCACGCCCGGCTTGACGCGGATCACCGATGGCGCCGAGACGAGCGATTCGTCGCCAAAGCGGATGGCTGGGTCCATGCGCAGCCGACCGATGCAATGCTCCTGCCTCGTGCCGTCGCTGGAGCGAGCAAAGCCGATGTAGACGCCATGGAGGCCGATGGGCGTGTTGGGCGGGTAGGTTGCTTCCACACGCCCATCGCCGAGGTCGGACACCACGCACGGCATCATCATGGGCGATGCGTCGCCCGCCGCACCGCCCAAGGGAATCTCGCGCAGCTCGCACCATAGCGGCTGCGAGAGCGGGCCGGTGCGTGCGTTCGCGAGGCAATCGCGCGTCTGCAGCCACAGCCGGCCTCCACCTATCGAGGCCACGCGCTGGAGCGGCTCGCCATCGATACCCACCTCGAGCACCGTGCAGCAGCTGAGTTCCACGGGCCCGGCACCGCAGCAGAGCTTGAAGGGCGATCCGGTAACGGCCACTCCTCCGGTCGAGGCGTGCAGTAGGTAGATGCCCGGCTCGAGAAGGGTGAAGTGCACGCGGCAGCCGCCGTCAGGGCCCTCGGCCAACTCCACGTCCACAGTACCCAACTCCTCGCCACTCCCGTCGGGATCGGCATCTGCGGCGGGCGCCGGCTCCACCGCGCTCCCCACAGCGCCGCCCACCGCGCCGCCGCGGCGCGCCTTGGACGTCACCGGCAGCTCGCGCGAGATACGCACGAGGCGCGCCGAGTAGAGGCCTGGCTCAAACGGCCTCGTATTGCCCACGTGGTCGCGCGCGTTCACGTCGACAAATGTGCCCAAGCCCACGCCACACTCGCGTAGCGCCGCGCCGGTAACGGTCGCGTTCTTGGGCACGTGTGGGCCCGGGGCCACATTCACCGCGAATGGGGAGCCGTTGATGTGCCCGCCGCCGGCGAGCTCGATGCCGAGGCGCAAGGTGCCCGCGCACACGGCAGTGTAAGCCACGTGCCACGTGCCGTTGCCATTGTCGCGTACCTCGTTGAGCACGAATGGCGTGGGCACCCAAGCTGGGTCGCTGCCAGGGCTGCGCTCCACCGTGCCGTTCACCGCCAGCTGCGCCTGGTCGAGCACCGTGTGCTCGGCCTGCGACCACGAGCTGAGCCGCGCCTGATGGCCACCGGCCAGCACGTCCTGCCCTTCATAGCGCATCACGCGACGCGGCGGCGAGCGCAGCGGGCGCGGCGGCATGCGCACGGTCAGCGAGCGCATCTCTCCCGCCACGCACGCCCCCAAGCCAGGGCCGAAGGCCTCACAGGCGAGCGCCGTCTCGGCGCGCGCATGCTCTTCCATGGCTGTTCGGGCTTCCTCATCGGACAGATGACGCGCGAGCGCCGGCCGCACGACCACCATGAACGAGCGGCCGCCCAGCACCGTCGCCATCTCTTGTGCCGCCTCGGCCAGAGCGGCGTTCCCACCGCCACTGGCCTTTTTCTGAGGCGACTTGGGCGGCGAAACAGCCGCGATCGCCGCGCGCCACTTATCCGCCGCAGAAGGCGCTTCCACAATGGCGCCGCTGCCCGCGGCTGGCCGATGCAGAAGGCTCAGCTCCCAGCGACCCGCCTGGGGCGGAGTGTACCGCACGATGTACGTGCCGTCCTGCTGGTCGTCGATCGTGTGCTGGAGCGGCGTGACGCGGCGCATGCCGCCTGGCAGAAGCTTGTGCGCGCGCAGCTCGAAGTGCTCGCCGCCGCACGCCGCCGCGTTGCCGTAACGGTCGTAGACTTGCACCTCATACGCTGTCTCCTCGCCCTCATAGCCGATGACGAGGCCTTCGCCACTCAGGGCGCACGCAGGCGGCCACGTGGCGCCTGCAACCACCTTGACGACCGAGATGACGCCCTCGGCCTCCTCGAGCGCGATGGCCCGCGCTGCATCATGCTCGACCGTCTCGACGACTGCGCTCTCACTCAGGTCACTCAGGTCGGGCGCATTCGCTGCCTGCACGCGCGCGGCGGGCGCGCCGCTACCGCCGCGCCCAGCAGGGTCGGCCGCCGAGGGCGCAAGCGGCGCGAGTCGGATGCACATGTGGTAGTGCCCGCTCTGCAGTGGCGTACCGGTAAGTTCGTAGACTCCGTTGCCCAGCTCGACCACCTCGCAGTGCACGTACGCACCCTCCCCGTCGTCCGCGCCGCCGTTGCCGCTGCTGCCCGCGAGGGTGCTGCCCGCGAGGGCGCTGCTCCCCGGGGCGATCGGACCGGGACCTGGGATCGGGAGGCTGTGGTGGCTGTGGCTGCAGCCGCTGCTGCTCTGAGCCATCTCGCCCGCGCCCGCTGCGCCGCCCACGGACGGCGACGGCGCGAAGGCAAGGCTGCCGATGGCGCTGCCGTCCTCGTTCCGACGAAGCTTCGGCGTCGATGACGACGGCGCCGCCGCATGCGGGCTGGCGCTCGCTGCACTGGCGCCGGCCAAGCGCAGCTGCATCTTGCCGGGAGATTGCATCTTGCCGGGAGATGTTAACGGTCGACCGCCAGCGTCGCCACCGGCGCCGTTGCCGTGGCGCGTCGCTGTGAGCGCCTCGACCTCCTTGAGGATCTCGCGCCAGTCCTCGGGCAACTTCTCCCCAAAGTCACGTTGCAGCTGCGCCTGCAGGCGCGCGCTCAGACTGCGCGCTATCGCACCGCCGCCGCCGCCACCGCCGCCGACGCCGCCGACGCTGACGCCACCGACGCCGCCGCGTGCGCCGAGGCTCGCTGCGCCCTTGGTCGCGCTCGTCGTCAACGGCGGCGGCGCGAGTGGCAGCCGCGGCGGCGTGATCGCCATCCCCGCGATCGCCGAGGCGCCCGACGCGGCGCCCGACGCCGTCGCTGAGGCCGTCGCGGGCGTACTGAGCGCCGTATTTAGCGCTCCGGTGCGAACGCGCTCGGGTGAACTGCTGCGCGATGCGGCGCTGCCCACGCGGCGTAGCCAGATGGAAGGGCGCGGGCAGGCGCCGCTGGTGAAGGTGTTGCCGAAGCGATCGTGCGCCTGAATACGCACCTTGAAGCGCACGCCGGCGGGTATGGTAGGCCAAACCTTGGGCTTGGAGGTCAGCTTGTACGAAGGCGCGTGCGGCGGTGCCGGGAGCGCCTTGATGGTGAAGGGTGACCCTTTGACGTTCATGCCCGCCCAGCACACGTGCACCGTGATCCTGCCCTGGGTGGTCGGCGTGAGCGAGAGGGAATAATGTGCCGAATCGACAAGCTCGACTATCGCAATGTCGCGTGGCGCGCCACGCTGCCGATCAGGGCCCATGTCGGGGGTCATGAAGGCGGAGGGCACCTCGTTGCTGTCCGCGCTGAGACGATCGTGCGCGCACAGGTTGCCCCACCGATCACGCGCGATCAGCTGCAGCTTGAACGGACGGCCACAGAGCACCGTCGCGGGCGGCGGCGCCACGAGCGCCGTGGTTCGCGGGTCAGCGGGGCCCGGCTTGACGACGATGGTAAATGGTGACTGCGCGATGGGCCCCACGTTGGGCGCGAGCCCCACGTCGAGCCGGTAAGTGCCAGCCGCCTTGGCCGTGTAAGTGACCACGTAGCTGCCGTCGCGCTCGTCTCGGATCCGGCAGTCCCACTTACCTGGCCCTTGCACGTCGGCGTAAAAGTGGTCGACGCCGCGCGTGCGCGGCTGGCCGTGCCGGTCGCGCTTGTAGATAGTGAAGCTCGCCGCCTTGCCCGCTTCGCTGCTGCTCAACCCGAGTCCCTCGGCATGGCAGTTCTCGGGGCGCGTCACATCCGAGTCGACAATGAGGTTGAATGGTGAGCCCTTGATGGGCGCACGGTTGAGCGTCACGTGCATGACGTAGTTGCCCGAGACTGTGGGAATGTAGCGCACCTCGTACGTGCCATCGCCACGGTCCAGCACGTCCGCAGACATCAACACCGGGCCGCGCGCGCGCACCTCAAACAGCTCGCCGCCGCTCTCGCATGGCCGGTGGACCCAGTCGCGTGCGCGGATCAAGAAGGACGTCTCCACGTCCGTCACAGCAACCTCCAGGCCGGTGCCCTCGGCGACCGTGTGTTCGGGCATGGCAGCCGTCTCATTCAGCCAGCAGCGCTGCTCGTCGAACGTCGGGTGCATCGTGTAGAGCGCCTTGAGGTTGGCCGACGCCACGTCGGAGAGGCTGACGACATGCGAGATGCCGTCTGATGCAGTCAGCGTAAGCGAGTCATGCGTATGCGGCGCACCCTTCATCACATACGAAACGACCTCGCACAGCCCGGTCAGGCTGAGTGCGCCGTCTGGGCGCGCGGCCAGCTGCCTTAGTATGGCGCGCAGCTCGTCCTCGACAAAGTGGCGTTCAAGGGCGAGAACGATCACTCCGACATGCTGGAGCGCAATGCGCGCCTCGCCACCGCCATCAGTGCGGGCAAAGCGGTTGAAGAGGCTGCGGCATGCGGACAGCGCCTCCTCCATCCCGCGAGGAGCGCAGGTCCTGACCACCCTCGAGTGCCGCCGCCGTGGAGCCTAAGGCGCAGATAGGAAGGGTCGGTCAGAGAAGACTTTGGGGTCAGAGAAGTCTTTGTCGCAGATGACGTCGCACGAGCGCCGAAAAACCGTCGCTCGAGCGCCGAGAAACCGTCGCATCTGCGCGCAAATGCGAAGCTCTGCGACGCACAATGCCACATCTGCGACGCACAATGCCACATCTGCGAGCGCAGAATGCCACATCTGCGACGCCTCCATGTGCGATCTGCGACGCTTCCATGTGTGATCTGCATCGTGTGCAGTTGACGACGCTCGACGCGCGCTGCAGCGGCGGGCGCCCGCTGCCGCGCTGCCGCGCGGTTGTGGCGGGCGGCCGCTGCCGTTCGACGCCGTCGCTCGTCACGCGACGGCGGCGTCGAGTGACTTTTTGCGTTCCCGTTCGGGGGGCGCGCCAACGGGCGCGTCTACCGGCAGTGCAGACAACGTCCCCAGCGGCCCCGGGTGCCCTGTACGGTGCGTTTGCGCCGCCGCAGGCTGCTACGCGCTCTCCCACTGCCAGCAGCGCGTGCGGCTGCCGCCCGCCACACGCTCGCCGGCTGCGTGTGCGCCACAGGCCGCCGCACGCCGCACGCCCGCCTGGCGCCCGCCTAACGCCCGCCAGCTGCGTGTGCGCAGGCTTCCGCGCGAGTCCGAAGTTGTGCCTTCCTTACAGTTCGAGGGCGGGAGCGAGCCGCGGCGCGTAGTAAGCGCGGAGGGGCGCGGAGAGGCGCGCGCATCGCCGCCGCCGAAGAGAAATGCGGCTGTGTGCGTGTCTAAGTTCGTCTGACGGTGTGGTAAAGGCTGCAAAACGGCGTTCAGTCAGCGCCTCCGCCGTTCCCCCGGCGCGGCCGGCAGCGGGTCCGGCGGGGGGGACTTAAGGCGGGACCGGCCGGCGAAACGCGACGACGTGCGCGCTTGCGCATGCCGGGTGAAACCAAGCGCGTCGCTTTCCGATAAATGAGTGAATGCGGGTCGTAGTAAAGCCTACACACGTTACTGATGCGTGTACCTCCGGCCCAAGCATGTACGAGGCGACGGTGCAGTACTCGTACCGGTCCCAAACGCCCACGGCGGACCTTCACGGTTGGCAGTGAGTGGCGCGTAGCAGCCTGCGGCGCAAACGCACCGTACCGAGCTCCCGAGGCGGGCGGCGGTTGGGCGGAAGCCTATAAGAAGCCTGCGGGGCCAAGGCGACCAGCACAGGCTGAGGGGCGGCTGAGGTGGCGGCTTCGGTCTTAATGTCGGTCTTAGTGGCGTTGTCTGCACTGCCGGTAGACGCGCCCGTTGGCGCGCCCCCCGAACGGGAACGCAAAAAGTCACTCGACGCCGCCGTCGCGTGACGAGCGACGGCGTCGAGTAACCACAGTGTCGTGGCGTAC
>Ga0210248_101608_pt1 | contig 16560 bp, 5 predicted proteins | sample ChrtobMetP3_32mM_FD_155493 | JGI IMG/M metagenome (GOLD analysis project Ga0210248, IMG submission 155493) | Chrysochromulina tobin associated microbial communities from unialgal haptophyte culture, Seattle, Washington, United States - P3_32mM | ecosystem: Host-associated > Algae > Haptophytes >...
TACACCTCCGACTCCCTCTGCGACGACGGCGGCCCCGGCGCCGAGTACGTTACGAGTACGCAGACTGCATCTACGGCACCGACTGCGCCGACTGCGGCCCGCGCTTCCCGCGTCAGCCGCCCATCTGCGCCGAGACGTGCAACTGGGCTTCCGACGCCGATTGCAACGACTGCAGCCCCGGCTCGGAGTTCCGCCCGGCCCCGGGCCGAGCACGGCAGGTGGACCGGACCATCGTCACATGTGGTATAGTAAGGAGACAGTGTATGTACATGTACATGTCCTGTACACGACTGAGACTAGAGAACTAAAGTGACTAAAGTAAGAGAACCTCACCACCGAAACGACAAACGACAAACGGGGGTGGGGAAGCCGGCGGTAGCACTCTAAACATTTCCCCACAGCCCGTCCACGTGCTTGTTTTCAAAAGGCGCGAGACAGACACGCACCCGCCGTCTCCACAACCACATGAGCCTGCCGTGAGCTGCTCCACCATGAACATCGAGACGAAGGAAGGGGCGAACATTTCCCTGCGTCCGCACCGACTGCAAAGCGGTAAGCTAGCGGCACTGGACCCGAAAAAGCCAAGGTTCTGGCGCGACATCGACAATGCGGGCCACTTGCACATCGTGGATCCGAACGACCCGACCAAGGTGCTGCGCGACTTCACAACGGTGCCCTTCACGTCGTCGTCGGGGAAGGCGACGCGGTCCTCCTGGGGTCGCCTGATGCAGATCCTGGAGGCGCCCGGCGACCTCCCCGACGGCACGATCTCGGTCACGGACCCCAAAGGCAGCGTCGAGACCCATAGCGTCCGCCGAGTGAGCTACGGGTCGCCGGCGCATCGGCGGCTGCTGGAGGACGTGCGCGACCAGACTATGACTCTCTCGCGCCTGGACCTCCCCATCCTCGCGTGGCTCATTGAGGACATGGGCGAGCTCCACATCAAGACGACCACGCCCTCCTCGACGCGCGCGCATGAGGAGTGGCTCAAGAAGACCGCCGGGGGCGAGCTGGGCATCCTCGCGAGCATGGTCCCGGTCACCCGCGCGCGCTTTGAAGCTCAGCGCCTCGAGCATGAGGAGCTGCGCATTGCGGTCGAGGCGTTGCGTGACGACCACGACGGACTTCGCGACGACCACGACGAACTTCGCAACGACCACCACGAACTTCGCAACATGGTCATCGCGAACAAGGCGAAGTTCGACGCCGTGGCCAACGTGGCGCTCGCGAAGATCGACGCCGTGGCCAACGTGGCGCTCGGTGCGCAAGCGACTGCGGACCGGGCGCTCGCTGCCTCCGAGGCCGTGGCCAACGTGGCGCTCGGTGCGCAAACGACTGCGGACCGGGCGCTCGTTGCCTCTGAGGCCGTGGCCAACGTGGCGCTCGGTGCGCAAACGACTGCGGACCGGGCACTCGCTGACGCGGCGCGGGCGCTCGCTGCCGCTGCCGCGGCGCAATCGGGACTCGCTGATTGCACGCGCATTGCACGCGAGGCGTTGGATGCCTCTCGCAAGGCTACGGCGGACGCTGCTCTCCAGCGTGTTGGGATTGACAGCCTGCTCGCTCGCCAGCGTGAGGCACGGCAGGAGGCGGCGCACGCAGCCGCTGCGGCCGAGGCGGCGGCGCACAAGTACAGCAAAGCTGTGCTGGCGAGCGTGCAGCCGCAGATCGCCGGGCTGCAGTCTGCAGTTGGCGGGGCCATCGGCGGCCTCAAAGATCTGGAACGGCAGTTCGCGGAGGCGAAGGCTGTGGCGGCGGACCGCAAGCTGGTAGACCGTCGCTTCGCAATGGATATCCAAGCTGCTAAGGAAGCTGCTGCGAGCGCCGCGGCGCTCGCGGAAGCGACGCACTTGGCGGCGGTGGCGCATGGCGAGCAGCTGGCCGCATCGATGCAGCGCGGCGAGCACTTCATCGGTATCGCAAATCCCTGGCACCTTCGCCCCTAACCGATCCCAATCTTGCCCGCTTGCCCCTTTGACGACCCTATCGTACCGTGACGGTCTGTCGTCCATCTCTCGCCTGCTGCAGAGCTCGTCAACGGCCTCAATCACGCCGATGGAAAGATCGAGCAGCTGCGCCTTGATGCAATGGTCTCCTTCGACCTCGTGAGAGCAGATGTCGTCTGCCTGCAGGAGCAGATCAACCTGAACCCCCCGCCTGCGCCTTTGTTGCCCGATGAGCTGGCCGTGCCTGAGACGCCCCAGGGTCACGCGCAGCCCAAGGGCGACACAGCGGGCGACACGCCCGAGTGGCTCCAGGAGGCGACGGAGGACCTCGGCGCGCCCGCTTCAGGCTTGGTGTTCTTCGATCTCGCTGCCGCGCCCACCGCGGCGAGCGCACCGGCAGTGTCGGGACTGCGAGGAGTCCAGGGTGCCCTCGCATCCAACTACACCGGCCGGCGCACCAGCGGCGGGACCAGCGGCAGAACCAGCGTGGCGAAGCCCACCCGCGTGCCTGCAGCAGAGGGCGACCTGGCGATGTGAGGCGCTTCAGCATTGTGTGTGAGAAAGTGAGACCATGAGTGATGAGACCATGTGATGTGCCAGCGCTGAGACCATGTGACGTGCCAGCGCAGTGAGGCGCAAAGCAGCAGAGTGCTGACCGGACGGACACACTACCCCAGCACAGTGAGGCGCAAAGCAGCAGAGTGCTGACCGGACGGATACACTACCCCAGTATGAGGCGCGTCGATTGCTCACCTCCCCGTGGTGCGCCTTGGTAATCCCAGTAGCTGGGAGCTAGGAGGCAATCAGATTACATGTGCATGATGTGTTGCTGCGCTGTGGTTAGAAAGGTCGCCCGTGGAAACCGGAAAGTGGAATGTATCCCAGGCGAGCCGCGCCTCGAAGCGCCTCGGCTCGGCCTCCCCGCTCCCGCGCCGAGAACCTACCGGACGGTACCGGAACGCGCTTCGGCTAACTCGGCCCCCGTCCCGGCCCGTATAGATTTACTTAATTGTTAATACTACGCACCTTGACTTTCCGCACTTCTGTTCTTCTACAACAGAATACAGATGTCCCTGAGTAAGCTGTACTTCTACCTTAACAGGATTTGTTGGGTGTCGTGCTGGTCGCGCTGGTAGTCGCGCTAACGACCGCTCCAGAGTCCAGTTGCCATGAGTCGCATGAGCCGTCTGCGTCTCACCACACATCGTGCAGCGGATGGCGAAACTCTGGATGGGCGCCCACGAAGACGCCGCCAGCACTGCCGACGACCGCCAACTGGCCGCCGCTGGCGACGACCACCTTCGGGACGATGGGCTTGGTAAACGTGGGGGGCACCGGCTTGGTGGGCGCGGGCGGCGCAGGCCGGCGCGCCGTCTTCGCGTCGTGCACCGAGAGGGGCACCGGCGCGACCAGAGGGCGCGGGCTGTGCGTCACCTGGCTGAGACTCATCTGAGCCATACGGATGCGCCGTGGTGCCGCGGCGCTGTGGCTCTGCAAGGACGAGAGCGCAAACGGGCTCGATCCGCCGCCGCTGATGCACTGGCTGGTGCGTGGAACGGCGGCGGCCTTCTCGGCGGCAACCGCGGCGGCGACGTCCTCATGGCCGTCGAGCCGAACGTCGTCATGGGCGACATGCCCGTTGAGACGGTTCTGACGAAACTCCGTGCCCGGGGATTGAGCGAGATTGAGGTTCTGACGAAACTCCGTGCCCGGGCGCGTGCCGTGGGCGTGCGCGCCGTAGTGGGCACCGCTGCTCGGCGCGCGCGCACTGTGCGGCCGCTGCTTGAGGGACTGCTTCGCCTCCGCGTACAAGTCGCCTCGCAGACGCAATCCGCTCGACGGCTGTACCGCGAACGCAGCATCTCCTGCGGACTTGACCTGCGCCTCGAGCTCCACGTCGCGCAGCACGGCGAGCCAGAGTGCGAGATTGAGTGCGAGGAAGGCGGCGGGGGATCCCTGATCACGCGCGACTGATGAGAGCGCAATCCGGCTCAGCTGCCGGCGCTCGAGGGCGCTGCAGCGGCGTGCGGCGCCGAGCATGCCGGCCGAGTCGGCCGCGATCATCGCGATCAAGCCGGTGAGCAGGGGGTGCGACTGCAGCGCATGGCCGAGGGACTGCCGCCCCTCTTCTGTGGAGGCGCCCACGGCGGCGCGGTGCAGCTCGGCCGCGTACCTCACCAGTGTGGCATCTTCCCATTCGCGCGCTGAGCAGCGCGAGTCGAGAACCAAGGGTAGCGCCCACCAGTCGCGCGGCCCACCCTGCAGGATCAATCGGAGCACGGGGAGCCGCTGCAGATCGTCGACGGCGCGGGAGAGAGCCTGTACGATGCGTGAGCGTAGCGATCCTTTGTTGTCGAGAGCTCGCTCGATCTCCGCGTGCAGCGACGGCGCGGCGCGATGCGATGGCTGTGCGGCGGCGCCGTCCTGAGCGCCGTCCTGAGCGAGCGCCGGTGCTTCGGCGATGGCCGAGGCCGCCGCCGCCGCAATATCCGCCGCCAGCCGGTTCAGCACATGCGGCGTGGTCGGCGAAAATGGCGCACCATCGACGGCGAGGTCCTCCGCCGCCGTACCGGTACCTCCCTCGTTGGACGTCGTAGTAGGAGGTCGCACAGTGATGGTCGTTCGGATCGGGTGGGGCGCTGGCGCTGGACGGTTGGGACGCGACGGGCCGCCAGTCACATTGTACGCCCCCGGGCCGGGCGTGGCGGCCGCGGGCGGGTCCGCACACCGAGGCTCGCTGAACTGCATGCTCACGGCCGCGTACGCGGCGGTATGGCTCTCGACGGGCGAGCCTGGACGAATCACAAGCGTCCCCTGCGACAGGTACGCGCCGGGCCCGGGCGTCTGCGTCGCAGCCGCCGGCGGCGGCGCGAAGCGCGGCATGGTGGAGGCACTGAAGCGCGGGCCGCTGGTCTTGCTCCCTCCATCAAACGACGTCGGGATCGGCGGGCCAGCGCGGGCGTCCGTTGGTGGCTTGTAGTGCTCGTACTGCTTACGCTCGGCGCCGCCGTCGGGCGCGAGGACCTGCCAGAGAGGACGTACCGTGCGGTCCGTCGGAGCTCCGTATGGTGCGGGCGTGCTCTCGGCTGACCGATCGGGGGAGACGGTCTGCCACAGGGGGCGCTGCACGAAGGGGTCGCGTCGTTGTGGCTGCAGCTGCGACGAGCTGACGTGCAGGCCCTGCTGCTGCTGCTGCTGCTGCTGCTGCTGCTGCGACGACGCATCTGGAGAACGAGGCGGCGACTGATGGCGAGATGGCGCGAGCTGCGCACTGCCCCAGGGCTCCATGGGCGGAGGGGCGACCTCCCACGGGAGAGCGGTGCGCGGGCCGGTGCTCCAGCTGAACGAGGCGCGAGGGTTGATCGACGACGTCGCCGGGGCAACCTCAATGAACAACGAGTCGGGGTCGACCTTATGCGCCGCGAAGCGGGGGTCACGCGAGGCAAGGCCAGAGCGCGGCGACGGCGCGCCCGGCGCCCTACCGGTGCCTGGTGCCCGGGGCGCCGTCGTCGTCGGCCGACCGGTGGCTCTGGCGGTGGCTTCCTTGCGTACCTTGAGCTCACCCGATCTCGCCCTGAGCTCGTTGATGCGCTCCTTCAGCTCGTGCAAGTGATTCGAATGCGCCATCTGGGCTAGGGAGGGAGTCACCGCGCCCGTGATCGTCGGCGCCATCGTGGGCGCGTATGGCACGCGCGCCTCAATACAAGCGCGTGCCTCCCGCCGGGGGGCATCGGCGGCGTTGGGCGAGGCAGCGGCAGCAACGGGCGCAGCCAATCGCGCGTCCGATGGCGCGTCGGCCGCGGATACGGAGTCGGCGGGGATGGCGGCGGGGGTGGCGGCGGGGGTACTGGCCGGTACGTGGACGACACCGGGTTCGTCCACGTCCGGATTCGTCAACGTCTCGACCTCGTCCGGTAAGGGTTCCTCATCGATCTGTGCCCATCTCGGCGCGATCGCGGACTCTTTGAATGAGGAAGGTGAGGGCGGCCGCGAAGGCGTCGGAGGCCTCACCTCCACCATGTCCTCGTCCGCCTCCGCCTCCGCCTCCGCCTCCCGCTGCGGGACAGGCGCCGGCACCGTCGCGGGCATGCCCCGAGCCATCCGCGCCGCCGCCAATTCCGCTCGCAGCTCGGCAGCAGCATCCTCCGCCTTGCCTCGAAACTCGGCGAAGACGCGCTCCTCCGCGCTCACCTTCTGCCGACGCAGCGCCGCCCTCGTCGCGTCCGGCGCGGGCGCAGACACGGGCGCAGGCGCGGGCGCGGGCGCGGGCGCGGGCGCCTCTGCCACGTCGCCCCGCAAGTACGCCTCAAACTCTTCTCGTGCCCTCGCCATACGCTCCGCAGTCGGCAAGTCGGCGTCACGCCCGCTCAGCAGAGCCCCGAGCACCGAGGCACGCCTGGCCCTTTCAATGGACACTGCGGAGGACTGCGCCGTGCTGGACGCCACCGACGAGCGCAGCGAGGTTCGGCAACCGCCGCAGAGCGATGCGCGCAACGAGTGGTTACCAAACCCCATCAAGCCACCGCCGCCGCCGCCGCCGCCCCCCGCCCCCGTCGGCGCCAACAAGGACGAGCGCATGACTCCGGATTGCGGCGCGGAGCGAGGGCGTAGCACGCTGCCTCGGGCGACGCCTGTGCGCGGGGAAGGCTCCTCGGAGGCTCGAGATTGCATCTGAGATTGCATCTGAGATTGCATCTCGAGGTCCTCGCGCCGCAAACGCTCCTGCTCGCGCTCGCGGTCCCGCTCGGCCTGCAGCAGCGTGTACCAGCGCGTCATCACCATCGGAAGCGTCGTGTCCATCCCAAAGTCCTTCCCCTTGGCACGCTTGCGCTCAAAGTACATTTCGATGATCTCGCGGTCCAACTTCCACGAAGGCGTACCCTCGGCGTCCATGCGCACCACGTACTGCAGCATGTTGCCGAGGAAGTTGACGTACGCCTCCGCCTCGAGCGAGGGCGTGTACATGTCCGCGAGCTCGAACCACGTCCAGTAGAAGCGGTCGCGGTCGAGCCCTGGCTTGCCCTCGGAATCCCGCTCCCAGTCGATCTCGACCATCATGTGTTCCTCACGCGGGGTCACGTTCGAGGCCTCGAGCGTGAGCGTGATCTTGCGATGCATCACCGTGTACTCGGCCTTGTCGATGATCGCGTCGGAGTCGTCCGTATTCGCGCAGAACCAGAGCAGTTCGAGCACGGAGAGGATGTCGGGATGCGTGAGCAGCTCGCGCCTGATCGCGAGCGCCTCCTCGGTCTCGAATTGCTTCGAGCCTCGTGGCCTGCCGATCGATGCGCGGAGCGCAAGCTTCGACTTCCGCCTCTCGGCCTTGAGCCGCGCCTCGAGCTCGGCGAGCGACGGGCGGGCGTCCTCGTCCGCCTCCGTGGCACGGCTAGCGGCGGCGGCGAGGCGGAAGTCCTCATCCTCGCGCCATGGCGCGACGGAGGCTTCTTCGGGCGAGGCCTGCGGCGAGTCGCGCGAGGCCCGTCGCATAGGGGGCGAGGCCTGCGGCGATGGCGGGGCCCCAGAAGCGACACGCCATGTGACAGCCGCCATGTGGACGTCCACTTCGCGAGAGTTGCAAATTCCTCAAGAACGTCGAACAGTCACAACGCAAGCCAAGGCATGTCAAGTCAAGTCAAGTCAAGGCAAGTCTAGTCAAGTCTAGTCAAGTCTAGTCAAGTCATCAATGGGAAAGGGAATGGCTCGGTAATAGGCTCGGTGTGATTCGTGTGAATAGGGGGCCCTCACTTGGTCACGATTTCACGAAACTCGAAAGCCGTGGAGACAGCAAAATTGGAGACAGGAACAGACACATCGGTCTCAAAAATAATTCTAGCTTTCTTCATTCTTGTTTCTAAGGTGCGCTGCGAAACTTCAACCTTGAAACAATTTGCTGCAGGTCCGCGCACAGGCCACAGCTGACACAGCAATAAGAATAACCACTCCTGTACGGTTGTCTATCTGCACACAGTGCCGACCGGCGACCCTCTCTCTCAACGCACAGACCCCTCTCTCTACCCACCAGCATCATCGCCAGCGTCACCACAGCAGCGACCATCAGTGTAAGTAACGCCATACGCAGCGACCTCGACAGCACGTACAACAGCCGGCCAGGCGCGTGCTGCTCGAGCGGCGCGAGGAGCCGCCGCGTCCACATGCCGATGCGCCCACATGCCGACGTGCGCGGCAGCGGAGGCACGACCATGGCAAGGTGGCTTGGGGGTTAGCCACCAGCCTGCTCGATCAAGACCTGGTTCTCGGCGTGGAGCGCGAGGTTCTGCAGTGCACCCGCCGCGTAATCCTTTTGGCGATCCGTGCCGCTCTGCTCCATCTTCACGAGCGGCGCGATGGCGCCAGCCTGCGCGAACAAGACCTGGTTCTCGGCGTGGAGCGCGAGGTTCTGCAGTGCACCCGCCGCGTAATCCTTTTGGCCATCCGTGCCGCTCTGCACCAGCGTCACGAGCGGTGCGATGGCGCCAGCCTGCGCGATCAAGACCTGGTTCTTGGCGTTGTTGTACGCGAGGTTCTTCAGCGCAGCCGCCGCCTTCTCCTTTTGGCCACCCGTGCCGCTCTTCAGCAGCGTCACGAGCGGCGCGGTGATGGCCCCAGCCTGAGCGATCAAGACCTTGTTCTCGGCGATTTCCGCGAGGTTCCGCAGCGCACCCGCCGCGTTCTCCTTTTGGCGATCCGTGCCGCTCTGCACCAGTGTGACGAGCGGTGCGATGGCGCCAGCCTGCGCGATCTTTTCCTGGTTCTCGGCGTTTTTCGCCGCGAGGCTCCGCAGCGTACCCGCCGCGTACTCCTTTTGGCTATCCGTGCCGCTCTTCACCAGCGTCACGAGCGGCACGATGGCGCCAGCCTGCTCGATCAAGACCTGGTTCTTGGGGATGAACGCGAGGTTCCGCAGCGCCCCCGCCGCGTTCTCCTTTTGGCCATCCGTACCGCTCTGCACCAGTGTGACGAGCGGCGCGATGGCCCCAGCCTGCGCGATCTTTTCCTGGTTCTCGGCGTTTTTCACCGCGAGGTTCCGCAGCGCCCCCGCCGCCTGCTCCTTTTGGTCATCCGTGCCGCTCTTCAGCAGCGTCACGAGCGGCGCGATGGCGCCAGCCTGCTCGATCGAGACCTTGTTCTCGGCGTTTATCGCAAGGCTCCGCAGCGCGCGCGCCGCCTCCGCCCTGGCCGCTGGGTCTTGGGCCGTGAGCAGCGCCACGAGTGGCACGATTCCGCGCGCCCTCGCAATCGCCACCCGCGACTCGTTTTCGCGCATGTCAGCCAGCGCGCCGGCCGCATCCGCGCTGCCGTTGCGCACCTGCTCGACCAGCCGCTGCAGCCGCTCGTCCTTCGAGGGCGCCGGCGAATCTGCGCCCATGCCCACGCCCGCACCACCATGTGATGGCCTCGGGGCTCCGCCGGCGAGCGTGAGCGTCAGCGGCGCCATCTTGCGCACAACCGGTCTGACCTGATCGTCGAGCGTCAAGAGCTTGGCGAGCTGCTGGCCCTTGTCCTTCTGATTGGTCACCTGAATGTCCGGGCTCTCGAGCATCGCGTAGAGCTGATCCAAGCTCTTGCCCGCCACCAGGGTCTCGAGCTCTGAGACGGTGACTTCGCTCGCGAGGTGGATGGGCACGATGTCACAGCGCCGCTTCTCGCGCGGAGCGGGCACGAGGCCGTCGATGGTCGCCATCTGCATCGAGATCCATGCTTCCAACAGCGTCCAGAAGCGGGTGGTGTAGGTCCGGTCGCAAAGAATGAGGACCCTCGAGCCGAGAAAGAGCAGGGAGAAGAAGCGCAGGGTACGCTCGAAGACGCGCTCCTCGGCCGGGGTACGCTCCTTCTGTGGCGCGCACGAAAAGTCGACCCAGACGTGTTTGATGGCAGGTTTGCCGCCCACGTACGCACGCATGGCGGCGAACTGTTTGCCCTGCGTGTCCGGCTCATCTGGCTGCTCCCAGCGGTGCGAGACGGCGAGCACTTCGTCCGCGTACTCGTGCGCGCACGCGCCCTCAGAAGTGATCTCCTTTTCTTCAAACCAGTCGGGCCTTTCGCGCTGCAGGTCCTGGAACCTGGGCAGCTTCTGATCATCGCAGTCCCGAATCTTGTCGGCCTTGATGAACCAAAGAACGATGCGCTCCTCCCCCTCGTCGTCGTTGGGGGGGGGGCGCAGGTCAGAGATCTGCTGGCACACGCGCGGCACCCCAACGTCGCCAGGGTCCAAAAGCGCCAGCGCCTCAGAGATGGCCCCAGCCTGCGCGATCAAGACCTGGTTCTCGGCGATGTCCGCGAGGTTCCGCAGCGCACCCGCCGCGATCTCCTTTTCGCGAGCCGTGCCGCTCTGCTCCAGCGTCACAAGCGGCGCGGTGATGGCCCCAGCCTGCGCGATCAAGACCTGGTTCTCGGCGATGTCCGCGAGGTTCCGCAGCGCACCCGCCGCGTTCTCCTTTTGGCCATCCGTGCCGCTCTGCACCAGCGTCACGAGCGGTGCGATGGCGCCAGCCTGCGCGATCAAGACCTGGTTCTTGGCGTTGTTGTACGCGAGGTTCTTCAGCGCACCCGCCGCCTTCTCCTTTTGGCCACCCGTGCCACTCAGCAGCGTCACGAGCGGCGCGGTGATGGCCCCAGCCTGAGCGATCAAGACCTTGTTCTCGGCGATGTCCGCGAGGAAAAACAGCGCACCCGCCGCGATATCCTTTTGGCGATCCGTGCCGCTCTGCACCAGCGTCACGAGCGGTGCGATGGCGCCAGCCTGCGCGATCAAGAACTGGTTCTCTTCGTTGTTGTACGCGAGACAACGCAGCGCATCCGCCGCGTACTCCTTTTGGCTATCCGTGCCGCTCTTCACCAGCGTCACGAGCGGCACGATGGCGCCAGCCTGCGCGAACAAGACCTGGTTCTCGGCGTTTTTGAACGCGAGACAACGCAGCGCATCCGCCGCGTTCTCCTTTTGGCCATCCGTACCGCTCTGCACCAGCGTCACGAGCGGCGCGAAGGCCCCAGCCTGCGCGATCAAGACCTGGTTCTCGGCGTTTCTCAACGCGAGGTTCCGCAGCGCCCCCGCCGCCTGCTCCTTTTGGTCATCCGTGCCGCTCTTCAGCAGCGTCACGAGCGGCGCGATGGCGCCCGCCTGCACGATCGAGACCTTGTTCTCGGCGTTTATCGCAAGGCTCCGCAGCGCGCGCGCCGCCTCCGCCCTGGCCGCTGGGTCTTGGGCCGTGAGCAGCGCCACTAGCGGCACGATTCCGCCCACCCTCGCAATCGCCACCAGCGACTCGTTTTCGCGCATGTCAGCCAGCGCGCCGGCCGCATCCAAGCTGCCGCTGCTCACCTGCTCGACCAGCCGCTTCAGCCGCTTGTCCTTCGGGGGCGCCGGCGAATCTGCGCCCGTGCCCACGCCCGCACCACCATGTGATGGCCTCGGGGCTCCGACGGCGAGCGTCATCTTGCGCTTGACCTGATCGTCGAGCCCCAAGAGCTTGGCGAGCTGCTGGCCCTTGTCATTCTGATTGGTCACGCTAACGTCCGGGCTGTCGAGCATCGCGTAGAGCTCATCCAAGCTCTTGCCCGCCACCAGGGCTTCGAGCTCCAAGACGGTGACTTCGCTCGCGTGGTGGATGGGTACGATGTCACAGCGCCGCTTCTCGCGCGGAGCGGGCACGAGGCCGTCGATGGTCGCCATCTGCATCGAGATCCATGCTTCCAACAGCGTCCAGAAGCGGGTGACGTAGGTCCGGTCGCAAAGAATGAGGACCCTCGAGCCGAGAAAGAGCAGGTTGACGAAGCGCAGGGTACGCCCGAAGACGAGCTCCTCGGCCGGGGTACGCTCCTTCTGTGGCGCGCACGAAAAGTCGACCCAGACGTGTTTGATGGCAGGTTTGCCGCCCACGTACGCACGCATGGCGGCGAACTGTTTGCCCTGCGTGTCCGGCTCATCTGGCTGCTCCCAGCGGTGCGAGACGGCGAGCACTTCGTCCGCGTACTCGTGCTCGCACGCGCCCTCGAGAGTGATCTCCTTTTCTTCAAACCAGTCGGGCCTTTCGCGCTGCAGGTCCTGGAACCTGGGCAGCTTCTGATCATCGCAGTCCCGAAGCTTGTCGGCCTTGATGAACCAAAGAACGATGCGCTCCTCCCCCTCGTCGTCGTTGGGGGGGGGGAGCTGGTCAGAGTTCTGCTGGCACACGCGCGGCACCCCAACGTCGCCAGGGGCCGAAGGCGCCGGCGCCTCCGTTACGAGCGACGCCGCAGTCCCGCTCAGCGATCTGCTCCACCTGACGGCGTGACCCTCGAGCATACGAACCCTCTTTGTGCCATGCAGACGCTCCTCCGGGGACAAACTCTTGATGTAGTCCAGATCGTCGTACCCAATATCTCCGAACGCAGGAGCGTAGTGCGCAAATCCGTGGGTGGCCAAGCTGGCGGTGACCTCGTCTGGCCCCCGAGCGGTCTGGTTGCTCGACGGGTGCTGCGGGGCCGATTCGTTTCCCGTGGTACCCTTAACGAGCTCACCGGAGCAGTGGTAGCAGTACTTGGCATCGGTTCGGTGGCCAGCCGCGCCACAGGTTCCACAAGCCACGCCAGCCACCTTGCCCTTGCGAGAGGCACCCGCACCCATGGGAATTACGGTCAAGAAGAGCCGATGGAACAGCTTTCTTCCACACGAGAAGCTGTGTTAGATGTCACACAGACACACATTCACATTCACACACATACATTCACACCATGGCGGGTACCGCGCGGGGGCGGTTTAGAAGGGCGACATGCCCATGGTGAGCTTGAAGCTCATGGCGGGGGCGGCGAGGAGTATGGTAGTTGCGTCCGCGAGAACGACGGCTGCCCCCGACCGTGTGCGTTAGAAGTCACACAGGCGTGATCGGCGCGGCGCTCCCCGTCGCCATCTGGGCGAAATCCAGGAAATCTCACCTCCTTAGCGGCGCACCACTTGCTGGCCTGTTGCCTGTAGTCATGTAAGCGCGCCCCCCGGGGACGCGCCTGCATGAGCGCCGCTGTACTGTGTGGTCCTGTTTTAAATTCACACAGACACACATTCACATTCACACACATACATTCACACCGTGGCGGGTACCGCGCGGGGGCGGTTTAGAAGGGCGACATGCCCATGGTGAGCTTGAAGCTCGTGTGTGGGCTGTGGGGTTCAGCTGTGTGGGCTGTGGGGTTCAGCTGAACTGTGGAAACCGGCTAACCGGGCGTGGCTAAGCGTTAAGTCGCACGGCCCGGCGGCTGGTCGAGTATGGCTGTGATAAGGGGGTCCAGGGGTCCCCGAGCTAGTGGTAACCGCATCCGTATGTACGCCGGTCCGGTGTCTTGGGTGTCGAATTATAACCATTGACTGTGGAAATACATGCATGTACAGGGCGATGACCGTAGAGCAGGGAAGGAAACAATTAATCACCACCAGCACGCATCTGCTCAGTATTTTCCAAATCCGTCAAGTTCCAGCTTCCAGGTCGCAGGTGGTGCACGCGCGGCATGGACTTGCATGGACCAATGCATGGACCAAGTATGGTGGAGCGACTAGAGCGTAGTCTGAGTGGCCGCCGTGCGTTTTACGAAGCGTTTTCCGTTTTCCTGACAAGTTCGGGTGTTCGCAGGTCGGCGCGCGCGTCCAGCTCATGGGGTCCAGCATGCTCACGCAGGGGACCGAGTCGAGGGACCGAGGGGCGAGCGAGCGGCACACCGACAGTTGCCAGGAGCAGTTCGGGGCGTGCTACCTAATTAACACATAACCGGAACCAAGAGCTTAATTGCTGAGCATGTACCTTCAACCTTTTGTACTGTACGTGTGGTAAGCACGTACGCAGTACAGTAGCGGAGCTTTGTGGAGAGGCGCGCTCGCAGAACCGCACGGCCCCCGTCGCCCAAGACGAGACGCACAAGACGGCAGCACGAGCGGAGCGAGAGCCCGCCTCAGTACTGGAGGCGGTGCTGCCCCGCATGGTCCATCAGCGGTCCATGGCGGCCTTGATCATGGCCTTGAGGGTCAGGTTGGGCGTGAGCTTCGTATGTGGAAGGCGCTGGCCAGTCATGGGCGAGGACACGCCGCCTCCGCGGATCCATCGCTCGATGTGGCACCGCTCGTACGTGAAGCCGTCAGCGGCGACGACCGGATCCACCATCATCTCGAGGCTCAGCGGGCAGCAGAACTCCTCGGGGTGCTCCTTTTGATCTTTCGGAGATGCCGCGCTGCTCGTCTCGGCCGTGTGCCTCGCCCTCTCGAGCTCGTCGACGAGATCGCGCACCTCGGCACGTGGCCGAGCGCGGTGCTCGAGGCAGCGCCCCGCGATCCCGTGGAGCACGCGCACGGCGTCGGGGTGATGCTCCCACAGGTGGGCCGCCGGAGCGCCCACGCCGGCGCCCATGCCGGCGCCCACGCCCACCACGGCACGCGCCGTGTCGAGCATCTGTGCGAGCGCATCGACGTTGGCGGCCAGCTCATCGTACCAGAGCTCGAGGAGGTTGGCGAACGTTTCGCCCGAGGGGCCCTGGACCGGCTTCTCCGCCGGCCGGCCGGTGAGCAGGACCACCAGCGTGAGGCCAAAGGCAAAGGAGTCCACTTTGGGCGTGCTGTTGGGCGCTTTGAGGTACTCGGGCGCCATGTACGCGAGCGTGCCCGCGGCTTGGGCGCCCTGCCACGTCTTGGTGCGCGTCATCATCGTGCCGCTGCCGGCGGCTTGCGCTTCAGCCTCGAGGGCGCGCGCGACGCCAAAGTCGCCGATGCGCGCGAGCAGCCCCTGCTGCACCTGCTGCAGCAGCAAATTGGCTGGCTTGATGTCGCGGTGGACGATGCCCAGCCCATGGAGGAAGGCGAGGCCGCGGCAGACGTCGGAGGCGATGATCATGCGCTGGACGGCGCTGAGCGGCAGAGGCCACGCCGTCAGGGTGCGTGCGAGCCGCTGCTCGACACTGCCACCGTCGCAGAACATGTACACAAGGCAGAGTGCGGCGCCGTCGGACGAAGCGCCGAGCAGCGGGACGACATTCGAATGGCTCGTGGCGGACAGAAGCTCGAGCTCGTGGTGAAAGGAGGCACTCGCGCCGCCATCGCCGCCGCCGGCGCTGGCGGCGCCACCGCCGTGGAGCCGCTTGATCGCAACAGGAGTGCCGTCTAGGGTAGCCTTGTAGACGGTGCCCGAGCCCCCCGAGCCGAGCTTGTAGTTCCCGTCCCAGCCTCCCGTGAGGCTCTCGAGGCGGCTGTAAGCGTAGAGGGCCCGCGACGGGGCGGAAGGCGGCTTGGGCGCAGGCATCGAGGGTAGAGGAGGTGCCATTGGAACTGGTGCGGCGGCGGCCATGGCGACCGAGGATGGTGGGGCTGACTGCGCTGGAGTTGTAGCAGGCGGCCCGGTAACAGGCAGCCCGGTAGTAGGCGGCAGACTGCGGCCGCCATGGCCGCTGCGGCCATCTCGGTCACTGTGGTCCCCGCCGCGTACTCCGCCGCGTCCGTCTGAGGAGAGATGAGCGGCATTCGCATCGGCGCTGAACACGTGGGCTGACGGCTGGTCGTTGTCGACGATGTCTCTCGGCCCGCCGCCCCCAGCTCCTCCATGCACAATGCCAAGCATTCGAGTGGCTCGTGGCGGCAAGCCGAGGCCGTTGCCAAGTCCCCCCGAGAAAGACCCAAAGATGGGCGACACGCCGAACGCTGTGTCGGCCGTCCCCCAGCCACCCGAGCCACTCACCGCGCCCCCCTTTGCCCACGGATCGCCCCCCGCCCCCGCCTGCTGCTGCTGCACTACCTTCTGTGAACGTTCACACCACTGCTGCACTACCTTCTGTTGCTGCGGTGCCTGCTGCGACTGCTGCTTGCTCATCATGCCGCCGGGCATGTTCATGAGCGGAGGGCCCGGAGGCAGACCGGTGGGAAGCGGAGGCGGAGGCGGAGGCGGAGGCGGAGGCGGAGGCGGAGGCGGAGGCGGAGGAGGAGGCGGAGGCGGAGGCGGAGGCGGAGGGTTCCACAAGCCGCCCATGCCGTACAGCATGGCAGGGGCCCTCCCTCCCATCACCTGCGGCGACGAGTTGATGCCGTACTGGCCCATCTGCGGCGCTCGGTGTGGAGCTGCGTGGCGCTCGTCGTAGGTCGGCGGCACGCCCGGCGCGGCGCGCATCTGGCCGTTGAGCTGCGCGCCGTTGTGGGCATCCTCGAGGCGCGAGGAGGGGCCGCTATACCACCTGTCCCCAGGACCACCCTCGAGCACCGGCGGGGCTGGGGTGGGCACGCGCGCTGCTGCAGCCCTTGCGGCGGCACTCGCAGCGGCAGCCATCGCGTCGGCGGCCGCCGTGGCGGTGCGGTCCTTCTCGGCCAGCAAGGCCTGCTCGACACGGCGCGCCGCCACGAGGGCTCCATCCGCGCTCGAGACGGCGCTTGGGTCGGTCCGCGAGGCGGCGTTGGGCGGCGTCGAGGAAGCCTGCTGGGCGGCCGCGTCCCACTGGGCGGCCGCGTCCCATTCCTTGTAGCTGCCGTAGTAGCTGAGAAACTCCGCCTTCGTGTAGCGCTCACCATCATCGGCCAGGCGTCTCTCTTCGGGCGTGGGGGCAAGCTTGGAGGGGGGCTGCCAGACGCTCAGCTGCGGCGCCTCGGGCGTGGGGGCGAGCTTGGAGGGGGGCTGCC
>Ga0210248_101628_pt1 | contig 16437 bp, 12 predicted proteins | sample ChrtobMetP3_32mM_FD_155493 | JGI IMG/M metagenome (GOLD analysis project Ga0210248, IMG submission 155493) | Chrysochromulina tobin associated microbial communities from unialgal haptophyte culture, Seattle, Washington, United States - P3_32mM | ecosystem: Host-associated > Algae > Haptophytes >...
GTAGTTTGGTTGGTGGTTTATGTGTGGGTCCTCTAGGCCTACTGCTGTGAGAGTCAGAGTGCTTCATGCAAAATAGCAAAGCTACATGCCATTCTCGAGCTCGACAGCACACTCGACATAACTCGACAGCCTCGACATAGAAACTCGACAGCCCTCGACAGCCCTCGACAGCAACTCGACGCGCCGCCACATGGAGTCAGCCTCGACAGGCTCGACAGGAACTCGACAGGCTCGACAGGCAAGGCCTCGACAACGGCCTCGACGGAGCCTCGACAGCTCGACAGCTCGACAGCCAGGGCTCAGCCAGCTACACCTCGTGCGGCCGGCGCGGCGCCCGGCGCGGCGTGTGCGGCGGTCCGGCTTCCAATCACCAATGGTCGCTTCGCGTCCGGAGCGCGCCAATTTGGAGCGCGCGTACCGCGTTAAACTGGGTTTTAATCGTTCCGTTTAAGATATAACTATCGCGTAGTCCACCGGCGGAAATAACTTCGTAATTGTCGCGGTACGAGGAGCGGACAACGCCAAGTCAACAGGTACGTGGTCGTACACGCACATGTGGACGTGCGGTGGCCTGCCCCGGACGGGCCGTGACTGCGACCGAAGACAATCTAGATGCACATACCTGAGCGGACCCGCGCGCTCGCGCCTAAGTGCATGCATGATGCATCGCATGTTCGCATGCTGGGCTGGGACAGGAGTGGACACCTGAGGAGACACAGGTCTCACGCGTTAACCCTCTTTAGCTCCCTGCGGACGTCCACGCCGTCTCGAAAGCCTTGACAGCGTCGAGGAACCCTTGGGGCGCGCACTTGCGATACGCGTCTTGCTGCCACTCGTTGAGGAAGCCCGCGATACGCCCGTGGTCAATCGGCGGGATCGAGCGGCGGTTCCCTTGCGCCTCAAGCACGCGCGCAATCGCCTTGAGTATGGCCGTCCAGTCGGCCACCGTTGCGACGTGCGACAGCACGAACTTCACATCGTCCGCGCTGTGGAGGCCCGTTTCGCGAGGATCGCTCATGCCGACCTTATCAGTCGGCCAGACGTACCAGGCCCAGTGCGAGTGCTTGCTCCACGACTCCGGCGAAGCTTTATGCAGTCCACTCAGGATGCCGCGCAGGGTGTCCTGCTGTGCACGCACGAGAGCGCGAGCAGACCCCGAGGGTTGCCCCGAACCATGCGCACTCGTCGAGTCGGTTGTGAGGCGTGCAAGGCGCTGCTCGACCTCTGAGGTAGGAAAGCTGCTCTGGCGAGTTGGCACAATGCTCTTCCGATCCAGTTCAAAAGGGTTTGGAGCTCCATTTGAACTGGATCGCCGCGGTGCCAAAGTACTGGATCCGCGAAGGAAGTCACCGACTGCAGAAGGTTCGACTGCCTGTGAAGTGCATAGCTTCGAAGCGTGCGTGGTCGCCATGGCCCGCGAGGCACCACCACTCTGGATGAGCTTGTGCGTCGCCGTCGGCTGCCTTGGCGGCAAGTCACGGGCCCAGTTCGCATCGACGCGTGAACCATAGTGTACGAGCACCACATCGAGCGGCCGGCCCTGGTACAGATCGAGCGCATGAGAGATCGCATCGCGGATCCATTCGTACCGGTTGCCGAAGACGCCGCCGCCGAGGGTTGTTAGGTAGCACTTGACGCGCGCGCCTCCAGCTTCCAAGGAGCGTACAGCTCCGACGGCGAGCGTGGCCTCGTACGCAGCGCGTAGCACGAGACGCGCAAAGGGCTCCCAGTCGCCCTCTGGCGGCCCGCTCGCGTAGGCGCAGGGCAGCGCGGACGCGTACACTTGGCACACGCGGTGCTCGAGAGGCGGCGCCACCGAGGTCTCCCAGTGCACGCCGACGCGCAGCGCGGCCTCGGCCTGCTTGACCAGGTTGGGCTCCGTCCTGAGGCGTGCGGCGAGCTTGGTCAACGAGTCGCGCCCCACCGGCATCGCGTAGCCGTTTTGCATGACCCAGTAGCGCCCGTCGTCGTTGCCGACGGCCACGCCCACCGCCTTCAGGTTGTCAATCTGCACGGGGTGCTGCCCTGTGTTGCCCTCGTGCTGCACGAGGTAGTTGCGATACACGGTCGCGGCCGGGCACGCGAGCGCACACGCGGGGCCCTGGGTTTTGTCGTTGACATAGATGCCAACGCCAGCAGCGGGCGACACGCTGGGGCTCATCATCTCGAGGCAGTTGAACTGGCTGGCCGCCTGGAAGACTGCACCGGCATTACTCGGCTCGTAGTGTAGCGGTCCGACACCCGCCGGCGCGGCAAGGTGCGCGAAACTAAGGCCAGCCGACGGCGCCACCGCACCCTGTGCGGCGGCCAGCTTGCTGCGCAGTTCGGCGACAGACGGGCACTCGAAACGCCCAACGAACTGCCTTGGAAACTGCGGAGCGGTCCTGCACACGAGCGTATCGCCATCCATCTGGAAGTGGTTTACGTTGTCTCCCCACGTGCTGCTCTCGTCGAAGCCGAAGAGGTCACGGAACCACGCTGGCCTCCTGTGCTGCATCCGGAAATGAGAGGAGCACGGCGGGACACGGGCGCCGCGTGGGCGCTTTTTATTTTCCGCGTCTTAGCAAGTTGGACGGGGATCCGAAAGTTGGAACCGGTAAAATGACTCCGGGGGGAGCCGGGGGTGACGGTAAGTTCATTTACATGTACCGGTCAGTTTACGTATGAAAAAAAGGGGGGGCGACAACGAACTATTCTGCTACGCACAAGGGCGTTCGAGCGAAAGCTGCGCGTTCCCAAATATGGAGACGAGAACACGAGACTGACAGACCCGCGCATTGCGACGTGACACGACCTTGACATCTATCATAGACAGAATGCACGTGATGCCGGAGCCAAGCTCAAACGGGCCGCGCCACGCCGATGAATCACTCGAAATTGCAACGCTGCCCGACGGGCAGAAAGTGGTCGTGCAGAAGGCCCGTCCGTTCCTCGCGGTGCTCCCGCTCTCCGATCAGACAAAAGCTTTGGACGGCCACGTGCTCATGATGCCTGTGCAGCTCTCGTACCGGACGATGTCGACTTTACTCGCCCAAACAACCGTCACCACACCCTTCATGACAGCGGCCAAAGCGCGTCAGCTGAGTGAAGCGATGGAGGCTCTGGTTCATTCGGGTCAGCTACGTGTCTCACAAACGCCCGATGGGCTGACTGTGGGCTACCTACCGGGCTGCGAGCCTCCCAAAGTCGGGGAGCGCGTGGTACCGCCTGCACTGCGTTGCGACGACAAACAGGTGCTTGAATTCCAGGAAGCAACTCGCGCCGCAGTGCGCAAGCAGATCGATGATGACATGCTAGTGCCCCAGGTCGCGACACCGATGGCTGATCTCGGCGCCGACGAGCCGGTATACCCACCACTGACACTGACACCGCCGCCTGCGTCGCCACCTGTAATACCAGAGAGTAAAACCCAGCAGCCCCTGGTAATTGAGGACCACATCGAGATGAATGCTGCACCGGAGGCCGAACTTGCCGAGGCAGAGGCGCACCATCAGTACGCGAGCCAAGCGGCCGAGGAGGGCCCCCAACAAGCCGCGCAGCAGGCCGCGCCGCAGCGAATGCACGGGTATCGATGCGGGTGCTGCGGCCTGCCGAAGAAGGGACACGCCTGCCTCGCCGGCGCCACCGATGCTACCGCACCCTCCGTGTCGGCAGAGGCGAGGGACCACCCGCGTCCACGGGGCGCTGCGCCCAAGGGGAACTGCGGCAAGCGGAAGCGGCCCGGCGTCTACGGTCCGGCCTTGGTGGCACTGAAGCACGCGGCTCAAGGTATTGAGGCCGCGCAGATTGAGGCGAGACTGAAGATGTCTGCTCACGAGGCAGAGACCGAGATGAACAGGCAGCAGCAGCAGCAGCAAGAGCAGCAGCAGCAGCAGCAGCAGCAGCAGCAGCAGCAGGCTGCTTCTGCGGGTAACGGCGAGCAGCCATCTCTGTCGCAACCGCAAGCGACGCGCCAGCTGACATGGCAAGAGCACCTGGTGACTTGGCAGATCCAGGCGATGCAGTATACATCTGGTGCGTACACACAAGCTCGCCACCCCCCTCCTCTCTCTCTGTGCGTGTGTGTCCCCTTCTGTGGGCACGTATCCGTCCGAACCTTGGTCGCGCTTTCGCGGTTCGTCTATGCATTCTCCATGCGTGGCGTTGCCCTCCCCGCTCCCGCAGGTGCAGTTGTCGGGGGACAGGTGCGCCACTGGGATGCTCAACGAGGAGTCTTTGAGCTCGCCTTCGACAACGGCTCTGTCGAGCTCGCATACCTGCCACAGCCCTCAGTCAACATCGTCGACGCTCGCGGGACGGTCCTAAACTGGGAGACGTTCTTCCTGTACTGCCGCTCCGTTGGCATGTGCGCGGCTACGCGAAGTCCCAACCCAGAACAAACCGTGTTCCGGCCGTGACTCTCAACCTGTGTGTGATTCTGTGATACCCACTCTCGCTTTCTGGCAGTTTCGCGCCCTTCTGATGTGGGCTTCGTTGTCGGGAACGCAACTCATCGCTCGAATCTCCATTGGAGGCGAGTGCCCTACATGGCGCCAAACATGGCCAAATATGGGACCAAGAGATAGGTAGTGGCCCGCGCTGAGCTTACCGGTGCCATGTGTGGTGTCGCGTGAAAGTGTCTCGTGCGTATGGCTGCCCACTTGGTGTTCCTTAACGAGCATGGTATCATGCTGCTTCAACCAGGCATCGCCTACACATTCGGACGCAGTAACATTCAGGGGCAAGAGGGCCTCAAGGGCGTCTCCAAGATCCATATGACCGTGCGCAGTTCAGTAGACGGCCGATATGAGGTCGAGGATGCCGGGTCCCGGAACGGCACATTCGTCAACGGCGAGCGCCTTGAAGAGTCGCGTCTACTCATGTGCGTGGTTTGAGTCTGCCTCGAGCCTATATTCGGCTCAACTGACTGTTCCTTGCCTGCTTCGCCCTGCCTTCGCCACTGTTAAGGTGACACGTTCGTTCCTTAATCGCAGGTCGGGCGATCGCATTGCCATCGGCAGAGGCAACGCACGCACGGGCTTCACTTTCCACCATGGCACGCCCGACACAAGCGCGACTGCGGCACTCGCGCCACCGATGCCGCCGCCGGCGGTTCTTGCGGCTTGGTCCGCTGGGCCCGAGCCGTCGCAGCTGGAGGCCGCCGAGGTGGCCCTGAGCGCGTTCAAGGTGTCCTTCCATGAGCAGCACGGGCGCGAGCCGGTATACGCGGAGCTGAAGCTCGAGCGTATTTATCGTGACTGGCGGCGCATCCATCGGGCAGCCAAGCGCATGGCGGCGCTGACGGGTGGCAAGCCCGTCACGTCGTTGGAGGCGAAGCCAACGGCTGAGAGCGCGGCCGAACGCCGAAGCTGCATCTCCGTGGTCAAGGTACATGTAGACACCGCCGATAGTGCGGGTGAGATGGGTCTGTCGGACGGCGCAGCCACCAAGGAGGCAGAAGGGGACGATGGGGGCGAGGGGGACGGTGGCGAAGAGGACGAAGGGAGCGAGGGGGACGGTGGCGAAGAGGTGACCGATGGGCTCGCACTGGCGGAGGGCACGCAGCCGGTCGCGATGCCGGCGCAGGCGCGCTGGCGCTTCAACCAGAACCCCACGCGCGCTGTCCAGTGGATCGTTCGCGGCGAGGGCGGCGACGGCGCGCTGAGCGGCTTCGGGCACGCCGAGATCGCGCCCGAGATTGCGCGGTGGCTCCTAACGGAAGAAGGGCTGTTAACGAGCAAAGTCGGCGAGTTCCTCGGCGGCGCCGCCGACCTCAACCGCGACGTGCTCGCGGCATACATCGGCACGCTCACCCCCTACTTTAGCGGCGCGACGCTCGACACGGCGCTCCGCTACTTCGTCTCGCTCTTCAAGCTGCCTGGCGAGGCGCAGATGATTGATCGGATCCTGAAGGCGTTCGCAGAGGCGTGGGCACAGAGCAACCCTGAAGGCGGCGGCATGAACGCTGAGGTGGCGTATGTGCTCTCGTTCTCTCTGATCATGCTCAACACCGACCTTCATAACCCGCAAGTGACGCAAAAGATGACCCTAGAGCAGTGGATCACAAACAACCGCGGCATCGGCCTCGACGGCAAGGACCTCGAGCGAGCACTGCTCGAGAACCTCTATCACGCGGTGCATGCAGATGAGATCCGCATCGAGCAGCGCGAGTACGTCCACGGCGCTTCCATCCGCAGAATTCCTCTGATTGCATCTGATTGATTGCATCCGATTGCATCCGATTGCCTTGTGGTCATCAGGTACATCCGCGGCGCTGTGCGCGAGGGCTGGCTCACCAAGCAGGGCGGGCGCATCAAGACATGGAAGCGCAGATGGGTGGTGCTCGCAGCGGGCGGCGTCCTCTACTATTTTGACAACAAGAGGGCGGCCGCGCCCAAGGGTGTGGTGCCCCTCGAGGACATTGTGGTGCGCTCGTCAGTGGAGCGCTCCTTTGCTTTCAGCCTCTCACATTCGGAGGCTGAGGGCGGGCGCATCAAGTCGGCAAAGGCTCTTAAGAGCGGCTCGTCGAGCGGTTCGCTCATCCAAGGACGCCACGCCACATTTGTGTTCGCCGCCGAGTCGGACGCGGAACGGCAGCGATGGATCCGTGCCCTCAAAAAAGAGGCGCGCACATCGAGCATGTGCGACAAATTAGAAATTCACGCGTGAAATTGGGTCGTGCTTTTCGACCTTTGGAAGGATGGGACGACTCTGTTCTGACGCGGTTGGCTCAGGCGGCGTAACACCAGGTGCGCCAGCCTTCGAAATCTACTCCTCGGCCGCCTGCCCGCCTCGTAGGGAGAAATGCAGCGCCCCTCCACACGCGCTCAGCCGCGCAACTGCGACCTGGTTCACGACGCATACAAATGTGGCTAATAGGGGCAGTTTCTATCACTTAATTGCTTGCTTCATTGACCGATTTGTTTTTCCCCTTTTTGGTCTCTATCGCTTTCCTTTTTGGGACAGTGTGGTTCGCCGCTCGCGGAGGCGCCGCCAACGATGAGACGCCGTCGTTCAACATGGTAGGCGCAGGTTCGACGAAGGTTCAGGCCCAGGGTCATGGACAGGATCAGGTACATGCACATGAACAGGGTCGGGCATAGGCACAAGGACAGGGACAGGCACAGGGACAGGCACAGGGACAGGGACAGGGACAGGGACAGGCACAGGGATAGGAGCTATTCCAAAACGGCGATGCGTCATGTCCCTCGAATGCAGCTCGCATGCAGGTCGCTCATGCTGCTGACCTGCCTGGCGGTGACTGCATCCGACTCTGGCCATCTATTTGGTGGTCAAGAGCACCACGAGGACCGCGGCGGCCGCAGCATCGACCATGAGCGGGTTGGACCAAGACGAGGCTCCGGTGGCGACAAGAAGCTAAGCATTCCGCGGTTCGATAACGTCACCACCGTCGATTCATGGCTCAACGGTGCCAAGAAGGGCTTCTGTGGGCACACGATCGCCGGATCGCTTCATGAGTGTCGAACATCTGGGCGTGGGTCTATTGGCCTCTCCATGCAAGCGGCACGCTCCCTCCGAAGTGCCGTGCGCGTGTGTCTGAATGAATGCGCCAAGTGTGAACGCTGCAACTACATCACCGTCAATCCCGAAGTACGCGACTGCTCTTGGTACGCTACGTGTAACATGGATCGTCTTCTGACCGATTATAATGGGTTCCTCTCAGCGCCAGTCGTCACACTGCGCCACGTTGCTACGCGTACATCACGCGGGCCCGCATCTGCCGTCGTCATCCCAAAGCCCCAGGAAGTGGTCCTTTTCATGCATATGGAGAAGACAGCGGGCACCGTCGCGCGGTCATGGTTTGAGCAGCACAGATGGAACTTGACGAACTACTGTGCGAGGATGCCAGCCGTGAAAGGCGAACTGATCGAGTTGCTCAAGGCTAACCGCAAGCGCATCTTTGTGGAGCATCACTGCGGCCTCGATTGGTAAGCGCACACGCGCCCACAGCTCGCGTCCGTCTGCAACCCGTTCACAGTATCAAGTTGCCCTCCCCCTTCGTCTGCTCGTATCTCAGGGGCGCGCCCCGACAACTGCTGAATACCATCAGGGAGTACGAAGCTGTCTCAGGCCGCAACGTGCGCTTCCGATCTTTCACACTTCTTCGGTCACCGCTCGTTCTCGCGCATTCTCAATTCAACTATTGGCACCATGCTTCCGCGGTGCCTCGTCAACTCTACTATCAGCTCTCGCCCGAGATGCTCTTATTCCAAGACACCCTCAAGCTGATCGACGCTCAGGGACCTGTTTGCAGGGACTCGGTTCCTGGGGCAACGGCTGGTGGCATGTTTCTCAGTTTACCTCTCGAGAAGAGCGGGAATGACAACGTTTGCTCCGCAGAGCCATGGAAATCGATCTGTCGACAGTTGATGCTCGCTCTGGTGACATCCAAGGACATGCGTCAACAGCAAGGATGGTTTCATTTGGAAGCAGGTTTCCTCGGTCACAACGCCAAGCTGCTCGCGGCAAACGATGTGAGCGTCACAGCGCCACTGAAGGCGTCGTCATCGCGTTGGTCGTGCTCCAATCAGACGTGGGCTGCCGACCTCGACAAGGTGGCCAAATCTGTGGCTGCAGTAGCGCCGGACGCCCCATACGCTGAGCTTGAAGCCGCCCTGGCCGGTATGTGCGCTGCGCAGCGGCTCAAGGTGTTGCAGATCTCTGGATGCTTAGTCGATCGTGCGAGGCGTGTTGAACAGATGATGCTCAAGATGGGCTGCGACGGCGTCATCCGACAGGCGTTTGATCGTCTCGATCAGCTCAGCCATGTGATGTTTATTGACGCGACCCAGTTTGCATTGGAGCATGCATTTGAAATGGCAGCACGCGGAGTGATCCAGAGAGATGCGATCACTCCGCAAACCAAGCCAGGTTATGTTCCGAGCAAGCGTTTTCGGACCAACCTCGGCTTTGGCCATGTTCCGTTCATACAGAGCGAAATCGAGCCATTCAATCGATGCTCGCATCGCTTCTGTGCGTACCATTTTGAACCCGCGCCTCACGCAATGAAAGCTGACTTCCCCTGCCTGTTCTGTGCGTGCAGATGGGGAGGCATTTGCCAGATACACCGCGCGCGTTCCGCACTTTCAGGTGTTGCGCGAGTTGGAGTTGATGAAGTCGCCGATCAATCGCCATGTCCTTGAGGTCAACCAACTTAATGCAGCAACTTAATGGATATCCGTAATGCAGCAACATAATGGATAATGCAGAGCCCGCTGCGAGAAAAGGAGTAACAAAATTAAAACTACTCCACGGATACATGCATACCATCTACGTGTCGCGTGTCGATGTCCACGGTCGGGTAACGTCTCGACCTCTATCCGCCCACACAGCCACACAGGCACACACGCACGGTTTTCGTAACCGCGCGCGGCGTTTGCGTTCGTCGTCGGATCTACGCGCTACGTAGATGCATCTCGCTACAACGTGTACGAGGTAGGTCCTCGGGTAAGATCCGGGGACCGCGGATGAACGCGGAAGTCCAAGTCGGTAATAACGTCCGGGGCGGAGTGTCCCTCGCGGCTCGGGTCCGCGCGCGCCCCACGTTGCACCAGTTTTGCGGGATTGCGCGCGGCATTCGCGTCGCACCCGCCGCCCCGCACGCCCCAGGCGGCGGCGCGCCCCCGCCCCGCGGCAGTGGTACCGTACCTGTCGTTGTGAGCACAGTGTACGCTCGGGCTACGGCGCCACACGAGCGCCTAACACGAACCGGAGACACCGGGACCTCAAACGAGGCACACTCCACGCACATGACACCACATCAGAGTCGAGTACACTCCACACAACTGACTAAATTTTCACTCCTCCTCTTCCTCACCCTCCTCCCCCTCCCCCTCCTCCTCGGCTTGGCGGATGCCTTCGTCCGAAAAGTCGAGCAGCATGATGCGATCGTTCGTGCCGTCGGCGAGCAGCCACGTAGGCGCAATCTGCACGGAGCCCAGGTAGGCAGTGAAGCCTTGGAGAGCAAAACGCATCTTGCCGCTCTCCGCCTCCCACACGCGCACCGTGCCGTCGCGCGCGCCGGTCACAACCTTCTCGCCGTCGCCTTGAACGCACACGACGGGCGCGCGGTGACCTAAATAGGTGGTCAGACGACGGTCAGAGTCTCCGTCCTCGTCCAAGCGCCACAGCGATGCCTCGCCATCGGCGGAGCCCGTGAGCAGCTGCGATGCAGTCACTAGGTGCACCGCCGTCGCGGCCGATGAGTGCGCGTCGAAGGCGAACAGTTGGCGCAGCGGCGACAACGTACACAAGACCACGGAGCCGTCAGCTAATCCGACGGCTGCGTAGTTTTCATAGGCCGAGAAGCCGAGGATGGGCGCACGCAGGCTCAAGCTCGCGGCCTCTGCTTGCGCCTCCACGTCATGGCACACGAGCCGCCCGTCCAGTGAGCACGAGTACGCGCGTTTTCCGCCCGTCCAGTGAACCCCACTCACTGATTTGCTGTGCGCCACGCGCAGGACGGGCTGCTCCTGACCCGCGCGCCGGAAGAAGGCGACCCCCGACGAATCGCCAGAGCTCACGTGCTCGCCGTCCCAGTCGATGCACGTGATCTCAGGCCGCTCGTCCTCCTCCACCTCATCGTATGGCTCCCACGAGCTGTGCACCTCACCGGCCGCCAAGTCGATGAGAACCGTGTCGCCCGAGAAGGTGCCGCAAGCAACCACGTCACCGAAGCGCTTGACGCGTCGCACCCAGTCGTCCAGCTCCGCGAGGGTTCGTTGCGCGCAATTCCCACTCCGCCAATTTCCGGCGGCCGCCAGCAAGCTGGCAACGCCATCCGCGCGCTCTCTCTCGCGCGCCTCGTCCATGCGCTGTGCCAGCAACGACATGTCGAACGGATCGGCGCTCAGCGCCATGCGTCGCGTACGTGGATGACGGTGAGGCGAGCAAATAGAGTGTACACCTCTCCATGCCGTGGAGGACGCGGTCAGAAGCGCGAGCACAACCGAGCGCATCCAGCTGGTTGTGTGGTGTGGAGGGTTGTCGAAGACCGCGAGAAAGTCTCCGCTGTGAATGGGGCTGTTTATACTCGCCGCCTAACTTAGGTGTTGAGGAGAGGCGGCCCCGTGGGGAGAGGGTGCAGGGTGCGAAGATCGACGTTTTACGAAAAATCGCGACGAGGCGGGCCTATTAAACCTAAAAAAACTTTTTTAAAGGCGCTGCCTCTATAGTCTATTGACGGGTATTGCTCCTTTCTCGTCAGGGGACGAACCCTCGTCCCCCTTGATTAATGTCTCTTTCGGATAACATGGCCGCGTCGCACCCTGCTCCTGGCGCTCAAAACATCGACATGACGATCGCAACCCCTGGGAAGGACGCCTCCGACCCCAACAACAAGCCGGCACCAAAGCGCGCGCTCTTCTCGTCGCCGCCGGTGGCTACGCACATGACCAATGCAACTACACCTTCAACGACCGAAATTCGCAACACTAGAGAGTCGCACATCGTGATCATTCGCGGCGGCTACACCTTCAGCACGCCCGAGCAGTTCGTCGCGGACATCATCAAGGCGATCGATGCGGATCCGACGCTCGAGTCGCTTCTCAAGTCGAGGCCGCTCGAGATGATGCCGATGGCATTTGCCAAGATCACGACAGGGTCTATCGACGGCACCTCACCACTACTCAAGCACAAGCACCTTGCCTTCATGAAGGAAGGGCTGCAGAACACGCAAGCGATGTTCGTGATCCCCAAGTCCGCCTGCATTGGCGCGCTCGCCACGGTGATCATCGGCTACCTCGACGTCTACCAGCGCATCCACAGCATCACGCAAGGCGATGAATCCGGATAGGCGCCATGGATGAAGTATGTCGCGGGACTCTTCAGCACCGGCACGGACGGCGAGTTCGACATGAGCTTCGAGCGCAGCCTCGACCGCCACAAGGACAAACTGAAATACTACGCGGATGCCATGGCCCTCGGTTTCGCCTCGTGGGCACTACCGCACGTAACCAACGCGCTCATCTCGGCGCTTCGCATCGAGTTCATCTCGGAGGAGGCGGATCTCACTATCAAGAACACTCAGGACAAGCAGTTCACCGAGTTCCGGAAGGATCTCAAGGAGTCTCTCCTTGCGCTTGGGGTCCAAGGACCTGAACGCGATGACGGCTGGGTCGTGTACCCTGTGAACAAGACGGTGGAGGTCACGGCGAAAGGGACGGACCTGCTGCGTCTTCCCGTCGGAGTAAAAATGGAGATGAAGTGGCTCGTTTCAACGGAGGAGCTGCAGTCCACGGTTGACGTATATGTCGCTCCTCAGGCCGGCATCTTCAACATCAAGCGGGGCTTTCGAGAGGGCGGTGACGGACTCGAGGCCGTCCTCACCGAGCTCGGCGACGACGTGTTGATGGTGATCCCGCGCGTCGAGATGGACACGGAAGCTACCGGCCTGCTCAAGCTCATGCTGCGCATCAAGCTTCCTGCCGAGAAGACCATCGAGAAGAAACTGCAGATCCTCTGCAAGGACCCGCGCAATGACGCCGCCGAAGTCAAGGGTGTCCCGACGAAACTAGCGTCAGGAGCCGAGGTGCGCATGATCTGGTCTGGTGACCTCAGCACGGCTCGCGCTCGCAACGGCCTCAATCGCGTCGCAGCGGTCTCGGCAGAGCTCAACAACAAGTCCTCGGAGGAGATGAAGAAGCTCAAGGGCGAGCTCGAGAAGCAGATTAAGGTGAACGCCGACGCGCTTCTGGAGCACGAGACCAAGATCACGGTGTACACGGCACGCATGCAGGAGCTCATGGACAAGCAGGCAATGGTGATCACGGACATGCAGAAGCAGATGGGAGACAATGAGGCTGCGCACGTCAAGGCGCTGTCGGACACCGAGGCGGCGCACGCTAAGGCGTTGGCGGACACCGAGGCGTCGGACATACGCTATGAGGGCATGAGTGGAATGCAGTGCTATGATACAGCCGAGCTCCGATGCTATGGAACGCGGCAGGGCCCTTGGATTAGGCATGCAGGCATAAAGGCGCAGCTATCGACGAGTTGCGCGGACGTTGAACTCAGGTTCTGGAGATGCACACAGGCGCTTGGGGCGGAGCTAGATCCCACGCCGGCGTTTGACGAAACTCTGCGGCACGAACTTGAGCCTACGCCGAGCCCGAGGTGGGATCCGCCGAGTCAACAGGAGCAGCAGCGAGCGAGCGCGAGACCAGAACCGGATCTGCACTGGCAGGATGGAGCGGTTGATGCCGTGCGCGAGACGCGATCACAACGCGCTTTGAGGGCAAGGTGGGCGGTGACGAGACGCGCGTACGTCGTACTGGCAGATGTTGGAAGCTTGAAGCGGAGACGGCTGCGATGGTACATCAGCAGGAAGGATTGGAAGAGACGTATGAGATCGCTGCGCGGAAACACCGTCGAGGAAATGTTCAACGTCGCGCTCTGGAATGCGCGGGAGTTCCATGCCGACGCATGCCCGGCGCGCGAGGCATCTCGGGCGAAGGCGCTATGGCTCAGTCGACGTTTGCAAGAGGAAGACGTTGACGTTTGCTTTCTGCTTGAGATGATGGGATCACAGGAGGCGTTCACAGCTGAGGTCTATGGACTGCGGGCCATGGCAAAGAAGATTGGCTACGCGGTTCGATGGATGGTGGGCGAGGGTGGAAGTTTGCGCGAGCAGCGACAAAGTGGGGATTCTTTCACCAACGGCATCGCCGTACTCGTCAAGCAGGCGACGTGCACCATTGAGCGTCACGCGCGTCTCGAGGAAAGAGTTTTGGGCGTATGGATCAGAGGTCGTGGGACGAAGGAGCAGCTGCAGACGCGGATTGCCGCGGTTCATGGGTTGCATCACAACGGCGCCTCGAGCTTCGAGAGGCAGCTGCAGGCTACGTATGCGTGGGCGGCTGACCCAGCTCAAGCAGTGAAAGGCTGCATCGTGGTGGGCGACTTCAATTACGTGGCGGAGGAGACGTGGCGATCTTCTCGCACGGCGTTGAGCACCAACGATCGGGTGTTTCGGGACTACATCTCGCAGCCAGGTGCGGAATATGTTCTTCCTATTTCTCCACAGCCACTGATCGTTTGGACTCGGAAGGGCGGAGACGCGGCCGAGGCGGGGGATGCAGATGGCTTTGGATCCATGCTCGATGGAGCCGTGACAATTGGGGCAGAGTGCAGCCTCTGGAATAGGACGGTGGTGGACTTCGCCCTTCGCCATGACGGCCCAACGGATGGAACGTCCAAACCGCTCTCGGATCACGCGTGGGTCACCTTCTCCAGAGCGGTTCCAAAACTTGCAACCCGCGGTGAGACGAGACCTGTCTCAGCGTTACCCAGAGGCGACGCTCGAGTCAAGGACGGTTACTGCAGGCGCGTACGGGAGGGCGGTGCGTTCGAGGAGCTGCTCTCGGCGCGGGGCGTGGTACATGCTACAGCTGTGGCGGTGCAATCGCTACGAAGGGTGGCGGAGCAGGCTGCCGCAGAAGCACGGAGGCGCTTTGAGGAGCGGCCATTAGAGACAGCGCACAGGTGGCGCAGATGGCTGCAAGAGGCATACGCAGCACGACATCGGGGGCTATCACCGCACGAGATGGAAGGTGGTCTATTCAACTATCACTCGCGCCTATGGCTCATTCGAGAGAGATATGCTGGGGCCGGGGACGACGTGTGCTGGGCTAAGATCATCAGGCGATGTCGGCGGTGCTGGACGAGCGCGAACCGGAGACTAGTGCGCAGGCAGCAGCGAGACGACGAGCGACTCAGGGAGCTTTCATTGGGAATCGTCGAGGGCAGGGGCAGCAAGGATCTAGCGCAGGTGGCTATGCAAGCGTGGAAAGCGATCCGCCCTCCGCGGACCAGCCTGGCGTTCGACAAATTCTATCCGAGAGACGATGTCGCCAACGCTCCAGTGACTGCGGCGGACGATCCAGACGCATTTCTCAATGGGGTGGCACGCGAGGGCGACCGACTCGTCAAAGGATTCTCGTCCACCCCGCCGATCATCGACGCGTTCAAAGCCTTCTGCAAGGTCTTCTGCCCAACCTATGAGACTCTGCGCGGGCGGGATGGTGGAGTTTGGGAGCTTGACAAGGAGCTCACATTCCCGGTCTTCCTGCAAGTGCTCAAACGGGTGCCAAGGGGGAAGGCTGTGGGGTACGGTGGGTTCTCTATTGAGCTGCTCATTCACGCGGATCGGGAGATCAAGAAGGCGTTCTACGACTGTCTTATGGCGGACTTGCGAGGTGGGGATTTTCCCCCGTCGTGGCGTAAGGTCATCTATGTACTGCTCACGAAGCCGCCACCCAACAACCCGGCACTCATTTCTGAGAGACGAGAGATCGCCCTGATGGCGCAGGATATGAAGTTGATCATGCACATGGTGCGGGCGACGGCCTATCGGCTCATCACGGGCAGACTTCGGTCGGAGCAGTGCGGATGGCTACCGGGGTATGGTACTGTTGACGCCGGGCTCCCATTGGCGGCCGTGATTCAGCAGGCGCAGCGACAGCAGCAGTCGATATGGATTCTGTACGTCGATCTCGCAACGTTCTTTCCGCGCATCGATCGTGAAGCTCTTACGGTTGCCGAGGTTCTGGTCGGGCTCCCTCCCCAAGTCATTGAGCTCGTCGGGCAGATCTATGGCGCGGGGCGCGCGGTGGCGGCCGAGGCGGTTGAGTGTCAGTTCGACACCGCCATCGGGCTCAGCGCCTCCTTCAGAAACCATATGGGAGCGTTGATGGGAGAAGTGCTCTCCCCAGACCGAGCAAAGATCATTCTTAACTCGATCCTGTGGGCGATCAAGCTGCACGTGCAGGGAGTTCATCTGTTTGGCTTCGGGGAGGACGAGGAAGGGTGCATCCGAGCGATCGCGAGCTTAGCCTACGCTGACGATTGGGCAGGGACGTTTGGCAGCGAAGCGGATCTGAAGCGAGCCTGGGCGGTATGGAATGTCTGGGTCCCGATCTCTGGCTCTAAGCTGGGCATCAAGGGCAAGCTCAAAACCGTGGTCACTGGCGTGCATCGTGATGGGCAAGGCGGGGAGTCTGACATACCTGACCCGCAGCTCATCACTCTCGAGGGCACCTGCGTGCCGACTCTCTCACGGAGTGAGGCATACAAACACCTGGGGGTCTTACGCGCTGCGCTGGGCGGCGATGGGGCGGCGGCGGAATCGTTAAAGAAGCAGCTGCGAGTTGCGATTGGCCGCGTGGCGCGCATGCACAAACCGTCCAGGCGAGATATGATCTTGGTTTCGAATGGTCTATTTCAGGGGCTAGCGGGGTTCAAGTGCAGCACGGTGTACTACCCCTTCGAATGGATGGAGGACATCGAGAAGGAATGGAGGAGAATGTTCAACAAAAAGGCGCGGCGGGATGCGACCACACCGACGTGCCTGCTGTACGAAGGCGGCGGTGGAGCCGCAGGCGGGCGACGGCACCTGTGGGCAATAGGCTGCGCCTCGTTTTACGTGTCCTTCACTAGAGC
>Ga0210248_101630_pt1 | contig 16415 bp, 20 predicted proteins | sample ChrtobMetP3_32mM_FD_155493 | JGI IMG/M metagenome (GOLD analysis project Ga0210248, IMG submission 155493) | Chrysochromulina tobin associated microbial communities from unialgal haptophyte culture, Seattle, Washington, United States - P3_32mM | ecosystem: Host-associated > Algae > Haptophytes >...
AGTGCATTGGTTCCGTTGGCGCACACAAGTTGGTGACGGAGGCGGCGGACGTGGTTGAAGAGCAGGTGCTGACGGGCATGGTGACGGGGGCGGACGTGGCGATGCTATTGGCGGAAGAGCAGGTGAAGGGCATGGTGACGGGGGCGGACGTGGCGATGCTAGCGGCGGAAAAGCAGGTGACGGTGGCAGCGTTGGTGGCGGCAGTGGTGTCATGATTGTCAATCTCACGAAAGGTGGTGAGCTGGGAAGCTGTGCCAGCGAAGAATGTGGTCCTTGAACAGGCAATGATGCGGACTCGTCGGCTCGCGTGAGAAGGTAGATCGCAACGAGTATGACGAGTAGTCCAGAGGTCAGTAGTCCAGACATCACTCCAGAAAGGATTTCTTGCTTAAAATGGAAGTACATGTTGTGCCGCCGGCGGACCAACCGGTCTTCTTCGTCCTCATCTGCCTCCTCGTGCGTTCCTGGTTCCACACGAATATCACAAATATCGGCCGCAACAGGCAGCACACAACTCTCCAGTGGCATGTCGGCAACATACTCTTCATCTGGTGCGGCTTTGGTGTGCAGATGGCTGGGCAGACGCATGGATTGCTTGCGATGAGCACTGACACTCAAACCCTGTCCCTCTTTCGCCCGCGAGCTTGCCCGCGAGGCTCTCATGATTTGTGTGCCACGCACAATCACACCAGCAGGCTTGCCTGCACGGCTTGCCCATGGGTTCCCAGTCTAGGAATTTATCATAGGAATTCTGTCGCGCCGCGAACGGGTTTGCATGCTTTTTCAAAAACGGATAGGAGAAGAAGCCGGAAGCAATCAAGTTTGTTGAACGTTTTATACTTGATAATGTCAGTGTGTTTCGCTAAAAATTCGTAATTCCAATCGAGATTTTTGCAGTCCCAAACCATGCACGCAGTCACTCCGCAAGAGATCGAGGAGAAAAGCAGCAGGAGGACAGACTAGAGCGCACCAAAGACAAAAATGGGTTGCTTTTCCCACAAGTTGCATTTCATCTTGCGTCATATCCGTTTTCATTCAAATGGTGATTGCCGCGCACCCGGCATCAATCCTCGCGCTCCGCCTCCTGCCCATCGGAGCCTCGCGTCACGGCCTCCTCGCTAAAGTCGTGCACGAGCACGCAGTTATCGCGACCGTCGGACACGAGCCGCCGCCCGTCGGTGCACACGCTGCCGAGCCACACCTAGGACAGCCGCCGAGGAAAAAGTGGCATGCGATTAGTGAAGCAATCGAGGAGGCACTCAGTGAGGCACGCGATTAGTGAAGCAATCGAGGAGGCACTCAGTGAGGCATGCGATTAGTGAAGCAATCGAGGAGGCACTCAGTGAGGCATGCGATTAGTGAAGCAATCAAGGAGGCACTCAGTGAGGCATGCGACTAGTGAAGCAATCGAGGAGGCACTCAGTGGCACTTTCAGGGAGGAGCCACGCACCTTGTAACCGCCGAGCCCAAAGAGGCATGCCTGACTCTCCCCCTTGAACGCTTTGGCCAAGTCCCAGATCCGTAGCGTACCGTCATGCGCACCCGAGGCGAGCAGGCCCGATTCGCGTCCCGCGGCCACTGCGCCGATGGGCGTTAGAGCAATGACTGGACCTCCGTGCGGAGGCTTCAAGGTGATCGGCTCGAGGGTTTCGTCGAGCTGAGTGCTCGGTACGGCGCCATCGCTCGGTGACTCGCTCGATCCGTTCCTAATTAGGGCGCGCGCATGCACCGAGCCATCGGTGCCGCCCACGACGACCACGCACCTGTGGGGAGGAGAGCGTCGTGGTGAGCACATGCATGCTGGGCGGGGGCAGGTGGCCCACGACGACAGTAGAGCGTCGTGGTGAGCACATGCATGCTGGGCGGGGGCAGGTGGCCCACGACGACAGTAGAGCGTCGTGGTGAGCACATGCATGCTGGGCGGGGGCAGGTGGCCCACGACGACAGTGCGCACCGCTGCTCCCCCGCCGCATCGACGTGCGTGATCGCCACCGAGCGAGCCGCAACCGTGGACAGCGGCAGCTCGCCGTCGGTTCCATCCGCAAAGGGCCGCCAACGGCCGCACGGTGTGCCGTCGATGGTGCTGAAAAGCTCCACAGCACCGTCGGCGGTGGCACAGGCGAGCAGGTTGCGCTGCTCTAGGAGTGCTAGATCAAGCACTGCGCCGGCCGCCTTCACACGGAGGACGCATCGAGGGGCAGACGCCGCCGCCGCCATCGGAGCCTGCCAGCATCGCACCACGCCGTCTAGTCCACCAGTCCAACATCGCACAGCTCCAGGGCCGGTCGCGCCGTCCGGGGCAAGCTCGTCGTCGACGCTGAGGAGGGTGCGGCTCACGACAGCGTCGCCCGCGTCTCGGAGCTCGCCACGATCCTGTAGCTCGAGCTCGTCGCCGTCTTCTCCCGCCCGGCCGATGTGCCAGAGCCGTGCACCTCCGTCGCGGCCGGCAGAGGCGATGAACGAGCCGCTCAATGCGATCGACGTGAGGCCGCCGCCATCGTACTCGCCATGCAGCAAGCGCATATCGCGCGCCGATTCCTCGCCGTCGACATAGTCGGGGTGCGCCTTCTTTCGCGTGAGCACCTCACCGCTCTCCAGGTCGGCAAGGCAGACGTAGCCGTCGGCCGTGCCGATGGCGGCGCGCGGCCAGTCGAGTGCGATGCGGCGCACCCATCCCTCGAGCGCCAGTTTAATGCTGCTCTGGCACTCGGCCTCGCGCCAGCGCTCCTCGCAGCTCTCGCCGATCTTATCAAGGCGCGAGCGAAGGGAGGCGAAGAGGTCATTCTGTGCGTCACCCTCGTCGGGCCGATCGTCGGAGGACATTCGCGCTGGTGGCAGCGCTCGCGATGACGGCCGCAGCACGATGGCATGCCGTGCGCTGGCATGCATCATGTGAAGCGAAATGCTCATCAAGCGAATGGTGCTCCTCGCCGTGAGCATGCGTGTCACGGCGGCGGCGGGCATGCGTGCCAGCGCTTGATGAGCAAAAACGGTTCTGGAAACGTGAACGCGTGAACAGTCCGCTCTGTATTGTATTGTATTGTTTTCACGGCTGAGCTGCTTACGTGAAAACAATACATCGCAGGGTGCCAAGCGAGTGCAGTGCAGATGCCCGAGGCGACCAGGACGAACAGCATCGATCGCGCGAGTTTACACACTCGTTCGTTCATGTTAATACACACAACACGAAAGCAGCACAGCCGTTCATAAAGAATTCACAGCCAATGTTTATGATTCGACACCCAAGACACCGGACCGGCGTACAGGATGCGGTTCTCATTAGCTCGGGGACCCCCGGACCCCCTATTATCACACCAACGTGGGCAGAGACTATAGTAGTGAGGAACCTTAGGCGTCGCACGCGGAGTGCGCAGAGAGCTACAACAGGCGAGCAGCCCCCGACTCACGCCTGAGGAAAAGCGCGCTTCGCGGGAAGTGATCGCAATTCCTCAAGGGAAGCGAGCGCGCGCCCGATTTAGGAAAAGAAAGCCAGCACGAGGAGAGCTAGAAGAACTGTCTGCAGCACACGACGTCGGCGCGCCATCGTGATGTCGTGTCTGGTTGTCTGGAGCTCATTGACCTAAAGACCACCCGAGTCTGACAGCGCGTGAATGTGAATGTGTGAACGGTACCGATACAATGTACCGATAGCACAATTTTGGTGCCTTCTTCCACCGAAGGCGTGCGGCGGACGCCTCACGGGACCACCGACCCGACCCAGGGGTTTCCTATTTTTATTTCCCGGGGTAGTCGTTTAAGTAGTCGTGCGTCTTGGGTCTTGCCGCGTGATGGAGTATAAACCGTGAACATCAACGTGTCCTAACATAATGTCTCCGCTGCCTAACGACTGCCTACTAAGTACTATGTAATTTTGCACCTGGCCAATACCGGTACCTCTCAGTTTAGTTCCCATGCTAGTTCCTGAGTTTAGTTCCTGTGCTAGTTCCTGATCCTTGTTCCTGAAGTAAATGTGCCAATCCTGTATTCCTGATGCCTGTGTTTCGTGTCACGATCTGCTTCGAGGTCTCGCCCGCGGGTCTATCATGACCGCCTTTGCCGCTGCCGCTCGTGCCAAGGCTCGTGCCATTGCCGCTCTTTCCGCCGCATCCCTGGTCTCGTTCGAGAGCCGTTCGGCAAACGGTCTTGTCAGCTGGATCAGCCGTTTCACAAACGTCAGGTTTGAGGCGCTCAGGTTCCTGCACTCGTCCGATGCACACGCCGGATCCCACTTATATGCATGGAAGAGCATTGGTCTGTCAAGCTCTTGGAGTTCAGCATCTCGCACGCCACCCGTGGCGTGAATGTACGTGTTCACCCATTTACCTCGCGCGTACTGCACCTCAGTAATCGACGCGTTCGCTGCTGAAGTACCTCGCAGATCAGCTAATTGTAGGGCGCGATTTGCTGTTTTCTTCTTGCGGTGAAGAAGAGGTGCGCCCGCTCGCGATCAAAGAGCGATCTCATAGTGCACCAGGCGTTCAAAGCACAGACAGAGCTCGCACGCGCCTCGCAGAACATGGCCGCCTTCGGGTCCTGCGAAAAGCGGATCATGGCACCGAGAAGGCGGTGCGTGACTCTGTAGATTTCTGTCACGCAACGATGCACATGGGTGTGCAGGACGAGAGACACGTCGCGCTTCTGCCGGTGGATCCAGTTGCGTGGAGCCCACGATGGATTCGGACAAAGCAAGTCGTGGCTGTGGAGCCGGCGGCCGTCGAGGGCATAGACGTCTGTCTCGTTGGTCCGACTCACAAATCTGGAGGGGTTAACAATGTCCACGCCCTTGCTTGTATGGGGGTCGAAGGGTTCATGGACAGCACTCCATGCTGAAAGGATGGTTGTCACGTCGCCCGTCCACACGACATCCCACTCCAGGAACCAGAAGAATCGGACATGCTGGAGGGTGCGGCCGATGCGACTGTACCAGAGCAGGTACGGCGCGTCACAGCTGTGCCAACACCATCCTTGCTGCCCGACGTCCAGTGGATGTGGCAGTGTCTTCCGTTCTTCCGCTGATGAGTTCATCGGGGGCGCTCCCCGATAGAAGCCTTTGAATACTTCTCGAATGGCCGAAAATGCCGGCAGCTCACGTGCCACTTCTTCTGCGGTGCCGCACGTCACATTCTCGACGAGTGGCTCGGCATCCTTTAGCAGGGTCGAACATGGTTTCGATTTGCCACACGAGGACAATACGACGTGGTGCTCTGCAAAGGACGAACGCAAAATCTGTTCGCGGGCACGCAGCAGCATGGGCTTCATCACAAGTGTGAGTCCACTGCACGATTGCAAGAGCAGCCGTGCCCGACGGTGGCGGCGACATCGACGGCGAACCGGGGAGCGCGAAAAATAACCGTCGAGTGATGGTGTGAACGGTTATTTGCGTATGAAAGAGTTACAACTTAGCTGTGAGGAACCTTAGGCGTCGCACGCGGAGTGCGCAGAGAGCTACAACAGGCGAGCAGCCCCCGACTCACGCCTGAGGAAAAGCGCGCTTCGCGGGAAGTGATCGCAATTCCTCAAGGGAAGCGAGCGAGGCAGCGTCGAGCGAGCAGGACCCAGGACGAACAGCATAAATCGCACCAAACTCGCGCGAGATCCTGTTCAATGTTCAATACTGTACGTTACCCGTATGTCTCTTCATTCATTCATTCCCACACACACACAACACCCACGCTCTCTCTGACGGGGGGAGTTCTGCCACCCGGCACCCGGCGTGAACGCGCCAGTCGTGGCTTCGAAGACACCCCCAGAATTGCATGCAATTCGCGCGAATTGAAAATCTCGCGTCGACGTGATTTAGGTGTTTGTTTTAGCGGTTATAGCCAATTTTAGCAATATTTTAATTTCTAGAATATTATAGCGATTTGTAACAGAAAATGTGCGAGGTTTTGTCGGTGGCTTTTTCTGTTTACGCGTGGTACCCGCCCGTCGTGGGCGCTCGATCCCATCTGCCTGCCCCAGCTGCTTGCGCGTCTGCACTCCGTTGGCCTGGCCCGTGGCCCCGAGTAAAGACGCGCACGATCATCGCGCACTCCCATGCCCAGCTCGTGCCGCGCGCGCGCGTGGCGCCAGCCCCGCGCACCCGCGCCACACAATTGCGCTGGGCACGCCCACGCCAAGCAAGTTCACTGGGCGCGCGCGCGCATGCGGCGAGCCAACCCAGTGGCCGCACGCCGACGATTGATATCGCACGACTCATCGTGCGCACCCACCCGCCTGCCTTCCTGCGCAGACGACAACCTGAGACCTCAAGACACCGAGCCTCGAGATCATGCTTTGCCTTCTGCTCGTCACATTACCACTCGTCGTCGCCTTGCCGGCGGCGTTCGACGAACATGAGATCGACGCCCTTCAGCTCGAGGTGCATTCTCCGCTTCAATTGGAGGTGCGATCTCCGCCCAAGTCCCGCCCTATTTGCCCAGCCGTCACGCGAGATCAACACGACAGCCCCGGATCCACACACTCCACTCCGCACGCACACCAAGCGCACACAACACAATGGACGCGCCGAGGCGCACTACAATGCGGGCAAGACGATCCACCCTTCGATCTACTTCGTCACCAACATCTTCAGAGCCCAGGGATACCAACCCACCATCCACAGGTGTGCCAGCCCGGCCGGCCGCCACGCATGCGACGCAGCTTCGGTCGGCCCTGCCGCTGCACGCGCGAGGCCGGTGCGCATGCTGCACGCGCGCGCACTATAGGCCACGCGCGCGTGATTGACCGCTCCCGCGCCGCGCGCGCGCGCGCGCCTGCCCGACTACGTAGACTCCGCGCCCGCCGCTGCGCGATGCCACTTGCGCTGGCCATCGGCACGTGCGAGCGAGCGCGCCGCCTCTCGCCTGTTTTGCTGACGGCTCGCGCGTTGCTCCCCCGGTGCAGGCAGCCGCAGCTGCGAGCGGTCGGGCTCGACGGCCACCGCGCCCTCGACATCTCCGCCACGATCGGCAGGCGCGACGTCAACACCACGGTCACAAGATGATCCGGCCGCCATCAAGCCCGCGCGCTCCCGCTTGGCCCAGGCGGCGCTAAGCCTGTGCCTGTGAGCCGGGCGCGGTCGTCCTCGAGGCTGCGGCCCCGTCGGCGCACTGCTCGTCCCGCTCACCATCGAATGCAGCGCCGTAGGCTCCAGCCTGATGATTACCGCCACTGACCGCCACAACAAGCACCACTGCGGCCTCGTCGGGGAATGATCTTCCTCCTGTCTTGTCGCCTCATGCGACGTCGCTGACGGAGATGGAGTCGGACTAGATCATGCTCGAGGCGCCGGCGCTGTCGGCGCGGCACGTCGGCACGATGTTCATCTCATCCGCCGGCGCGCCCACTGCCACCGAGCCCAGCGCCCACTGCCACCAAGCCCAGCGCGTGCGCGTGCTCATCGCTGCGCCTCTCCCACACAGAGTGTATTCCCTGCCCGCTCACTCACCCGCGCGTGATAGCCGACCGCAGCGAGAGCATCATGGTTTGGGCTCTGCGTCCTCAGCACCTCTGCTTCATCTTCACACACCACACGCACCACACATACGCACACACACGTCACTGCCTGCCACACTCGCAGCCCGCTACAGCTCCGTGCCGTGCCCCAGACTGAGACACGTTCCTCGTGCCTGAGCGCAGCCATCGCAAGTTCAAGTAACCTCATCGGTGGCATCCCCAGACCTGTTTTGGAAATCTCCGTCGTCGCCCAGCCACCGCCGTGAGCTGCAGATCGCACCGGCCTGCACGGAGACGTGCGCATATGCCTCAGATGGATTCTGCGACGATGGCGGACCCGGAGCCGAGTCTTCGGAGTGCAGTCGCGGCACCGACTGCACCGACTGCGGCCTTCGTCCGCCGTCACGGCCGCCGCCGCCACCGTCGCCGCCGCCGCCGCCGCCTTCGCCCCCGCCGCCCCCACCCCCGCCGCCGCCGCCGTTTGCGCCAGGCACTTTGGTGGTGAGCACCAGCGCCGACCTGACCAGTGCACTCGCCAACACCGCCGTCGGCCACATTCTCTTAGCCCCAGGCACCTACAACCTTATATTCGAGCTCAACATCACCAGGAGCATCATCCTTGAGGCGGCGCTGGCAGGCTCGGCCATCCTGAACGCGCAAGCGAGCTCCCTGAGTCAGCGTCGTGTGCTGAACATCAACCCGGGTCCGTCGGGCATCGTCCAGCTGTTCGGGCTCGGCATCACGGGAGGCTACACCACCTCCTATGTTCGTGCTCGTGTTCAAAAGTTCCCATCGCCCTGCTGGAGTTTTCACATGTTTCGCGCATGTGCTTGCAGGGCAGTGGTGTCGCCGTCTGGGGAGGCACAGTGGCAATCTCATCGTGTACCATCAGTGGGAACACAGCTACATATGTGCGTGCTCATGTTCAAAGGCTCCCATCGCCGTCATGAGAGACTCATAACATGGTTTGCTCGTTGTTTGCAGGGCGGCGGCGTCCATCTCAATTCTGGCACAGTCACGATAACGTCTTCCTCGATCTTCGGGAATACAGCTTACGATGTGCGCGCTCATCTTCCCATCGCCGTCATAGGAGACTCACGTTTTGCTCGTTGTTTGCAGGGAGGCGGTGTCCATGTAAATAGTGACACAGTCACGATAACGTCTTCTTCGATCTACGGGAACACAGCTTACTGGGTGCGCGCTCATCTTCAAAATTTCCCATCCCCGTCATGGGAGACTCACGGTTTGCTCCTTGTCTGCAGGGCGGCGGTGTCTCTACCTCATCTGGCACAGTCACGATTACGTTTTCTTCGATCTACAGGAACACAGCTACCTATGTGCGCGCTCGTCTAGTTCTTATCGCCCTGCTGCGTGGGCTTTTCACTTGTTTTGCGCTTCTGTATGCAGGGCGGCGGTGTCTTCGTCGAGGCTGGCACAGTGGCCATCTCATCGTGCAACATCAGTGGGAACACAGCTACATATGCGGTGCGCGCTCATGCTCCAAAAGGTCCAACCTCGCCCTCAAGGGGTGTTCCAACCTTGCACCGTGGACCTCTGTGACATCGCCTTTCCTACTCCCCACCCAGGGGCCTAGTGTCTATGTATTCGGAGGCATGGTCTGCTCGATGACCCTAGCCGGCGTATCTGGCACAGTCTCGTCTTGCCCGGCACCGCCGCCGCGCCCGCCCTCGCCCCCGCCGCTGGCGCCCCCGCCGCTGGCGCCCCCGCCAGCACTGATCACAGTACGAGTACCCAACCCTCCCGCGGGCACAGCACCAAAATTTCCGACTGCTGAGAACGTTGCCGGTCCAATGGTCGTTGAGCCATCGGGCACCGCCCTCGATGACCTTCTTTCCGATTTCGGCAGCATCCAGACGGCCAAGAGCATGCAGACAGTCATCATCATTGCCGTCGCAATTGTGGCCGGTGTCTGTGGCCTCGCCATCGCGTTCTACTTTTGCTGCGTGCGCGGCGGGTACAAGTCCCGTTCGTACACCAGTGTCCAGATTTAAACGGCCGATCACCCCTGACCAAGGGACGCTCCCGAAGAGACTTCCATTTATTTGGGGACCGATGTTCTGTACGGTTATGTAAGGTTAAAGGTAGCTTGAATACCCAGACGACCAAAGACCGGACCCGAGAGACGCGCGCACACAACCGTCGTGACACGACGGCTATGCGCGATGGAGACATGGTTGCCTCCGCCAGACACTTCACACGAGAAGACGCTCGGCGGCCTGCAAGTACTGGTGCAATGAGTACATTCAACATGGGCCGTTGTGGCTAGTTGCGGGTCGGTAGTTCGTTAGCACGAGCCAAACCGCCCAAGCCACGCGCCGCGAGTGACGTGGCACTGCGAGACAAGGGTGGCAAATCATTTCAAATACACGCCCGAAAAGCCAAAAGGAAAAGCCCCCCACGCCCCAGGGGCGGGAGGAAGACGAGGGCAAGGGGGTGGAGCGCGCGCGCGCCCGAGGGCTCGCATCTGTCAGATCGTAGTTGATCGTATTTCATCATGAATGTGTTTCATGCACGCCCATGCAACATATTTACCACCCACGCCCTCTCATGCGCCCTCTTCAAGGGGGTTGCTATCAAAGGGGGTCCTGTTCAACGGGGAACCGCCCTTCCCGCCACGGGGGGAGTTCTAGCCACCCGGTGGTCGCCCGGCACGTTCTTCCCCCGCGCCGTCATCCACCGCTACCTCGAATAGCGTGCTCTGCAGCGCGCGCAGACGCTGGTACTCAGCCGCCACGACCTGCGCATCTCGGTGGACCAGATGTGCAAGGCCCGCACACGTGTCAAGGTCCACCGTATGCCGGATCCAGTCACCCGGCTCCGAGGCGACTGGTTCAAACGTGATGAGCGAGTCCATCCGCTCGAGCTCCTCGGCGTGCCGTAGCCGCACGAGGCGCCCTTCCACAGACGAGACGAGCGTCACCAACCGGCCGTAGCATGCCAGCGTCGCCGGCGGGCGCGCGGGCAGACGGTCGAACCCAACGGCCGCAGGCGATATATACGTGTCAATTGTGGCGTCGAAGGCGTTGTACCCATAGCACAGGTCCACGATCATCTTGAAATCCAGCCCATTCCAACGGCCCATATTCGTCTCGATGAGACGCGGACCGCGGCTCGTCATGCGGATCTCGACGTGCGCAGGGCCCCATCTTGCGGCACTCAGCGGCAATCAGTGGCAGTCAGTGGCACTCAGCGGCACTCAGCGGCACTCAGGGGCACTCAGCGGCACTCAGGGGCACTCAGCGGCACTGAGAGGCGACTTGACGTGTCTAGACGTGCGCGGGCCCTCACCTCCAACCAAGCGCGTCGAGCACGGTGCACGCGTAGTCCATCAAGGCGCCTTCCTCCGCGCCTCCCGCCGCCATGAGCTCGGCGCTGTAGTAAACAAACGGAGCGCCGTTCGTCTCGCCCTTGTCGTACCTGAGGCAATCAGCGGCACTCAAAGCCCTTCGGAATAAATCAGGGGCATTGAAAGAACTCCATTCATGAACTCCATTATTCAGGTGCAATTAATGCACTCAACGGCCATCAGCGATGCAATCCAGACGTACTCAGATGCACTCAGCCTCTCAGCGTACCTCCACAGAGCCACTACCTTATGCTCGCCCTTGCAACTCACCGTGTCTACGACCCACTCGTCGCCATCGAGTAACTCCTGCCACCACCACCGCGCGGGCCAACAGAGGCAAACAGTCGGCAATCCGAGGCCATCGGTAGCCATCAGCGGCACGCCGAGGCCATCCGTAGCAATAGAGGCAATCACCTGAACGACCACCGCGCAATTCGAGGCAATCAGAGGCGATTCGAGGGAATAGAGGCAATCACCTGTACGACCACCGCGCAATGAGAGTCCATCATAGGCAATCAGAGGCAATTCAAGGCAAATCGAGGCAATCACCTGTACGACCACCGCGCGGGCCTCGGCCACCTCGCTCGTGTCAATCGAGACTAGTGATCGTGAGAGCACGCGGTAGATATCACGTGCCTCGTCGAGCGAGTGAGCGACGCGCACGCCCACTGAGGCCTGCCCTCGTCGCGGTTTCAGCACCGCCCGGAGCTGCTGCTGCGTCTGCTGCTCCTGCTGCTGAGTCAGGAAGGCTGCGGCTGCCTCCCAAGTCTCAGGAGCCGACTGTGCAGCCACGGCAATGCCGGCCGCACGGCACTTTTCGTTCATCAGATACTTGTCGCGCCGCGCCGGGTCGATGCCGTTGGAGCGCTCTGGGATGAGGATGTGTTGGAGACGCTCTGCACACGCAAGGCCACCGTCGCTGCCGCACAAGACCGCCTCAAGTTGCATACCGTCGAGGTGCTCCTCCGCCCAGCGACACTCGTCCCCCGCGGCGGGAGCACGATGAGTCGCGTCACTGTAGAAGCTGGACAAGCGCTGCGAGTGGCCACTTCGAGACATCTCATCGGCCATGGCCTCGGACCAGAGAGGTACGATGTGCACGCCGTGCTGCGTCATCGCGGCCTGCACTGCGCTCACCTCCGTCAGCGCGTCCTTGCATGGGTCGATGTACAGCACGGCGCGACTGGGCCGTTGCAGCGCCGCGCCAGCGGCGGCTAACACGACGAGGGCGAAGATCATTTGTATTCACGTCAATTCCGCTTGTGACAAGTCAAGTCAAGTCAAGTCTGACAACAAAACAAAAATGGCGAGACTACAAGAACCGGGGGGGGGCGTTGCGGTGTGAGCAAGAATCTTCGATTTCGTCGATTTCGTCTCATCAATGCACGAAGGGCACATACAGATGGCGTCGATGATCAGAATCACGTGTCTTCTCATCGCCGCGTCGACGCAAGGCGTCGCAGCGTTCGCCGTTCCGGCTGCGTGCGCCGCAGCGCATGGGTCTTTGCGGTGCGATCCGCCCGTTTCGGTCGCTCGGCTGCCCAGCCGTGCGCATCTTGCACAGGTCGTGCGGACCATCTGGTCACGATGCACTGACGAGGTTTGTACGATAGCACCAGGGCCAGTCCGTTGGCTGCAGTCGGGAATGGCTCTGGCAGCTAGGCCCTTCAAGCGGCGGCCGCTGCTCAAGCTCGCCAAAAACGAGTGCTCCATTGGCGTCTTCAAAGTGGCCAGGATTGACGGCAACAGGCAATGGCTCCTATTACCACTCAAGGCTAAGGATGAGTGCTCGGTGCGTGGAGGCGCTTTGCCCACCCCTCGTGCCATCGCCCACGTGTGTGCATTTGCATTCTCATCTATGTTCCCTCGCGCTGCGCAGATCTCTGAATCGGTGGAGATCTTCTGAGCGTAGTGCTAGTGGCCGGTCGGGCATGGCGGCCCGCCATGCCCAAGGGTCTCGTCTTCTCCTTCGACTTTTGCTTGAAAGAATACTGTAAGGTCTGTCCTACGTACTATTTGAGTGACAGTCAGCTGAATATTTTTCCTATGTGCACTCATCCGCGCTCAGCCAGGACTTTGGCTGCCGGCGGATGCCGGATCGCGATCGGCCAGCCAGGGGTGCGCCTTGACAGCGCGCATGGGCAGCCTCCGCTGCGGATCGCACTCCATCATGCGCTCGAGCAGCTCGACGCTTGCGGCCGAGAGCGTCGTTGGCAGCACATATCGGCCGCGCACGATTAGCAGGGCAAGCTCGTCGTCGCTCCCCGCTTGGAAGACGTGCTCCCCAATCAGCATGCGTGCAATCGACGCGCCCAGTGACCACACGTCCACAGCAGAGGGATTGTAGCCAGTCGCCGTGTCGGGCTGCTCCTCCCGCGCGCGAAGCGGCGGCCGCTTGCGTCCAGCAACTAGGTGCGCCATCTCGGGCGGCATGTATGGCAGGCTGCCCGCCAGGCGTCGGAGCGGCACCATGCCCTCGTGCCATACGCAGCTGAGCCCAAAATCAATGAGCTTCGCGCGGCGCTCGTGCACGACGATATTCTCGAGCTTGACGTCTCGATGGCACACAGCCAACGCGTGGCAGTGCGCGAGCGCGTCGGCTATCTGCCCGCCCACGCTCCGCGCGTCAGCCTCTGCCAAAGGACCGTCCCTCATCAACAGCTCGTGGCACGAGGGGCCGCCGAACTCGATGACGAGGTGGATCGAGCGCGGCGTCTCGATGACCTCGATGAGCGCCGCAATCCCGGAATGCCGGGTGTCCTCATCGGAGAGCCGCCTCAGCACGCTGATCTCGTTGGCCACCGACTTTCTCAGCATCGCGTTGTGCAGCCGAAAGCGGTCAATCGTCTTCATCGCAAACAACTGCTTGTCATCATGAGGCTTGGTGACGAGCGACACGAGTCCAAACGCGCCACTGCCCAGCACTTCATGTACTTCGTACGCGTCCCCTTGGTAGGTGGCGTACCGCGACGGGGTCAGCCACGCGCGCACCTTTGCTAGACGAGGTGGTGGCGTCCCCGACGGCCCAGAGCCCGTCAGATTGAGCGGCGAACGCATCATCGAGAGCGGGCACAGCGGCCGTCGCTCTGATAGCGCAGATTTGGAGGGTGTGGGCGCCGCGCCGCCGTGCGCTGCCATGCAGCAGTAGTCTACGGGCGCCGCCATTATTGGTCCCACTCGTGTCTATCCAGAGGCGTCCATTTTCAAAACGTACTTGTATCGGTAAAATGACACCGGGGGGAGCCGGGACACACACGGGACACACGGTAAAAAGACACACCAGGGGAGCCGGGACGGGACACAGCGTCACACGGGGACACACGGGCACACGGATCTCACAGACTTACAGACAAACCTCACAACCATCCCAACCCACCAAGGCACCCGCACCGCACGAGACCGCGCGACGACCGAATCCGCGACCGACTCTCAAGAGCCGCTGCGGGCCCCGGAGCCGACCGCTCCTCGGTCCTCGCGGCCGACTCAGTAGTGAGAAGAGGCCGCCCCCTGGGCGCGCCTGCGAACCCGAGACCCTGCACAATCGTGCCTTGAATCGTTTGAATCGTATCGGTAACTCTTTATACAGTTGCTCACGATCATGGTATTCAGTCGAACACACAACTGTACCCCAAGCGCAATGAGGTTTGTATCTTGCAAGGCGCGCCATCGACGACGGGTTCACTTGTGAATGGCCTAAAATAGGTGGTTCGTGTTCGACGGTTCAAAAACACACGAGGGGGAGTGGGACGCTTCGATCGGTGGAGCGAGCGTTCCAGAGCGCTGGCGACAGCGGCGCAAAATGGTCGCCGGCCCAATCGGCTCGTCGAGCGCAGCGGGCTTGCACAACATACAGCAGCATGAGCCGGCAGGATTGCCGCCACCCCTCTCGGAGGGCCAACTGCACGACCTGGGGGCGGAGGCTGCCGACGCTCCGATGCTAATAGTGCGGCTGGCACAGAGCAAGGCGGAGTGGACGGCGCTGCACCAATTCCTTCGCATCGATTCGGGCCTGGGCAGCGAGGGTCAGATATCCCACATGATGCTAAGCCAGGGCATCCACCGCTGCAAAATGATGCCGCCCGTGCCGACGCAGATGATCGACGAAGTCTTCGCCGCGCTCGACCCAGAGGCGACGGGTACTGTGGGCTTCTCGGAGCTGACAGCAGAGCTGCGGCGCGTGCGCAAGCTGACCATGCCCGTGTCGTCCGCAACCCGCCTTCAACGCGGCGGTTCCGCGCCCCTGACGCGGCAGCACCCGAACGGCATGCAGCACGATGACGGCACGGCATTCAGCGTGCACGAGCTCGAGCGCGCCGCAGCCATGTACCGGCGGCAGGGGGAGCTCGGGCCGGCGCTGCGCGCGCTCGAGAACGCGCTTGCCATTCACTCGCGGATGCACGGTGCCGGGTCCGACGTCGCGATCGAGTGCAGCCGCCAGGTCGCCGACGTGTGCAACTCGCTTGGCATGCAAATGTTGCAGCGCGACGATTTCGTCGGCTGCCACGCACTGCTCAAGCGCGCTCAGGCGCGCGGCCAAGGCGACCGCGCCATGTACGCGATCACACTCAACAATCTCGCGTGCTACCATCGTCGGCGCGGCAATCTCAAGGTCGCCCTCGCCCACCTATGCAAAGCCGTCGACATCGAGGCCCATTGCGAGGCCCATAAGCCCGCCGATACCCACCTCAATTTGTGCGCAGTGCAGTCGGAGCTGGGCAACCACCACGAGGCGATGTACCACGCGAAGCTGGCGCTGCGGCTGCTGCGTGAGGAGCTGGGGCTGCCCACGCCCGCCTCGCCCTATCTGCGGCCGGGCTCCGCGCCGCCCACAGCTGGACGGACTGCTGACGGTCTGTTAACGGGCGGCGCCCGGGGCAGCTTCGAGCGCGACGTTGGCGCATCGGACGCGTTCGCGCCGCAGCAGCCCGGGCCGGCGAACGCGTCCGCGGAGCGGATGGCAGTGCTCGCGATCGCGCACCACAACCTCGCCGTCGAGCAAGAGGCGCTCGGCTTACCCGAGGAGGCGTCCCGCTCCTTTGGAGAGGCGGCGTCCATTGCGGTTCGTCAGCTGGGCGCCGAGCATCCGGTCGCCTTGGCCCTGCGCGCGACGCACGAGGCCAACACGCAGCAGCGCGAGCGCAGGGCGATGGAGCAGCGCATGCTCGCGAGCGGCGGACCACGCGCCCTTGCACGCGCGCGCGCCAGCAGCGCAGAGCGGCAGGCGGCCGAGCTGCGCAAGCAGGAGTCCGTGAAGGCGCACATCGAAAAGGTCCGCTTCCTGCGCGCCAACAGCGGCAAGCAGTTCCTCCGCCGGCCGCATGAGAAGAAGGAGCGCGACACGACGCCCAAGATCCTCGCCGGCGTCGGCGTCGATGGTGACGTCGCCTCCGCGCTGCGCGAGTGGCTAAAGTCCAATGCGAACAAGGTCATGTCGCTCTACCACAGCTGAGTGTCCCCCTCATCAGGCTGATTGCCCCCCTCATCAGGATGACTGTCCCCCTCATCAGGTCATGTCGCTCTTCCACAGCTGGGACGAGGATGGCAACGTGCGTGCCGCCCCTTGCCTCCCCACCCCTTGCCTCCCCACCCCTTGCCTCCCCGCCCCTTGCCT
>Ga0210248_101639_pt1 | contig 16337 bp, 6 predicted proteins | sample ChrtobMetP3_32mM_FD_155493 | JGI IMG/M metagenome (GOLD analysis project Ga0210248, IMG submission 155493) | Chrysochromulina tobin associated microbial communities from unialgal haptophyte culture, Seattle, Washington, United States - P3_32mM | ecosystem: Host-associated > Algae > Haptophytes >...
CGCGCGCGGCGAGTCGCGCTCATTCGCGGCGACGGCGCAGCGCCTCAACGACGCCAAGGCTGCCGCGGAGAAGATGAAGGCGCAGGCGGACCAGGCGGAGGCGGACCGCGCCGCGGCCGAGAAGGATCTGATCGCCGCGAAGGAGGAAACGTCCGGCAACGCCATCAAGCTCAACCAGGACGTCGAGAAGCTGCGCGAGAAGCTCACGGACGCCAAGATGCAGATCGAGGTGGGCGAGTCGCGCCAGCAGCAGCTCGACGCGGCGCTCCGAGAGCTCGAGCAGGCGCAGGTCGAGAAGGACGCGGTCGCGTCCGACGCGGCGCAACAGGCGGCTGGCCTCGCGGCCGACGCGGAGAACCTGCAGAAGCTGCTCGAGAAGACGCGAGCCGAGTCGCTCGCGAAGCAGCAAAGCGCCTCGGCGCTGCGCGCGGAACGTGACACGCTCTCGGACGAGCTCGCCGGGCTCAAGGCCGAGGTGGAGGAGCTGACCGTCTCGCACGACCTCGAGGTCGAGCGGCTGCAGGAGCGGCTCGGCCAGCTGCAGACTGTGCAGGACAAGCTCGAGCTCTCCGTGTCGGAGAAGCGCAAGGAGCACGAGAAGGCGCTGCTCGACATGGACATGCAGGAGGAGCAGAAGATGAGCCAGATGACCGAGCAGTACGATTCGGCCACGTTCAACCTCAAGGAGTCACAGTCGATGCTGCGCGACGCGAAGGCGGCCCTCAAGAAGGAACAGAAGGCGAAGCAGGACGCGGAGGACATCATCAAGGAGACCAAGGCGGACCTCGAGCAGGTGCTCAAGGAGTCGAAGGTCAAGGAGGCGGAGCTCCAGTCGAAGCTGACCGAGGAGGGCACGCTCAAGGAGCGGCTCGACGCGTCCCTGGCGGCCGACCGCGTCCAGTCCGAGGAGGCCGTCGCGACGCTCAAGACGCAGCTGACCGAGGCGAAGAAGGGGCTGCGCGAGAGCGAGGCCAAGGCGACCGAGTTCGCCAAGGAGTACGGCAAGGAGTTCTACCTGCGCAAGCAGATCGCCGAGCAGCTGCAGGAGATGACGGGCGGCATGCGCGTCTTCTGCCGTGTGCGCCCGCTGCCGCCGATCGTCGACCTCACCCCCGAGCAGATCTCGGCGGGCGAGGTGCAGCCGCCGCCCGCCGAGCCGTGCTGCAAGATGCTCGACGAGACGACCATCTTGCACGAGGACAAGACGAACGCGCGCCACCCGCGCAAGCGCTTCGAGTTCAACCAGGTGTACGGCCCCGCGGCCGAGCAGTCGAAGCTCTTCGACGACGTGCGCCCGATGATCGGCCAGACGCTTCACGGCTTCAACGTGAGCTGCATCGTGTACGGCGCGCGCGGCTCGGGCAAGACGTACACGCTCGAAGGCACGCCCGACGAGCCCGGCCTCGTGCTGCGCTCCGTCAACGCTCTCTTCGAAGAGATCTCCGACGGTGCGCCCGAGTGCATGACCTTCGAGGCCTTCCTCTCAGTCGTCGACATCCTCGACGAGAAGTTCCGCGACCTGCTGCTGCCCGAGGGCTCCGCGAAGCAGGAGCTCGTCTCCGTGACGCGCGACGCCACGTATGGCGTGCGTGTCGAGGGCGCCACGATCGCGCCGGTGCGCACCGCCTCGCACGTGCGCTCGCTGCTCGCGCAGGCACAGGCGGCGCGCCAGGTGGGCGGGCGCGAACACGACTCGTCGATGGTCACCATGCTCACCGTGCGCTCGGCCAACACCGAGAGCGGCGAGTCGTCCGTTGGCAAGCTCACGCTCGTCGACCTCGCCGCGGCACAGCCGAAGCTCAAGAAGGACGAGGAGGCGCCCGCGGACCAGAACGTGTCGCTCGCCGCACTCACGGAGGTCATCGACACGCTCTCCGCTGGCAAGAAGAAGAAGGTCGACTTTGAAGCTTCGAAGCTCACCGAGCTGCTCCAGGACTCGCTGAGCGGCAACTCCAAGTCGATGATGCTGCTGTGCGTCGACGCGGACCCGGAGCACGCGTCCATCACGTCGCAGTGCCTCACGTTCGCCGAGAAGGCCAAGGGCGTCAAGCTCGGCGCCGCCTCGAAGAACAAGGAGAGCATGCACACGGCCATGAACAAGGTCAACACCACTATGAGCGCCCTCACGCAGCACGCGGGTGGGGGTGGCGGCCAGAACACTGCCCGCAAGCAGTGAGAGCATATCCTTAATTACGAGATGAGCACGCTGCAGGGCCGTGGACGCCGTGGGCAGCGACAGCGGACCGTATGCGCGATGCCAAGGGGCGTGGGAGGTGCTGCGCCGGACACGCGACGCATCTGGGGCCGCGTGAAACCAGCCGAGGGGTCATGGGCTGAAGGGCGCCGTCGCGAGCGAGAAGTTGTGTTCTGAGCCGCAGGGGGGAGGACCATAAGAGCGGTCGCCACGCCGAGAGGATGGCGGCATGAAGAGGAAGGGCCGCATGCTGGGCCGTACTAATTAAAGTCAGCTCATCGGGTGTGCGACCGTCGTGCGAGCGGGCACGGAGAGCAATGGCTACCCCCCCATGGGGCGCGGCGTCCCAGGCCATGCAGGCGCGGTGGCTCTGATTGTGTTCGTGTGGAGTAGCTGTGCTTCGTCGACGTCACACAGAGAGCGAGAGGTGAGACCGTTCCACAGTGATCAGTGTGTATGCGGGCGCAGCGTTGACGACGCAGTCTCATACTTAGTAGTGTCAACCCACGCCAGCAGAGAGCAGTCGGTTTCCGCTGCGTCCTGCGAGAAATAAATCAAAAGTGAAAAGAGAAAAGTAACCGGGATGAATCCGCCCGCCGGCGCGCGGGGCCGGGGGCGCCGGGCACCGTGCCGCGTGCGGTGGCTCCGCGGAACGTCCGCGTTCTTCGCGGGTTCACATAATCTGACTACACATGAGCTCGTACGGTTAACACGGCGTGGAAAGAGCCTTTTCTGAGCGTTGAGCCTTAAGCTTAATGAGGTGCACGACTTGCTTCGAGCTGTTTCACCTGCTTCTTGAGCGCCTTCACCTCGGCTCGCGCCTCGATCGCTTCGTCGCGTACGGCCTCGTAGGCAGCCCCCGCATTGACAACCGCTTCCGAGGGCTCTGGGCCTTCGAGGGTGGCCACCTTGAGCTGGCGCAGCGCTCTGGCGTGGGGCTCGCTGTCCTTCGCCTGGAGCTTGAGAAGCTCGAGGAGCACCTCGGTACTGCGCTCCGGACTGAGAGAGCTCGCCACGCGCACGAGCGCCTGCACGCGCTGCGGCTCGCTCAGCGAGTGCAACTCGGCCGCCACGCTGGCGAGCACGTCATCGGCGGTGGCAGAGGTGCCGTCGCCCACGGCGGCGCCACCCTTGCCCGAGACGCGGCGGCCGCCGGCGCCGCCCTTGGCGCTTTTCGCGGCAGCCGGTTCGGGCACTTCCTCTGAGCGCTGAGCTCTCGAGTGAGCCCGGAGCTCCATGAGCTCCTGCTGGTCGACCCAGGCAGCGGCTGTCTGTGCGTCCGCCTCGCTCAGCTGCCTGCTCAGCGCGCGGATCGCCTCGTCGTACTCGTGCTGCACTCGCATGAGCACTTGTCTATAGGACGGCAGCGTCTCAAAGAGAGACACGTATACCTCCCGCCATACTGCGAGGCGCGCCTCGCTGTAACCTTTCCTGGGCACGCCACGCGCGCGCATCTCCGTCTCCGCGTACGTGATGACCTCGCTCAGCAGCTTCTGCTGCGCCTGGCGGCCACCAGTGTTCATCGAGTTGAGGATGTTGGGCAGCGGCTTCGCCGGTAGCACCGAGTTGAGCTGGAAGTGCAAGGGCTGCGGCGGCGGCGGCTGCCGCGGTGGGAGTGGCGGCGGGGGTAGCGCATCCGGCTCAACAGGAGGCAGCTTGCACATCGGCATCTGCGCCAGCGGCGGTGCCGGCTGCTGCCGCGACTGCTTCGGGAGAAGTGCGGGCAAGGAGGACGAGGCGCCGAGCCCGGACTGCTGCGGGTTGCGCAGGTAGTTGGTCGTCGTCGGATCGTCGCGTGGAAGATTTTGTCCGATGCGACGAGCTTCTGTTATGTGGGACATCGATGGCCGACTAACAATAGTTGGGACGACGAGGTGACGTCGGGTCGCATCTGGGTCGCATGCAGAAGCCGTGCCGAACCACGAAACCGTCACGGTCCGTCAAACTCGAAAAGCGCCGAAACACATACACCCGGTCAGGATTACTTGTCACTTGTCATTTGCGTTGGAAACTCAAAGTCGTCAAACTTAATCACAAACTTCTTTTGGGAAGAAACAGAGACGATTTTTTGCATCCTCAGTCCTCTGCAGCGCCTCGCAGTGCTTTGCGCGGAGGCCCGCCCCAGTTCGCTTCACTGGACCCAGGGCCATCCATGTCAATCGCCTCTCTGCAGAACGAGTGGCTCAAGGACGCCCCAGCGCGCATTCCACTGGGTCGTGCGTCCGCCAAGAGCACACTCATCGCACGGCACAACTACAAAGGCGAGTCCGTATTCCAGGCGCGCCGCCAATGGCACTCATCGCGCGCGTATGCGGACGCGGCCCATCGACGACTGGTTGCAGCGATGGCGGAGCTTGAGGCCGCTCGCCGCGGCGAGGAGGAGGCTGAGTGTACGCTGCACGATTGGTATCGAACCACCAAGTTTCGATGCCGTTGCGCCCGGCCCTGGCAGGCGCGCCTACTTATGGGATTCCTGTCGCCCACCGATCCGCCATCGCTCACGTGTGCTCAGCCCACGTGCATCTGTTCGCAGTGGCCGCGCTGCGCGCGATGGGCATTGGCATCCGTTCTCAACTGCTGAGCCCTGATGGCAGGCGACCCAGCAGCAGCAGCAGCACTGCGCCGCAGGGTGCGTTGAGCGATCCGGGGCCGCGGCGCACAACGACAGGCGGCTCGCGCTTGCCGCCGGGGAAGGGTGGTGCTGATCCTCTCGCCGCGTGGAAGGCCTCCGACGCACGCGCCGCGTGGATCGCTAAAAAGCAGACTGCGCCAGTGGCCGCGACTGCGACCCAAATCTTCGTGCCTGAGATGACGAAGCCAAAGCGTGGCGGCAAGGCGGAGACCACGAGGGATTAGAAACGCGCCGCGCGCTTGTGCGCGCTGAAAGCGCGCGAAGTGCGCAGCTCACCAGCTTCAGTAACCAGTACAACACTTGAATGATTGCGCTTGGTGTCGCGCCGACGAGCCTATCGAATGTAACAATGTCGATTTTACGGTACGGACCACCCAAGACAGCGGCCGGAAAACCCGGGACGCGGCTCTGCCTCATCGAGGCGCGCAACCCCGTCGCAGCGCATGCTCGAGGCCATAACCTCGAATTTGGGGCTCTAGTCAAGCACCGACTCGTCCGGGGTGTGGGCACGACGAGCTCGGAGAGCGCGCTGCGCAGAACAGCCGTGCTGCGGCGCTCGTACAGCACTACGTCTTCATACTCTTCATCTTCAGCGAGCATGCTCGTGGCGTGGAGGAGTCCGATAGATCAAAGGGCGACGATTCGAATGATGCTACATCCGACGTACCAATCGCCGTCCTAGACGTCAACGACACTCGGACGTCGGACCTGTTCCGCAGTCGCCGCGTGCTGTGAGGGGTGCCAAGCGACACGCACGCTGCAGCTGGTGCAGGCGATGCGGTCAGCCAACGTGCGCGCCGACGCGATCGTGTTCAACTCGGCGCTGAGTGCGTACGCGCGCAACCGGCTAACGCTGTGGAAGCCCCGCGCGCCGGGACGCGGCTCTGCCTCATCGAGGCGCGCAACCCCGTCGCAGCGCATGCTCGAGGCCATAACCTCGAATTTGGGGCTCCAGTCAAGCACCGACTCGTCCGGGGTGTGGGCACGACGAGCTCGGAGCGCGCGCTGCGCAGAACAGCCGTGCTGCGGCGCTCGTACAGCACTACGTCTTCATACTCTTCATCTTCAGCGAGCATGCTCGTGGCGTGGAGGAGTCCGATAGATCAAAGGGCGACGATTCGAATGATGCTACATCCGACGTACCAATCGCCGTCCTAGACGTCAACGACACTCGGACGTCGGACCTGTTCCGCAGTCGCCGCGTGCTGTGAGGGGTGCCAAGCGACACGCACGCTGCAGCTGGTGCAGGCGATGCGGTCAGCCAACGTGCGCGCCGACGCGATCGTGTTCAACTCGGCGCTGAGTGCGTACGCGCGCAACCGGCTAACGCTGTGGAAGCCCCGCGCGCTAGCTGCCGCGCGACATGCGCGTGCAGCGCCAAGCGACACACGCAATGTGGCAGGTGCAGGCGATAAGCTGAGCCAACGTGCGCGCCGACGCGATCGTGTGAAACTCGGCGGTGAGTGCGTACGCGCGCAACCGGCCGCCGCTGCGGACGCCCGCGCGCCAATGCCGCGTTTCATGCAACGCTGAAGCTTTCCGCCCACCACGGCCTCCTAATGCGAGCTCCAGACACTACGTCGTAATTCGGCGCTCGCTCCGAGCGCCGAGCGGCCCGGACGGCATGGTGGCTCTTTGGCAGCGGGCGATGAGCTCAGGCCCGCGCTGCTCACCAAGGTGGTCAAGCTGTATAGCTCGTATGCAGCGCTCGACGGCGCACGGCGGCGACCTAGTGCAACACGCTTGACCCCAACGCCGATTAACGCCTACCCCACGCTCGCCCCATGACAGTAGCGCGCATCCAGTGCAGAGTACTGCAGCACAAGTACAGTAGGATACACTCATGCAAAGAACCACCATGCCAATTCGAAGTGAGAGTAACGTAGCGTTTTTGCCACGCCGCTTAGCTTAGCTTTGCGCGTTTAGTTTTTTTAGCACGCGAGACGACTTTTCTGAGCGTTTTTGCCACGCGTTTAGTTTTCCACGCGTTCACGCTGCGTTCACGCGTTAAAATGCTGTCACGCATTTAGTTTTTGCCACGCGTTTAGTTTTCCACGCGCAAAAATTAAGCGTGCGCTAAGAAAGGCAGCATAATGGGGAGATCGCAGGTGGAAGTGCCCCTACCGCAGGACGGCCGTGGGTTCTTGTGCTCTTCGTGCGCGGTTTCCGTTCCAAGCACAGTGCGCTCGCTTTCGAATACGCGTGGCAAAAGCCGCATTCGAGCCGGCACACGGCACGCATGTGGGGCGTTCTCGGGATGAGCAAGTGTTCGGTTCGTACGAGTGTCAGCGTGCGTCGTCGTGCGCTCTCCATGCTACTCGGGCACAGTGTGTTAGGGCATGAGCCGCTCTCGGTGTGTGAGGTCGCGTGAAACGTTTCTTGGGTGGAAAGGCCGCGTCCAGCGGTTCACAGGTCAGAATTTCAGACACCCTGGTCACCGGCGACGCGGAGCGACACTTGTGGGACATGTTCCCACGAGTCATTATCTGATCACCACGAGCTCTCACACACTCACTCATACACTCGGGGTAATCGTACACTCGAATTTTCATGAATTTTGGAAAGTCGACGGACGACGTTCGTCGACGAAACGCGTCGGCGTCGGCGTTCGCGCGGGGCCCTTTTGTCTCGCGTTGGCGCCCATCTTCGTGCCCACGAGAAATGGTGGAAGCCAGCTGCCAGCTCGCCGCCACCATCACCGCCGATGCACAGCCTGTGCGCTACGCAGTTTGCGACGGTGTTGTTGCCTGCGGGTGCGTCGACGGCGTGCGTGTGTACGATCTCGAGAGCGAGCCTTCCGCACCTCCGCTGCAACTCTACTGCGATGAGCGGTCGCCTGTACTTGCTCTTGCCCCGGCGTCGATCGAGGATGGAGTCGGTTCCATGGTTCTGGCTGCGGCCGGCGACACGAGCCTCACCATGTGGGTGCTGCGCCGCCATCCAGCGAAGCAGATTGAGCCTGGACGGGCTCCCGAGGTGGCCCGCACGCTGACACGCTTCGAATATGCCACCAACCACGAGCTGGGATGCTCGCCGTGCCTCGGCTCGGAGACGCGGGCGATCACCTTTGAAGCCGGCGCTGGGCGCGCCGCACTCCTTGTGGGCACCGAGACCTGGATCTGGGACATCCGTCGGACGAGTGTGCGGCTGTGCTTACGCCTCCTCGGCGATGCATCACCCCTGTCTGCATGCGCTTTTGGACGGCTGACGCAGCCGCTCGCGGGCAGTGCTGTCGCTCCGGTGCTGCTCAGTGCGGCCGAGGGGCGCGAGTTCAAGCTGTGGCGGCTTCCAGCTGTCGCGAGCGTCTCGTCTCCGAGCATAGCATCGCCAGAGCCATCGATGCGTCGCCCTGTGTGGCCGCTGGCCGCCGCCGTTGCGACCCCTGCTGCTGCCGCTGAGGAGGAGGACGATGGGCCGCTTCTGCTCCTGCGCTCAGCGCTCCCGCCGAGCGGCGCGCTCCTTCTTTGCGCTGCACTCCACCCATGTGCGCCGCAGATCGTTCTCGGCGATGCAGCTGGCGTCGTGTTTGTGTACGAGCTGCAATCTGGTCCGCGTGAAGCGATGCATGCATTGATGCTCGGCTGCCGATGCACGCAGAGGGTGGAGCTTGCGCGAATCGCGCACACGCGCGCTCTGCACGATCGCGGCCTCAGCGTCGAGCGCGCCGCGCGGCACCAGACACCCGCACCCGCGGCCGGCCGCCGTGCTGTTGGCGCTCCGCCGCCGTCCACACCACCGCCGGCCGTGCTTGACAGCCGGCCACGCTGGCAACAGCCAGTCCTCGAGGATGCATGGGGTGCGGCTGAGGCGGCAGCCGAGGCGGCGGCCGAGCTCAGCGGGACATTGCTCGCGCTGCGCTATGTGCGCCTGCCGCGCCGTCAAGCAGAGCAAGCACTGATGGCAGCCAGGGGGGAGGCTTCGCAGTGGCCAAGTGCTGTCGACGCAAGTGCCGCGAGCGCTTATGGACTTTTGGCCGCCGTGCCAGGGGCGCCACTCCTCCTCCGCGTGGGCGTGTGGCAACCGACAGTGGTACCCCTGTGCGGCGAGGCGGCGGATGACGCCCCGGCGGACGAGGTAGCGGGCAGCTGCGTGATCGTTCCGGACGGCTTGGGCGGGGGCACGGCGGCACTGGCGCAGCTGCACGACATCCCGCTTGCTGCCGACGATGCCGCTGCCATTGCGGCCGAGCTCCTCCAAAGTGGCGAGCTGCGACCTGGCGCGTGCTTGGCATGGATTGCGCGTGCCTCTCCGTTCCAGCCACGCATTCGCGTGTGGCGCGTCCGGGTGGAGGGTGGTGGCGGCGGCGGCGGTGGCGGCGGCGGCGGCGGCGGTGGTGGTGGCGGCGGCGGCGGCGGTGGCGGTGGCGGCGGCGGCGGCGGCGGCGGCGAGCTACGTGGCCGTAGGGCCGAAGGTCGTGGCGGCGCCGACGCCGACGACAGCGGTGACCTGATATGCCTCAACTGCGCCAAGGTGGGTCATTTGAATGGAGCATGTGCGCGCCCACGCCGCTCACCACCCGCGTCCGTTCCCTTCGACCAGTGGATCGACCAGGACGACAAGGACGACAGGATAGCGTCGGATGAGGGTGGCTATGCTCCCAATTACCACGCAAAGAACGACGCCGCCGACGCCGCCGACGCCGCGGCGCTTCTCTCGGTGCTCCCGTTGCGAGCGCCGCTGGCCACTTCGCCATTGGGTCGCGCCCTCGCTGCCGTTGAGGCCATGAGCGCGCCAAGCGAGCTCGGCAAGGTGGCGGGCGCCGTGGTGGGCGCCAAACTCGCCGCCACTGGTAAATTGGCCGCGACGCCCGCCACTTTCCACAGAAAGATTGCCTCTTCGGGCTACGGCAAGCCCCCGGTGATGAAGCTGCATGCCGGGGGGCCGAGCACGCTTGCAGCGCGTGCAGCGGCCGCTGCGGCCGCGGGCGGGCCAGTGGGCAAGGGCGGTGCGGCAGTGCTGGCTCGCAGGTATTCTCCGGCAGAAGGTCCGATGTGCCACCTGCAGGTGGAGAACAGCAGCGCGCCGCGCCCACTCGACTCGGCCGCCATCAGGCTCGCCTTTTCGCCCGATGCCACGCGCATTGCCATCGCCGCCGCCGACGGCACCGTGGCGATCCAACGGCTGCCCGCGCGCAGGCACTCCCACGTCGCGCCGCCGACGCTGCTTGGCCATCGGGCCGCCATCAGCTCCGTCCACTGGTCCCACAGCGGGCGGCTCTTCCTCTCTGCGAGCGCCGACGGCTCCGCATGTCTATGGGATGTCGCCCCCGACACCAAGCCGCCGGCAGCGCCACTGCTGCGCTTTGACCATTTGACACACCCGCCGCGGCCCGGCGCCGTGCCGACGACGGCGGAGGCGCTCGCCAACCCCCCGTTGAGCACGGAGGTGCGCGGCGCACGCTTCTTCTACTTGGACACATTCGTGCTGCTTGCGGCAGGTAGCGGGCTTCACCTCTACTCGTATGCCCTCGGCCCACGCGCGCCGACGCACGACGCCACGCGCGCCGCGGAGCTTCGCCACAGTTACCGGCTGCAGACGCGCTGGCCGCTCTCGCGTGCGCATCACATCACGTGCTTCGCGGCGGCCAACTCGTTCCTATCGCCCCTCGCACTCATCGCGGGCAGCGACCGCTCCATTGAAGTGGTCGATCTTGGCACTGGCCAGAGGGTACTCGAGCTCGAAGATGCACATGAGCGCCCAGTGCAGCTCCTTCGGCTACACGAGGGCTCCGCGGCGGGCGACACGCCCACGGCCGGGCACGATCTCTTCCTGAGCGCCGCCCTCGACGGCGCGGTCAAGCTGTGGGATTTGCGATCTGCCTCGTGCGTGCGCCGGCTCGGCGCGCACGTCAACCGAGTACACCCAATCGGCGCGGCGCTCTCGCCTTGCCTTCGGTACGTGGCCACGGGCTCCGAGGACCGCTCGGCCTACCTGTATGACGCGCGCTCGGGCGGGCTCATCGAACGCCTGCGCCACTCGGAGTCCGTCGTAGACGTCGCCTTCAGCCCGCTCTACCCGCAGCTGGCCATGTGTGCGCTCGACGGTTCCGTACGCTTCTACGCAGACCAGCCCGAAGAGTGACTCAAACTCCCACAGGCCCCACCGTGCCCACACGCACCCTGCTGCCCAATGCACATTGACGTGCTCGAGAACAGCAGTCAGTGTGCAAGATGGTGTCATTGGAGCTGTGAAGCCCGCCGTGGTGTGATTTTGCACAACTACTGTTTGGCCCGATTCTCGATGAACCCGCGATAATACACACCCCAATAAGTGAATCAGGTATCAGGTACCGGGACCGTGACGCGCGGACTATCACGGTGCGAATAAAACATAAATGCGATGTACATTCAATTCCCAAACAGGTGTAGGGTGGGGGCCTTTTAAACATGAAAAATAGAACGGACCACTCCCCCTTGGGTCAAGACAGACACACACCTGCAGCAGCCCCGAAAAGGTGTGCGTGGATGAACCAGGCGCTCACAAAGACACACTTTACACATGTTGACGGGAGCCTCCCTGAAAAGGTGCGGGATCAGGGGCCATAGAGATTCCTACCGGTACACGAGGAGCGTGCTAGATTTAGCGATTGGAATCCTTTCGCTTGAGTGCGTCTCGGGGAGAGAATTCATATGCGGAAATATCTCAACATTTCTGCTGGTTTTGAATTTCGTCGAGGTTCGCTTCTGATTTCGTATTCGACCGCTTTCCTAAAATGGAAGGAACGAGAGTGATCCAATGGTAAACCTGGTCGCGCTGCAGAGGCTCAAGCTCGCTGCGGAGCAGGGCGATGCCGCGGCGCGGTGCTCACTTGGAGTCATGTACCATGAGGGACGCGGTGTGGCCCAAGATGATATGCGGGCTGCGGCACTGTACAAGCTCGCTGCGGACCAGGGCTATGCCGCGGCGCAGTGCTTACTTGGAGACATGCACCGTGAGGGACGCGGTGTGGCCCAAGATGATAAGCGGGCTGCGGCGCTGTTCAAGCTCGCAGCGGACCAGGGCGATGCTCCGGCGCAGTGCTCACTTGGAGCCATGCACCGTGACGGACGCCGTGTGGCCCAAGATTATAAGCGTGCTGCGGCATTGTACAAGCTCGCTGCGGACCAGGGCTATGCCGCGGCGCAGTACTCACTTGGAGGAATGCACCGTGAGGGACTCGGTGTGGCCCAAGATAATAAGAGGGCTGCGTCGCTGTTCAAGCTCGCTGCGGACCAGGGCTATGCCGCGGCGCAGTGCTCACTTGGAGCCATGCACCGTGAGGGACGCGGTGTGGCCCAAGATGATAAGCGCGCCGCAGAGCTGTACAAGCTCGCTGCGGACCAGGGTGATGCTGCAGCGCAGCACTCACTTGGAGAAATGCACCGTGAGGGACGCGGTGTGGCCCAAGATGATATGCGGGCCGCAGAGCTGTACAAGCTCGCTGCGGACCAGGGCTATGCTCCGGCGCAGTGCTCTCTTGGAGACATGCACCGTGAGGGACTCGGTGTTGCTGAAGATGATATGCGGGCCGCAGAGCTGTACAAGCTTGCTGCGGAGCAGGGCGATGCCGCGGCGCGGTGCTCACTTGGAGCTATGTACCATGAGGGACGCGGTGTGGCCCAAGATGATATGCGGGCTGCGGCACTGTACAAGCTCGCTGCGGACCAGGGCTATGCTCCGGCGCAGTACTCACTTGGAGACATGCACTGTGAGGGACGCGGTGTGGCCCAAGATGATAAGCGGGCCGCAGAGCTGTTCAAGCTCGCTGCGGACCAGAGCGATGCTGCAGCGCAGTACTCACTTGGAGGAATGCACCGTGAGGGACGCGGTGTGGCCCAAGATGATATGCGGGCCGCAGAGCTGTACAAGCTCGTAGCGGACCAGGGCTATGCTCCGGCGCAGCACTCACTTGGAGACATGCACCGTGAGGGACGCGGTGTGGCCCAAGATGATAAGCGGGCCGCAGAGCTGTACAAGCTCGCTGCGGACCAGGGCTATGCTGCAGCGCAGCACTCACTTGGAGACATGCACCGTGAGGGACGCGGTGTGGCCCAAGATGATATGCAGGCTGCGGCACTGTACAAGCTCGCTGCGGACCAGGGCTATGCCGCGGCGCAGTGCTCACTTGGAGACATGCACCGTGAGGGACGCGGTGTGGCCCAAGATGATATGCGGGCTGCGACGCTGTTCAAGCTCGCTGCGGACCAGGGTGATGCCTGGGCGCAGCGCCAACTTGGGTTCGTGGCTGCGACTCAGCACATCGCCTCATCATGCGCGGCAGCAGCGTTCAGTGCACCTGCCACGTCCGTCGTGGCTGGCGGCGCTCGAGGCGGCCTCTCGCGCGAGGACGAGCAGGCACGCGCCGACGCGATGATGGCACTCCTGATCGCTGAAGAGGAAGCGAGAGTCAAAGCGGAGGCCGCAAAGGCGTCCAAGAAGGCGAAGAAGAAGGCGATGAAGGGTAGAGCGGCGACCACAGCCGCAGGCGAGGCGGGCACCAGCTCGTCGGCGCTGCAGCTAGAGCCGACGGTAGCGGAGTTGGTGGCAGAAGAGAAGATCGAAGAGCCTGCGGCAGAGCAAGTGGCGATGGCGGCACCAGCACCAGCATCGGAGGCCGTTGAGGCTGAGGAGGACGTGGAGGCGACCGCTGCAGCAGAGGCGGCCGCGGCGGAGGTGGCCGCGGCTACGGCGGCTGAGGCGGCTGCGGCGGCCGAGGCGGAGAGGGCGGAGGCGGAGAGGGCGGAGGCGGAGAGGGAGGAGGCGGAGAGGGAGGAGGCGGAAAGGGCGGAGGCGGAGAGGGCGGAGGCGGCGAGGGCGGAGGTGGAGCGCGCGACGGCTCTGGCCGTGGCAGCGAGCGCTGGCCGCGGCGGGCGAGGAGGGCGAGGGGGGCGCGGAGGGCGCGGTGGGCGCGGCCCGACTACCGTGCATCCGCCGCCCCCTGCCCCTGCGCCAACAACAGCCCCAGCACTGGCTGCAGGTTTGATGCCAGCGGAGAGGCATCTGACGCTCGCCGACGTGGGCAACATCACCGGCCGTGTGCACGACGAGGCGCCCGAATCGACCATCGGCGGCCAGACCACGTGCATCGTGTGCATGGTGGGGCCCAAGTCGCACCTTGCGGTGCCGTGCGGCCATCAGCTCGCGTGCGAGCGCTGCGCGGCCAACATGAAGATTTGTCCATACTGCCGCGAGCCCGTACAGCAATGGGTGATGGCGCGGGTGGTGTAGCCCGACCCTTGCGCTTGGGGCGAAATACATGGCCACTGGCGGAAAGAGTGTCGTACCGTACCACAGGAATCCTAATTGTTCCTCCGTTACAACTTTCGTCTGTTGGTAAAGATTGTCATAGTGTCAAGAACTCTCGACTGTCATGCACCGCCTCGACCCTCGTGTACCCCCGAAGAACACGTCAAGAACATACTGGCCGGCCCCGCGTCGAGGAGTAAGCTACTTTATCGACACCCACCCAGACACGCACGCCGCAGCGGAAGACCCACATCACTCCCCTCATCCACGCTACAGGCCGGGGCATGAAGTCCATGCATGGCCTATAGAAAGGTGTCTGTATGCGGACTGCTCCATGCAACATCCCCAAATTGTCGGCCAGCAGGGTTTTGTCACCTGTAGAAGGCGTGCGGGCCGAGCAGCCTGCATCGGGCCTGGTGGTCAACATTGCTTCTCGCGCAGCAGAGTTCGTGGAGGTGATCGACGCAGTAATTGAGGCACTCCTCCTGTGCAGCTCTATCCGTATGGATGGCGCAGCAGGGGTTCTTCGTCGGCCCCACCGAGTCGCAGTAATACCCATCTCCCCACAGTGGCGTATGGGGACCGTCATTGGGGTTGGGTGCAGGGTTCGGCGGGGGCGGTTTGGGCGAATTAGGCGGGCTAGCATGAGAAGGCTCGCCATGGGTAGGCTCGACATTAGGTTCGTCATGAAGAGGTTCGCCGTGAGGAGGCTCACCGTGAGGAGGCTCGCCATGAGGTTCGCCATGAGAAGGTTCGCCGTGAGGAGGCTCACCGTGAGGAGGCTCGCCATGAGGTTCGCCATGAGAAGGTTCGCCGTGAGGAGGCTCACCGTGAGGAGGCTCGACATTAGGTTCGCCATGAGGAGGTTCGCCGTGAGGAGGCTCACCGTGAGGAGGCTCGACATTAGGTTCGCCATGAGGAGGTTCGCCGTGAGGAGGCTCACCGTGAGGAGGCTCATCTTGGTGATTAGGTTCGCCATGAGGCGGCTCGCCGTGAGGAGGCTCACCGTGAGGAGGCTCATCTTGGTGGGGCGACTCCTTAGGCAGTTCCCCAGTTGGCATCCCTCTGGCCGGCGGCTCCCCCAGCGGCTCCCCCAGTGGCTCCCCCAGCGGCGGCTTCCCCGTCGGCGGGTCACCTTGGAGCGGCTCCCCGAAGTCATCCTCTTCCTCAAAAGTAGGGACCCATCCCTCCTCATTGGGAAATACCTCCTCAGTAGCCGGCTCATCGACGTAACGCGTTCCCCACGGAGGGCCACCGTGGGGCGGTCCACCGCCCGGCGGTCCACCGCCCGGTGGTCCACCGCCTGGCGGCCCACCATGCGGGCAAAAGTGGGCAATGACCTCTAGCTTGATGCTGTCTGGGCAAGATCTGGCGCAGCCACCCATGGCCATCATGGCCTCTTCGCAATCCTCAGGCTCGTGCATGCAATTCCTTGCGCACTTCGATGTGCAAAAGGTGAGCATGTGATCCTGTGGTACCTTCCCACCACAGCCAGTTATGGGCGAGCTGGAACCGGAGCCAGAGCCGGGGCCTGAGCCTGAGGTGGGGCCTTCTTCTTCGGGCTGGCCCACAGAGTGCTCAGGCGGCGAGTGATGCGGCGTCGGCGAGCGAACGAGCGGCGACGGCGGTGGCGAGTGGCGATGCGGCGGCGGCGAGCGGATGCGCGGTGGCGGTGGTGAGTGGCTCGGTTTTGGCAAGGAAACCGGCGACGGCGACAGCGAGTGGATCGGTGTCGAGGCAGGCGACGGCGACGGCGAGTGGCTCGGTTTCGAGGCAGGCGACGTCGACGGCGAGTGGCTCGGTTTCGAAGCAGGCGATGGCGACGGCGAGTGGCTCGGTTTCGAAGCAGGCGATGGCGACGGCGAGCGGCTCGGTTTCGAGGCAGGCGACGGTGACGGCGTGCGCCTCGGTTTCGAGGAAGGCGATGGCGACGGCGAGCGGCTCGGTTTCGAGGCAGGCGACGGCGACGGCGAGTGGCTCGGTTTCGAGGCAGGCGATGGCGACGGCGAGTGGCGGCCCGCGGAGCCCGAAGAGCCCGAAGACGAACCATGACCCGAGGACGACCCGCCAGAGGAGCCGTGACTGGCAGACTCGCCGGAGGAGCCTGAGTTCGAAGAGCCCGATGAGCCCGAAGACGAGCCATGACCCGAGGACGACCCGCCAGAGGAGCCGTGACTGGCAGACTCGCCGGAGGAGCCTGAGGTCGAAGAGCCCGATGAGCCTGAGCCGTGACCCGAGGACGACCCGCCGGAGGAGCCGTGACTGGCAGATGCACCGGAGGAGCCT
>Ga0210248_101644_pt1 | contig 16285 bp, 6 predicted proteins | sample ChrtobMetP3_32mM_FD_155493 | JGI IMG/M metagenome (GOLD analysis project Ga0210248, IMG submission 155493) | Chrysochromulina tobin associated microbial communities from unialgal haptophyte culture, Seattle, Washington, United States - P3_32mM | ecosystem: Host-associated > Algae > Haptophytes >...
GTCCTCGCCCTCGCCGCCGCCGCCCTCGCCCTCGCCGCCGCCACCCTCGCCCTCGCCGCCGCCGCCTTCGCCCTCGCCGCCGCCACCTTCGCCACCGCCACCCTCGCCCTCGCCGCCGCCACTTTCGCCACCGCCACCTAGGCCACCGCCGTTGCCACCTTTACTGCCACGGCCACCACCACCTTCACCGCCACCACCTTCACCGTCGCCGCCACCACCTTCACCGTCGCCGCCGCCACCTTCACCACCACCACCTAGGCCCTCGCCGCCGCCACCCTCGCCCTCGCCGCCGCCACCTTCACCACGGCCTCCTTCGCCCTCGCCGCTTCCACCCTCGCCGCCGCCCCCGCCATCGCCGCCGGCATTGAGCGTCCTCGAACTCGCCCCCTCGTTGCTCACACCGCCATCGCCTTCTCCGCCGCCACCCTCGGCCTCACCGCCCCAACCCTCATTGCGGAACGTGGGTCTCCGCTGCTGGACAGCTTGCAGACGTGCAGGCCCTTGCCCAACGTTTTGTGGCGTTCAGGGTGCCTGCTGCAGGCTGGGCCAAGCCTCGGACGGAGCCGCCTGTGGCTTCGGCGCGAGGGGATGCAGCGGCTTCTCGTGCTGCACAGCAATCCTCTCGCCACCGCCGCTGGCATTGAGCGTCCTCGAACTTGCCCCCTCGTTACTCACACCGCCATCGCCTTCTCCGCCGCCCCCCTCGCCCTCACCGCCCCAACCCTCATTGCGGAACGTGGGTCTCCGCTGCTGGACAGCGTGCGGACGTGCCGGCCCTTGCCCAACGTTTTGTGGCGCTCAGGGTGCCTGCTGCAGGCTCGGCCAAGCCTCGGACGGAGCCGCCTGTGGCTTCGGCGCGAGGGGATGCAGCGGCTTCTCGTGCTGCACAGCAATCCTCTCGCCACCGCCGCCATCCCCATCGCCAACCCCGCTACCGTCGGACCGCCTTGACCGCCGTCTCTCGAGTTTCGTGTTCGACGCGGCGTCCGTTGACACCTCAAGGGAGAAGTACAGAGAAGACGGTGGGTTCTAGCGCGATAGCGCTAGATTGGTTGTCTTCAGGGGCGAACAAGAACGTCAAGGGCGGCAGGCGCAACAGATCGACGTGAGCAAGATGCGCCGGCGGGATGCGGCTTTTGTGGAGCTGAGACCTTTCGCGTTGATTTGAGGATTGTAGGCAAATTCTCATGCATGCAAATTGCTTTCCTGTTGCGTCAAGTTTGAGAAAGGGTCAGTTGAATCGACACACAAGGTAAGTTTGCGACTCGTTTTTCGCATGTATCACGCCTCGCCCGCCTGGAGGTCGGCACAGCCTGGGGTATCGGCACCCGCGCCTTCGGTTACCAAGGCCCTTGTTGGCGCTTCTAATCTCTAACATCTAGATGGACATCGGCAAGTACCGCGCGGAGAAGGCGCCCCCTTCGGCGCTTCATGACAAGTATCGCGAAGTGCTGAACAAGGTGATCTGCGACACGGCCGTGCAGGAGCAGCGCATCCGGGACCGACAGGTTCGGGAGCGCATTCGCGAACGGCGTTCAAAGGGGCCTGACGAGAGCGCCGATGCAATGATCACTGCCATGAGGAAGCTCGCATCGGAGTCCGAGGCGGAGCTTGAGGAGATGCACCAGCTGGTGCACAAGGAGCGATGGGAGCATCATCGCGCCGCCTGCGACCAGTTCATGGAGCACTTCCCTGATCTCTCAGCGGAGGAATCGTCGAATGGGCAGATGCCGTTGCACCAAAAGATCCGAAACGCATACATGCGCAGTAATTGCCATAGCCCTCGAAGTCGGGCACCAGCCTCCTCCCAGCTACCAGCTACGTACGCAGCTCTCACCCCATCTGCGCTGCCGCTCATATCTCGCGTGCTGCAGGCTCGGGAGCTGAAAATGAGGAGCTACGCATGCCGTACAACCCTGTCTTGCGCTGCCCGCCGGTCGTCGCCTACTCGTTGCTCTCCCCGGATGCCGCCGCCAGCGAGGCACCTTTCAAGAAAGCCCTCGAAGAAAGCCCCGCAAGTTTGACGGTGTCTCGAGCACATGCATGAAGACAGTCAAACGTATAAGCGCGTATAAAGCGCGTTGGGCTGTACATACATGAACTCTTTTACCTTGGTTATTATCGGCGCGCGCCAGGCGCTTCCCACCTCGCTTTAAGTCAACCCTCTGATTCCTCGCCTCTACCGTCCCCGTCGCTCTCCTCCTGCTCTGGTGGCGGTGACTTGGCCCTCGCCCTCTGCGCCATCTGCGCGAGTGGGTCGAAGAATTCGACGTGCTGCGGTTCGAGATCACTGTTCTCGATGCGCACCTGCAGCAGCACCAAGCTCACACGATGCCAGGTGAAGGTGAAGCGGTATTCGCCGTCCTTGCAGTCCTCCACATTCGCCGATAATGGAACGCCCGTCGTCTCGCCGTTTCTCTCCACCTGCTGCACGCGCGCCATGACGTTTGCACCGCCCCTGCACAGCCGGTTTCCAAACTGGTCGAACGCCGTCAGCGTCGCACTGAAGGGTCGGTTATTCGAGTACGGATCGTAGATGGGCGCACGGCTGGGCATGCTGATGACGCAGTTCGGGGCGTCCGCTGGGCCAGGCGTGACCGCGAAGACGAGTGGCGACTCGCCGAGGATCTCGTGCCCGAGCATGATGGCGATCCGGTATTCGCCCACGAGCATCGGGTACAGAGCAGGTTGGTAGGACACCAAGCACTCTCCGAGGGCGTCCGAGACGCGCGTGACCGACAGAGGACGCTCAGCGTCGGGCGCGTGCGCGACGATGCCCAGTGCCTTCAGCGCTCTCTCATTAGCGGGGGTCGTGTTCCCGTACTCGTCGCGGAGCTGCACACGGAAGCTGATGTCGGCGGGACCCGCGGCCATCGTGAGCGTTCCCGACTTGAGCGGCTCGGGCGCGCAAATGATCGATGTGGCCGCGCTAGGGCGGCAGGGCTGCACGTTCAGCGCGAGCGGCGAGCCTGGCAACTGCTCGCGTGCGGCGCGCCCACCTCCCCGGCCCGTGAGCTCGACCCACACGTGCAGCTCAAAATCTCCCGCGCGCTCGGCGACCAATGCGAGGCTGTACTCGTCCGCCTCAAGCCAACTGCCCTCAAAGGGCATCGACTCTATGATCGAGTCGAAGCCGAGGCGGAGGCCGGCTAGGACACCGCAGTGCCCTGCTCGCAGGGGTACGTGCGGCTGGCGCGGAACGAGCTGCTGCTGCTGCTGCTGCTGCTGCTCCTGACGAAACTCCTGACGAAACTCCGGCAGATTGACGAGCTCTTGAGACTCTCGCGGGAGCTTCGTCAGACCGTTCGCCTTGGCTGCTGCTCGCCCCTTATTGCCGCTGCCGCTGCCGCTGCTGCCGCTGCCGCTGCTGCCCTTGCCGCTGTCGACGATGGCGATGCCGAACACGGCGTTCGTCTGCGATAGTGGCAAGCCGTGCGGCGGCCGCAGCCGGTTGCCAAACGCGTCGAAGCAGCGTATGCACAGACGCACGGGCTCGCCAGCGTTGGCTGCCTGGAGCCCTTCGCCCGTCAGTTGGAAGCGCGCCACGTCGGGCGGCGCCGCACTCACACGGAGGTGCACGGGTGACCGGAGTACCTCGAGGCCATCGAGGCTCACCTGTGGGGAAGGGGCGCGCCGTGGTGAGCACTTGCATGCAAGGCCTCCTCACTCGAGGCCATCGAGGCTCACCTGATGAGGGAGGCAATCAGAGGTCATCAGTGGCAAGAAGTGGCAATCAGCCATCGAGGCTATCGAGGCTCACATGTAGCCGATGGCGGCCACTGCGCGTGGCGAGCCATGCAAAGGTGTAAGTGCCATCGCCGCGGTCGATGAGCTGTGTTTCCACGTCCGGACCCGGGCTGCTCACGACGACTGCTCCGCCGCCGCGCACGCATCGGTTGCCCAGCGCGTCGCACGTGACCACCCGCACGCTCCGCGAGAGGCTACCCGCCTCGCTCACGACGATCTCGCCCTCGAGCAGCTCGACGTGCGTGTGGCGTGCCGACGGGAGGCCGGGAAGCACACGTAGCGAGAATGGGCATCCTGGGAGCAGCGCTGCCTGATGACGTAGACCCACGTACAACTTGTACGAGCCCGCGCGGCCTATCGAAAAGGGCAGCGTGTGCTCGGGCTGCACTTGGCCCTTGGCGTACAGCGTGCCTGGGTAGAGCGACCCGATGGCGAAGCCTATGCCCTCGGGGTCCTCCTCGAGCTCGTGAGCGTGACTGGGGCCCGCGCCTGGCGGCTTGGGGCTCAGGGGAAGGAAGAGCAACTCCTCACGTTCAGCAGTTGTCGCCGCCGCTGCGTCGGCCGTCCTCTGAGTGCTCTCCTCTGCCTGCTCGAATGGCATCGTCTCCTCCGGCACGCCTCTCTGCTTCCCCTCGGTAGCGCCAGCAGCAGCGCCCGACTCAGCAGCGCCAACGCCAGCGGCAGCAGCAGCGCCAGCAGCAGCAGCAGCGCCAGCAGCACCAGTGCGCTCGCTCGCAACTGCTGTTCCGGCTCCTGCCCGCGGCAACGGCGCCGTCTCGGGCATCGGCGCCGTCTGGGCAGGCGGACGCGGCGGCGGCGACGACGGCCGCAAACTCCCCATCCGACGCTCCCAGAGTCGCCGATGGCGCTGTCGCTCGGCCGCCCCGAGCCGCAGCAAGGCAAAGCCTCGGCGTGGCGATCCGGACCAGTAGCGTGAGCTACTGAGCCGATGGCTGTTGGGCGAAAGTGGCGCCCATGAAGTCGTACTGGTTCCGGCGGCTATGCTGTCCTCGGAAGCATGATTGCGGCCCGAGGGGATCTGTTTCTGAGGGGATTGCGGTCGCCCTGCGCTGCCCTGTGGGCTATGCTGTGGGCTATGCTGTGGGCTATGCTGCGGAGGGGCCCTCTCCGTCTGCTGCGGCTGCCGAATCGGAAGTAGCACTCCGTGCTCGAGCGACGCCTCGCTCCATTTCGTATGCTGTGCCGCCTCTGCGCATGCAGCACGCATACAGCGCGCATGCAGCGCGGCCTCATCCCCCTGCGCTGGTGTTGCCTTAACCGCTGCAACCTTGTCCGCTGTCGCCTTCTCGGCGGCCACCCTTTCCGCCTCCTCGGCCGACGCCTTCTCAGCCGCCACCTTCTCCGCTGCCGCCTTCTCTGCTGCCACCTTGTCAGCTGCCGCCTTCTTAGTCGCCTTCTCGGCCGAAGGGGTTCGTCGCCCCACGCCGCCACGAGCGTTGTGTTGAGCACGCTTCTCAGTTCGCTTCTCTTTCTGTGGAAGGATCTGTGGAAGATCCTTCTTCAAGGCCTCCGCCATCTCGACCAGCCCGCGCGTCGGCGCCGTCACGGGCGCTGGTCGCGCGAGCGCCTGCGTCCGTCGCACCGCGCGCCCTCGAGCGCATGCCTGAATGCGCTTGGCTAGTCGCAAGATGGCGGCCTGATGCCTTCGGCAGAGGATGCCGCGAAAGATGGACTGGATGCGCAGGGCGGCACGCGTCGGCTGGCTTGGTGTCGGGCGTGGTAGCTGGAAGCATGAGCGCAGCATCGGAGCGACGGGCGTTACAGTCGGCAACGGTCCACTGCTTGAAATGCTGGCGGCTCCGCCAACGCCTCCGGGGGCAGAGGCACTCTCGTCCCAAATCGGGTCCCAGACCACCCAGCAGTCGACCTCCTCTGAGTGAGTGGGTTGGCCGAAGGCGTCGCGGAACGCGATCGTCAATCGGGTGGGTTCGCGCGCCTGCACGACGAGGTGTGCACCGGGCTTGGCGCCCGACGCGTGCATGTGCGCATATGAGCTCGCCTGCGCCTGAGCCTGCACTGGTGGCATGCAGCTCGCCTGCGCCTGCACAGATAGCAGCACGCAGTGGGGCGCGCTCGGCTGTGGTCGCTGCACGAGGAGTGCGATCGGCGAGCCAGCAACCTTCGCACCGTGTAGGCTCACGCACACCGAGTACGTGCCCGAGGTCGACAGCTTGAACTCGACCGCGTATCGGCCATCACCTGTGTCGGTCACGCGTGCATGCGCATGCGACGGCCCACGCACGCCCACGACGAAGGGGTCGCCACCGGACGACAGGGGGGAGTCGAAGGCATCTCGAGCCACGATGGTGAAGCTGACGAGTTGACGAGCATTGACGACAGCGTCGAGGCCTTCGATGGTACTCTGCGATGCAACGGCTCTGGTCTCGTGCGGTCGGCGTCGCAAGCGCTCCGACGAAGCGCCTGCTCGGAAGCTGGGCGTGCCCGAAACCGGCTGCGACGACACGGAGCGCATGCTAGGCTGCTGCTGCGAGTTCTGTCGTGTGCTGGTCATCACCCCGTCGAGCCCAAAGTCAGCTGGTGGCTGCTTCACCATCAGCGTTGGATGCGCCGCCCCCTTCTGCGGCTGCCAAGCCATGCGAGGCGCTGCCGATGGTGCGGAGGCCGACGACGGCATGAGAACTGGCGGTCGCTGCGTCCTGGGAGCGGGCGGCGCGGGGGCTGGCGATGGCGCTGGCGGTCGGCGTCGGGAGCGCTCCGATGAAGCACCGGATCGGAAGCTGGGCATGCCTCCTGGTTGCGACGACACGGAGCGCATGCTGTGCTGCTGCTGCTGCGAGCGTCGTGCGCTTGTGACCATCACATCGGACCCACAATCTGCGGCTGGCGGCTTCACCTTTAGCGTGGGATGCGAAAGCTTCCGCGGCTGTCCAGCCATGCGAGACGCTGCCGCAGAAGCGGCAGCCGACGGCGTCGGCGTGTTGTCTGTCATGACTTTAGCGCTTCGAGTTTTGGTCGGTTTGGGGGTAACTATTTCGCGATGGCCGATGCATGCCAACGAAGCCTCGATAGCCTCTCACTCACCACCTACTACCCGTCCCGGGTGCTACATAAATCCTTTTCGATGCTGGACGATCACTAAAACCCGGGTGTCGTCGCACCGAGGCCGCATCATTGTATGGGCACAAGGTTGGGTCGTCGACCGTGTTGTTCTTCAAGTAGGGGCTCTTGGGTCGGGTCATCGTGAGGTCGCAATTCTTGGAGCGGTGCTCGATCTCGCGCAGTAACCCCCACACAATGCCCTCGGGATTGCGATCGGAGTCGAGGTACGCACCGAAGACGGCGCGCGCGTTCCGACGCGTCGTCTCGAGCGCTTCCGCTCCTTCCGAGTGCCACCGGAGCAACCAGTTCTTCGTCTCTTCCATGCATGCCTCGCGGTTCTTGCCGCGCACGATCGGCCCCAGCCAGAGCGACGTCGCTCGCCAGTCGATGGAAAGCGGGAATGGCAGCGAGGTGGTGAAGCTGTGGCGATCGGAGGTCATCCGGTAATACGAGCGCACAAGCACGGGGACGCAGCCGGCAGACATGACGTCGAAGAGCCGCCGCGAGGAGGGCACATCACCCGAGGGCACCATGCACATCGATGCCGCCCGGTAGCTCCGCGCCGTACGTGCGTATGAGTCCCGGCTGTATGCCGACCGGTTGGACCCGCGTGTCATCTCGCCTGCCCGCGTGTCAACGGGCACGCTCCCGTTCAGGCGGACTCGCTCGAGCAGCAGCAGCATGGCGTCACGCAGCCCGTGGTCGTACCGCCCCAGACCGCCGTGGAACATCAGGCCGGAGCGAGCGCTGAGCAACGCGCGGCCATCGCCGATGCCATCGCCCAAGATGAAGGTTTGGCGCGGCGCCTGTCGTTTGGTTTGTCCGCCGTCATCGTACGCGAGGGAGTGCGGATAAAAGGGGATTGTCACGCCACGGCGGTAGGCATGGGCGAAAGACTGCGGCAGCTTGCCGAAATCACGTGCGAAGAAGGGATCACACGAGGCGACTATCAGGTTGCCACGCCCGAGGGTATTCATGAGCGGCACGCCCAGTTCATTGGCGGAGCACGAGCAATGCAGCAGCAGAAAGGGCCTCTCGCGTTCGACAAAGAGCGTCAGCTTCGCCAGCTCCGCTGCGAGCACGCCCATTCGCCGTCCATGTGCCTCCTCTCCGCCGCTCACGAGGGCCAGCACGTAAGAAGCAAATGGCAGCGCGCCAATGACGTGCAGCTCGGCCGCGTTTGCATCGAATGTGCGAAGTGGATGTCGCTCGAGGGCCGCCATGATTGGGATGTCCGACAGGTACTGCGCCTCACCAACGGGCAGCGCCACGTCCATACGCTGTCCCGCTGTCCGAGCGTGAAGTGCGGAGAGCACGTCGCTGAAATTGAAGGCACCGTGGCCATGGATGAAATAGCGCAGACTCGGCAGGGGCGGATTCAACAGCGGTGCGGCGCCATCGGAGCACAAGGCGTCTGTGCAGCGCACGTTGCAGCGCGTCTGCATGATGATGCAGGCGGGACGATGATGCAGGCGGGACGATCTCACACGGACGCCATACGACGCATGAAGTTAGGAAAACACATCTTGGACGTTCAGAACAATCGAGATTGCATGCGTGTTATAAATCACACCGAAACGAATGCGCGTAGTAGGGCGAGAGGCCCTTCGCGAGCTTGAAGCATGCGTGAACGTGAACACGACAGACGCGACAACCGGTGCTACGGCACTGTTACTGCCCGCTCTCATGCGTGTGTTTGACCAATCGCGGCCCATGTCGCGGCCTTATCGCGGCCCACATACGATAGGATGAGGGTGTTTGGTTCCTGGATTCGCCCACCATTGACTAGTATTTCTAGTAGAGCTCACACTTCTGACTCGACTTGATTTCGAATTCAGTGCCAAAGCAAACGTGTGCAAACACACAGACCGGAAGAGTTCTCACGCTCTCACGCCCAGTGAAAGTCCTTCTTGACCTGCGTGTACAGCCCATTGAGCGCCTTGATGGCCTCCTCGGCGCGCGGGTGCTTGCACTTGTCGGGATGGATCATGAGGCACACCCTGGACCAGGGCACCTTGAAGGCGTTGGACTCGGGGCTCGTGGCGGAGGGCAGCCCAAGCATGTCCGCAAGCCGCGTGCTCGCGGGCGCGTGCACCTGCGTGCGGTACGCAATCTGCAGGATGCGCTCGATCGCCTGCTCGGGCGTGAGGCTCGTCGTGGGCCCAGCAGGCGGCGGTGCGGCGGCGGGCCGAGCGGACGCGCCCGCGGGCCGAGTGGAGGCGGACGCGTCGCCGCCCCCGACGCCGCCTCCGACGCCGCCTCCGAAGCCGCCTCCAGAGCCGCCAGCACCCCAGTTGCGACGCGGCGGTGGCGGTGGCGGCGGCGGCTGCCGAGGCGGGGGCGGTGGCGCTTGGCGCTGCGGCGGCGGCGGCGGGCGCCGGGGCGGCGGCGGCTCGCGCGGCGGCTCGGGATCCTCGGCAGCGCTCACGTCGCCTGGCACGTCTGCCCATTGGCACGGCTCCGCATCCGCACCGGTTGCGCTAGGCCCGCCAGGCGCGCCGTTCCCACCGCCGCCGCCGGCCCCGGCAGACCCACCGCCTCCCCATCCACCGCCTCCCCCTCCACCGCCTCCCCCTCCTACGCCGCCTGCTGCTTCGGCCGCATCAGCCGACACGCCTGCATCCGAATCGGCCGCCGCGTCGGCCCACATCCCGTCGTCGACCGCTGCCCGGCGCAGCGCGCACAGCTGCTTCGCATAGTCCGCCACATTCTTGCGCAGCCTCTCGAGCAGCAGCTCGTCCGCGGTGGGTAGCGGCGCCGGCGGCGCGACGCCCGAGGCGGCGGCGCTGTGCTGGGCGCGCGCGAGGGTCGCCTGGTACAGGACGACCTGAACGCGCCGCTCTGGCTCAGGCAGGCGCGCATGCCCCATGAAGCGAACGGCACGCCCCACGCGCTGCAAAAAGTCGACCGCGTTCGGCGGCACGTCGACGAGGAGTAGCCTGCGTACACCGAGGAAGGAGACGCCCTCGCCGCACTCCTTGGCGTCGGCCACCATCACGCGCGCGGCGCTGTCGGGCCGATTGAACTCGCACAGCGCGCACGGGCAGCGCGAGGCGAGGGCGAGGCCCTCATCGTGCGCGAGCCCGAGCAGCGGCGCGAGCGCCTCATCGTTGCGCTCTGTAAAGGTGCGAGCTGCGGGGAATCCTCGCACTCTCGAGGGGCCGAGGGCCGTCGCGAGCATACGCAAGAGCAGCGTGTACCCATGCAGCCGGTGCACCACGACGAGGGTCTTGAGGCCATGCGGCCCATGCTGCACGTCGTGCACCACGGCCTGCAGCTTACTTGCGTACCCGAGAGCCCTTCGCCGCTGGGCCGCCGAACGAACCGGCACCTCCCCAAATGAGCGCCTGAGCAGGTTGCCACTCTGCCCTAGCACATAGGAGGACGTACGAGCCTGGCCCGCGAATGCGGCGCTCTGGCCGAGGGAGCAAAGCTTGGAGAGCCGCTGCAGCTCGGCCACAGGGAGCGACTCGACGTGGCGGCGGCTGATCACCTCAGCCGCAGCCGCGGGGAACCGCGCATGCACCGCCTCGCGCACATTGTGCTCGTATTCGGCCTTGTGCCCGCCCACCTTCTTCCACCTTGAGTACCCGTATCGGAAAGGATCGTCGTCAGGCCCGCCCTCGTGCGCAAAGTTGCGAAGGCGCACGCGGCGCACCATCGTCTCGGGCACGCACGCCGGCACGCCCGCCGGGATGAGGGCCGGGAAGACTGCCTTGGGCGTGTCGTTGTAGAATGAGAGGAATCCCTCGTCATTCAAGTCGGCCCAGCGCAGGCCTTTGATGATGTTCTTGAGGTCGGCAGCTTGCGTGGGCTCGTCGCACAGCGGCGTGCCCGTGAAGCCGAGTACGACCGAGTTCTCTGCCGCCTTGAGAAGCGTGCGCAGATTGAGAAGCATCTGCATACGCAGCGGGCTGCGCAGGATCTCGTCGGAGGGACGAACCAAGTTGTGCACCTCGTCCATCAGGATGACCTTGTTCGAGAACGGGTTGCCCTGCGCGTTGCGGAACTCCGGGTACCCGCCGTTCCGTGGCAGCGGCTTGCCGTACTTCGTCCGGCCTGCATAGCCGTCCGGGCACTTGAAGACCGCGCTCGGGTTGTCGCCGAGGGCCGAGCGGCCGCCAGCCATCGTGTACGAAAAGGCACGTAGCGGCGCCGACGGCAGGTCCGGGTGGCGCAGGAACTCGTCGCGCACCTGATGAGGCAGGCAATCAGAGGTCATCAGAGGTCATCAAGGTGGATGGTCCGGGTGGCGCAGGAACTCGTCGCGCACCTGGCCGTTACGCAGGATGCCGAGCAGCTCGAGGCCGCGCCGCGCATCGCCGTGCGTGCTATGCACGTGGCCCTTTGGCTGCGGCAGCTGGGCGCGACCGCTCTCGACCATGTCGAGGTACGCGGCGTACCTATTCGGGAACGCCGGGTTACGCACCTCGCGGTAAAAGTTCTTACACACGGCCGTCGTCGGGAAGATGAGCAGCTTCGGCCGCTTGTCCTTGAAGTACGCATTGGCCACCTGGAGCATTGTCGCCGTCTTGCCGCTCCCCGTTCGGTGGACGATGAGCATGCGCGGGCAGCTACCGAGGACCTCGGGCCGGCACAGGTACGCTACCGTCTCCTGGTAAGGCTGGAGCCTCGGCTTGGGCAGCTTATGCGGCACCCAGCGCGCCGGCTGTAGCTCCTGCGGCGGCAGCACGCGTTCGTTGCTCGGCACGCCGTCCCGGCGCATGCGTGCGCGCGCAAAGGCGTTGAAGCCCTCATGCCCCGGGGACACGTACCCCGGCTCGTCGGCCCAGCTCGGAGGCTGCGTCGAGCGCCGCGCGCGCAGCTCCTCCTCATCCGCCGCGCCCGCCGCCCCAGGCCCAGCTGCCGCCGCCGCCGCACTGGCTGCTTCGCCACTCTCCGCATCCACAGAAACCAGCTGCTGCTGCTGCTGCATTTGTTTCTTGAGCGCCTCGAAAGTGGCGTCCCCGAAGGCATCCTCGGCCTCGTCCTCCTCGCCTTCGCTCTTCTCGTCCTCGCTCCCGGCCACGCGCTCTTCGCCCACGTCGGCAGCCGTGACCTCCTCAGGATGCTCCATGGCAGCGCCCGCTGCAAAGCTCGCCGCGCGCTCACGCAGCGCAGCTTCGTCCGCCTCCTCATCCGCCTGCTCGCCTGCCGCCGCGGTCGCCCGCGCCCGCATGGCCGCCGCCTCCTCGTCCTCGTCCTCCTCCTCCTCGTCGTCGCACGTATTGTGCGCCGGGTCGAGGTTCATCGAGCACTCCCAATCCTCATCCTCGGCGGGCACCGGAGCGCCCGGCGCAAGCCTGCGCCACTTTTCGCACTTGCAGCACAGCGCCCACTCCTGCTCAAAAAAGAACGGCTCCGGGGGCGGCGGCGGCGGCGGCTGCGGCGGCGATGCGCTAGGAGGCGGAGGGGTAGCCGAGCAGCACTGCACCGCGCAGCGGAAGCAGACGTCGAAATCACACGGCGCGCAGCTGAAGTGGCGCGAGCCCGAAGCCACAATGAAGCGGCAGCACGTCCCGTCGCACTTGAGCGCCTTGTCCCGCGACGCGCTCACTTGGAGCCGATGGCCGTTGGGGCAGTACCGCGGCGCTGCCTGCGCCGTCGCCTCCTCCTCTGCCGCCAGTGCGTCGGCCACCTTCTTGGCTTCCGCCTCCACCTTCTTCGCTTCCGCGGCGGCCATCTTGGCGGCCGCCTTCTCTGTCGCCCGTTCCGCCGCCTCGCGCGCAGCGGCCGCCAACGCGGCGGCCGTTTCCGCCGCCGTCCTCGCCTCGGCTGCGGCGCGCGCTTTCTCGAGCGCGACCGCCGCCGCCGAGGCGCCGAGCCGCGAGCTCGACGTCTCCGCCTCCTTTGCAGCCGCCGCTTGCCTGGCCGTCTTCCTCTCCGCCTTCCTCTCCGCCTTGCGCTCGGCCTTGCGCTGAGCCTTACGCTCCGCCTTGGCCGCCGTCTTGGCTTCTTCTGTCGAGGGCGTCGCCGCCACAGCGGCCGCGGCCGCCGGCGGCGGCGCGAACGCGGCCGCTGGCGGCTCAATCGTCTCGCGGCGACGGCTGGCGTGCGGGATCGCTGTGGCTGCCTCGACGGCCGCCGCCTTTCGCTTGCGAGGCCCGCCATCGAGCGCCGTCTCGGGCACTTGCGCCTCGGAGGGACGCAGTGCACTCGGCGGCACCTGCTTACGCAGCTCGCCATCGTCGAACTGCACGTCCACGCCCTGCGCGCTCACGCCAACCACGGTGCCGTGCCACCATCCCTCGACCTGCTTCTTGGTTGCCTCGTCGATGAGCTTGCCGCGGTGCTTGACCCGCTGGTCGAGCTCGAAGCGCCCAGGCTCGATTGAGCTCGATCGGCTCTCGCGCCGGCTGCGACGCGGCGACGAGCCAGCTGCAGGAGCCGGCTTCGGCGCTGGTGGCGCTGGTGGCGCTGGTGGCGCCACAGGCTCAGGCTCCACCGCCTCAGGCGCCACCGCCCCAGGCGCCACCGCCTCAGGCTCCACCGCCACAGGCGCCACCGCCCCAGGCGCCACCGCCCCAGGTGCCTCCACCTCAGGCTCCACCGCCCCAGGTGCCACCGCCTCAGGTGCCTCCACCTCAGGTGCCACCACCTCAGGTGCCACCACCTCAGGTGCCACAAGCTCAGGTGCCTCTGGATCAGGTTCAGCAGGAGACAGCGGCGGCGGTGGCGGCGGCTCATGATCCGCATGTGGCTCACTGGCTGCATCCGCCACCGGCGACGGTGGCTCGGACTCCACTTCCATATGTGCGCCTCCTTCTGCCGGCGCCGCCTCGTTCGAGCCTGCCTCATGGAATTTCTCATGGGCTGCCTCGTCGGCCGCCTCCATCTCCGCCACCTCCATCCCATCCTCCCCTGCTTCCTTCTGCGCTTCCTCCACCTCGGCCATCTCCGCGGCCGCCGCCACGTCCTCCGCCTCGTCCTCCGTCTCGCCGTACTCAGGCATGGGAGCCTCATGTGCATCCGCCTCGTCAGCCATCAAGGCATCCTCATACGACTCGGCCGCTGCTTCATCAGCCGCTGCAGCAGCTTCGGCTGCTGCAGCCTCGGCAGCAGCGTCGGCAGCCTGCGAGGCCGCCGCCGCCTCGGCCGCCGCCGCCTCGGCCGCCGCCGCCTCGGCCGCCGCCGCCTCGGCCGCCGCCGCCTCGGCCGCCGCCGCCTCGGCCGCCGCCGCCTCGGCCGCCGCCGCCTCGGCCGCCGCCGCCTCGGCGGCCGCCACCGCCTCGGCCGCCGCCGCCGCCTCGGCCGCCGCCGCCGCCTCGGCCGCCGCCGCCGCCTCGGCTGCCGCCGCCGCCTCGGCTGCCGCCGCCGCCTCGGCCGCCGCCGCCGCCTCGGCCGCCGCCGCCGCCTCGGCCGCCGCCGACGCCTCGGCCGCCGCCGACGCCTCGGCTGCCGCCGACGCCTCGGCTGCCGCCGCCGCCTCGGCTGCCGCCGCCGCCTCGGCTGCCGCCGCCTCCTCGGCTGCCGCCGCCTCCTCGGCCGCCGGCGCCTCGGCTGCCGCCGGCGCCTCGGCCGCCGCCTCCTCGGCCGCCGCCGCCTCGGCTGCCGGCGCCTCGGCCGCCGCCGCCTCGGCTGCCGCCGCCTCGGCTGCCGCCGCCTCCTCGGCCGCCGCCTCCTCGGCTGCCGCCGCCTCGGCCGCCGCCGCCTCGGCTGCCGCCGCCGCCTCGGCTGCCGCCGCCGCCTCGGCTGCCGCCGCCTCGGCCGCCGCCGCCTCCTCGGCCGCCGCCGCCTCGGCTGCCGCCGCCTTGGCTGCCGCCGCCGCCTCGGCCGCCGCCGCCTCGGCTGCCGCCGCCTTGGCTGCCGCCGCCTTGGCTGCCGCCGCCTCCTCGGCCGCCGCCGCCTCGGCCGCCGCCGCCTTGGCTGCCGCCGCCGCCTCGGCCGCCGCCGCCTCGGCTGCCGCCGCCTCGGCTGCCGCCGCCTCCTCGGCCGCCGCCGCCTCGGCCGCCGCCGCCGCCTCGGCCGCCGCCGCCGCCTCGGCCTCCGCCGCCTCATCGGGCACAGGCGCTGACGCCGTCTCGGGCCCCGGCGCGGACTCGAGCGCCGGCGCCGGAGGCGTCGGCTTTGGCTTTGGCACCGGCTCCACCTCCGGCTCGGTGATATACACTGTGGGCGGCTTCTGCGCGCCGCGTCGCCCGCCCGTGTCAAAGTCAGCGGCGTCCACCGGCTCATTGGGCGTGGGCGCAGGCGCGGGTGCGGGGGCATCGTGCAGTAGCGCAACATGTGCGCCCACCGAGGACGCCGCCGTGAGGCCGGTAGGCGACGTCGATGGTCTTTGGAGGGGCTCGAGAGCCCCCTTGCCACGTGACGTGGGGCGCGAAACAGGGCCCTTGCGCGACGCTGGTCGCGACGCCGACGGCGAGTGTCCGCCAGCCGCGCTGCCGCCAAGGATGAAGGGGTAGCCCGAGATGTTGTGAAGGTAGCGCTGAGTCACGACCCAATCGGCGTCGAGGTCGGCTCGATTGAAGTTGGACTCACGATGAAGGATGCGCTGCATGATCGCCTGATTCTCACGCGCGATTCGATCGTACTCCTGCTTGCGCACAATCATGTTGAGCGACGTGACCGACCACGAGTTGTCCGCTACGTATGCGGGCTCGGCGTTCATGATGGTGTACATCTTGCCGAGCAGGATCTTGTTCTCGCGGTCGATTGATGCATTCCGCTCCGCCTCCACCATAATGCGCTTAGCATTCACCTGCAAGTGCTTCATGTTGGCGCATGTGGGCAGGCGCATGTCGATGGATGGCTTCATCTTCTGCAGCTTTGCGATGTGCTGCTTGTGCGAGTTCTGGAGATCCCGTAGAGCGATGGCCCTGCTCGCCCACTTCATGCTGCGGGGCGAGATGGCAGCCACGCGGCATGCGCACCGTCACGTCAGCTGGGTCAGGGCCACATGCTCAGCAGGCGGCCTCCGCCGCCAGCCGCCGGGAGTGTTCGATTCTCGTTTCACGCACTGGTTGGTGGACTGTGGCAGTGGGATGCGCTTCGTCGACGACCTCGACGCCTCCGGCGGCCCGCCAAGGATCGTCAACTGCGTTCCTGAGGGAACCTGAACTGGCATGGCCGGCGACGACGTAGGAAGAGGGACCCTCTACAGTGAGCGCCCTTGCAGAGCGCCCTCTAATTGAGTCCTCCTACATGTATTCACACTCGGCATGACCTGTCTGCGTAGCGCATGCGGCATGTGCGCACTGTGCGAGCGTGAGTCATGGCGCATATGTCATGGCGTGGGGAGTGAGTACATGTATTGTATATGTTTAGAGTGCTACCGCCGGCTTCCCCACCCCCGTTTGTCGTTTCTCGTTTCGGTCGTGAGGAGCTCTTACTTTAGACACAATGCGGGGAAGTTGAATTATTACCGAACAAGAAAAAAGAGTTCCCTTGCCTTCGCGGCCTGCCGTTTGAATGTCATTGGGCTCCTTGCCTGAGTCAGCGCACGCCCAGATCTCGA
>Ga0210248_101653_pt1 | contig 16192 bp, 9 predicted proteins | sample ChrtobMetP3_32mM_FD_155493 | JGI IMG/M metagenome (GOLD analysis project Ga0210248, IMG submission 155493) | Chrysochromulina tobin associated microbial communities from unialgal haptophyte culture, Seattle, Washington, United States - P3_32mM | ecosystem: Host-associated > Algae > Haptophytes >...
CCTAACCCTAACCCTAACCCTAACCCTAACCCTAACCCTAACCCTAACCCTAACCCTAACCCTAACCCTAACCCTAACCCTAACCCTAACCCTAACCCTAACCCTAACCCTAACCCTAACCCTAACCCTAACCAGTTGGTGCCAGAGGGTGCCAGAGGGTACCAGGGGGTTCTGGCTTCAATTGGCGACCACTGGCGACCACTGGCGACCAGTGGCGACCAGTGGCGCCTAGTCTGTATAACACGAAACAAGTGAACCAATACGCGCCCGGTGGCGCCAGTGGTCGCCAGTGGTCGCCAGTGGTCGCCAGTTGGTGCTAGAGGGTGCCAGAGGGTACCAGGGGGTTCTGGCTTCAATTGGCGACCACTGGCGACCTCTGGCGACCAGTGGTGACCAGTGGCGCCTCTCCTCGGTGCGCACGCATACGCGCCCAGCGGTCGCCAGTGGTCGCCAGTGGTCGCCAGTGGTCGCCAGTGGTCACCAGTTGGTGCCAGAGGGTGCCAGAGGGTACCAGGGGGTTCTGGCTTCAATTGGCGACCACTGGCGACCACTGGCGACCAGTGGCGACCAGTGGCGCCTAGTCTGTATAAAACGAAACAAGTGAACCAATACGCGCCCGGTGGCGCCAGTGGTCGCCAGTGGTCGCCAGTGGTCGCCAGTGGTCGCCAGTTGGTGCCAGAGGGTGCCAGAGGGTACCCGGGGGTTCTGGCTTCAATTGGCGACCACTGGCGACCACTGGCGACCACTGGCGACCAGTGGCGCCTCTCCTCCGTGCGCATGCATACGCGCCCGGTGGCGCCAGCGGTCGCCAGTGGTCGCCAGTGGTCGCCAGTTGGAACCAGTTGGTGCCAGAGGATGCCAGAGGGTGCCAGGGGGTTCTGGCTTCAATTGGCGACCACTGGCGACCACTGGCGACCACTGGCGACCAGTGGCGCCGTGCGCACGCATACGCGCCTGGTGGCGCCAGCGGTCGCCAGTGGTCGCCAGTGGCCGCCAGTGGTCGCCAGTTGGTGCCAGAGGGTGCCAGGGGGTGCCCGGGGGTTCTGGCTTCAATTGGCGACCACTGGCGACCACTGGCGACCACTGGCGACCAGTGGCGCCTCTCCTCCGTGCGCATGCATACGCGCCCGGTGGCGACAGCGGTCGCCAGTGGTCGCCAGTGGTCGCCAGTTGGAACCAGTTGGTGCCAGAGGGTGCCAGAGGGTGCCAGGGGGTTCTGGCTTCAATTGGCGACCACTGGCGACCACTGGCGACCAGTGGCGACCAGTGGCGCCTCTCCTCGGTGCGCACGCATACGCGCCCGGTGGCGCCAGCGGTCGCCAGTGGTCGCCAGTGGTCGCCAGTTGGAACCAGTTGGTGCCAGAGGGTGCCAGAGGGTGCCAGGGGGTTCTGGCTTCAATTGGCGACCACTGGCGACCACTGGCGACCAGTGGTGACCAGTGGCGCTGGTCATCGGTTGAGGTCAACTGCCGCTCAAAACAGCGTTTTTTCGACCTAACTCCTCAGGATTGCATTTTCAGGTCTCGAAACCAGCGGCTACGTAGGGGTTTAGGGTGGGTGTTTGGCTAGCTCGCCTCTCCCGTGTTCCTTACGGAAGTAAGGAAGCATGGATGCTCACGGGAGAGGACGTTAGGGTTAGGGGTCAAAAGAGGAGAATGAGAGAAGAAATGACCCTAACCCTAACCCTAACCCTAACCCTAACCCTAACCCTAACCCTAACCCTAACCCTAACCCTAACCCTGCGGTCATGGTGGCTCCAAACCCACGACCAGGCAGGGCATGAGAAGCCTCTCGATCCACCTCAAGTTGCTCAGCGAGGGCAGCCTCGCCCTCAGCATCAAACTCACCAAGGCCGGATCTCAGAAGTCCTTGAGCTTGAGGCGGCGTGACAACTTGAATAATCTCCAAGAACTGGTGCCACAGGTGGGAAGCGTTGTGGCTGTGCAAATACGCCTGAATGCCCTGCAGGACTTGCCCAATATGGGCATGGCCCATCACCGTTGGGGGAAGGCCCATGCCTCCAAGCTGATGGTGAAGCACCGCCTGCACCACCGTGTTGTGCAGGAAGGAGTGCGTCACAGTACCATTAGCATGCAGATGGCCGTGAATGAGCAGAATGTGCTGAGCCGGGGGCTCAGGAGCCAACCCGTTGCCCGCCACTCCACCTGCGCCATCTTGGCCGCCTGCGGCCACAGTGGCTTTCGCTGCTCGACCTGCGCCATCTTTGCCCGCCGCGGGGTCCTGAGTCAGAGAATTTTCAGCGTCAGCACGAAGGGCATCCGTCTCGCTCTGCGCAGCTGTCTCGACGGCATCCGTGAGGCCTGAAAGCACCTCCTGAGGCGACGCTTCCGGGGTGACCCCTGCCAAGCTGGTAATGTGTGCCACTTGTTGCGCGATCAGTTGCTCGATTTGAACAGCGAGGGAGGGCTGACCTGCCACGTCGAGAATGTTGTCCAGAATAGGACTCGAAGGTCCCACGGTGACCGAGATGGTTGCCATAATTTCCGCCGCAAACCTGCTGGGACATGGCTGCCTGCGCTGCTTCCGGGGATATCTCTGCGCGGGCTGGGCCCTCGCCTGGCAGGGGCATGCGCCCCGTAGCCATTCGGGTGGCCGCCTGAGCTGCCAAGGAGCTACCAAGGAGCCAGGCACCTGCATCACCGGCGCCGGCATCATCCCCGACATGCCAGTATCAATGTGCGTGAAGCGAATCGTATCCTGAATTGCGTCGTTATCTGTCACGCACCCTGTTGCGCCGACCTTTGATGGGATCACCCAACCACAGGCCGCTCCGCGCGCGCGCGCTCCTCGCTTCGCTCTGCCTCGCTTTCGCTTCGCTCTGCTCCCCGTTTCGCTCTGCTTTTTCGCTCTGATCACAGCGATTTCGCTCTGCTTTTTCGCTCTGCCCCCCCGATTTCGCTCTGCGAAAATCGCATTGCCTGCCCCCGTTTTCGCTCTCCCCCCGAGCAGAGCGATGACACAAATCGCTGTGCTCTCGAGCAGAGCGACGACACAATTCGCTCTCCCCCCGAGCAGAGCGATGACACATTTCGCTGTGCTCGGGGGCAGAGCGTTTCGTTAGGATGGTGTGTTACGTTGGGTTGGTGTGTGGGACCTTCCTACTTGACTTGACTTGACTTGCACAACTGCACTTCCGCCGCCGCCGCCGGAAGCAGAGGTCAGCTTGCGTGCCGGAAGAGTTTCTCTTGGCCGCCAGCCGACAACGATGGTGAACGTCTTCCTCATCGTCGTGATGGCGGTCATGATCTTCCTGATCTTGGTCGCCTCCTTTTACACCCTCGTCCACTACCAGTCCGAAGAGGACGACAACACTGCATACGCTCCCAAGATCGTGGTCGTCTTCGGGCTGACGCTCACGGCATTGATCATCATGATGCTGCCGCTCGACGTGGCCAACCGGAGCTCCAATGGCGGCATTCCCATGTCACTGCTCTGGCTCATCATGTACATTACCATGGCGGTGATGATTGTCATCGTCGTGCCGTTCACGATGTTCTACTACGAGGCGTATGACCCAGAGTCGCGCAACTGGCAGATCTGGACGGCATTCAAGTACGAGGTGTGCACCATCATCATCTGCGGTCTCACGCTTGGCATCCTGTGGGCCTTCGTGGGCTTCGCCGAGGTGCCCCTCGACGTCTTCTGGCAAAACGGCACGTACTCGGAGACGGAGTTGCTCCTCCCTGCGACAGCGTCGAACGATTGTGGTCCGCTGTGCGTAAGCACCCATGAGGAGACGAACCTACGCATCTCGGTCACCCTCGCCGTCTATATCGTCGCGCTCCTCGCCTTCGTCGGCTGGTTCCTCTTCACCATCTTCACGGGCGTCGGCCTCGTGGCCCTGCCCATGGACTTGATCCAGGAATACGCGAGACGGCCGCAGCCGCTCGACCTGGAGGAGTACGCGAAGCAGCGAATGCTGCTCAACGAGCGCGCCACGCAGCTGCAGCAGGTCGCCGCCAAGCTCGGCCCCAGTGCGCACCGCAAGAAAGACACTCGCGGTAGGCGCCAGTACAACCAGTTCAAGCAGGCCGTCTTCTTTTTGGAAAAGGACTGGAAGAAGGTCAAGACAGCGTACAAGGAGCGCGGCGGCAACCCGCTGGTGTGGATGGCCCAGGCGCTCGGCGGCCTGCTCGGGATCGGACTCTCGATCACGTGGTACGTGCACATCGTGGTCTACACTTTCCTCTCGCCGCCGCCGACGACATGCCTCAACTACGCCTTCGAGCAGCTCGACAACGTCTTCCCACTCTTTGGCACATCGCTCTACGCGCTCTTCGCCTTCTATCTACTCTTTTGCGTGGTCAAGGGGTGCATGAAGGTTGGGATGCGCTTCTTCTGCATCCCCATCCACCCGATGCGCATCGGCGAGACCATGATGAATTCCTTCCTCTTCAACGTGTGGCTGCTGCTGCTCTGCGCCGTCGCGTGCGTCCAGTTCTGCTTTCAGTCCTTCCAGGCGTACGCGCAGCTCACGGACGCCGAGATGCTGCTCGGCGTGCAGGTGCGCAACCTGCAAGGCCTCTCCGTCTTCTTTCGCAACAACATCTTCATCTACACCATGTTTGGCGTCTCGATGATCTCGCTCTTATACCTATGCATCTTCCCCCATGACAAGCCCGCCATCGACGACGACGACGACATCAACTAAGCTATGCACGCACCTCGGCTGGCCGTCAGTCCACGGCGAACTGCTCAGCCCGCCGACCGAGCGTGCTTTGTTGTGCATCTTCGAACCGAAGCATGCTGTTAGAATCTTATAGTAAGTCCGCCCGTCCGTCATGCAGTCCGGTTTTTAAAGCGCGCGAGGGACGCGTCAGAGTGTGCGACGCGGTGTCCCGGTCGTGTATCGACTGCCGTCCCTCGTCGTGTGCAGCACAGCGTAAAGTACTTTAGGCTCGCCTCGAGAGGGGAATGCCAGGCGAGGGCGGCAGTGTGGCGGCGCACCCTGCACCCGAGCCGGTGGTCCGCTCGGCGCCATCTCGGCGCTCGGCCCGGGGAGCGCCACCCGACCACAGGAGAGCCCTTCTTGTCACCTCGACCTCATCTCACTTCTCAGTTTCCATGACAGTCACGCCGAGTGGAGGGATACAAGAGCGCACGCGTGCACCGTGCACATGCCATGCTACGTACTGCCATGCTATGCTACGTAGCTGCTACGTACTGCCAAGTGCCCAAGCCGGCCCGTCTTAGGGACGAGATCTCAGACGGGCGGCACCAGCGAGAGGAGCGGGAGCGGCGCTAGCGAGGCGACGAGCCAGGGGGCCCACGAGCCGTCAGCGCCGCCAAGCAAAGGGAGGAGCGTCGGGCCGAGCGTCACGACGAGGTGGAGGGCGGCGAGGCTGGAGACGCGCCACACGACGGGCACGGAGCATGCGGCGGAGCGTGCGACGAGGAGCGTAGCAACTCCCGTCTCGGCCAGGAGCAGCCCGCTACGCATCAAGTGGTGTGCGAGCAGCTGCACCGCCACGCTCGGTCCCGAGACACCTTGAGCCGCAGGCCCGAGCGCAGGGCCGAAGCGGATGCCTTCCTTGGAGACCTGCGGCTGCGCGGCGAGGAGCGTGCCTGTGGCGATGGCAAGGAAGCCGAGGCGGCCAAGGCCGCGCCCGCCGTACCGCCTCGCCAGCCGCCGCGCCGTGAAGGCCTGCAGCAGTAGCCGCAGCGTCGCGTCGAGCAGCCGGTCGCCATCGGTCGGCACGACAGTCAGACCATCGGCATGCCGCTGCACGAGCACAGCGCCCACCGCCATCGAGACGCTCGACACGATGAAGGTGAGGAACACGGCCCACCCCTGGGCACGCGTCGTGGGCTGCGCACGCACCAGCTGCGCGCGCGCCGCGTCGGCGCCTCCACTGTGCGCCCCCTCCTCGGTCATCATCGCCTGCAGCGTGCGCCGCCATCGTGCCCGTGCCGAGTGTGCCCTTGCCGAGGGCAGCGGCGCGGGCGGCGGGGTTGGCGGCGTGGGGGGCAGGACGGCGACGCCGACCAGGGCGATAAGGGCGGCGCCACCGCAGAGAAGCACCACGTACGCCGTCGGCCCCGTGCCCGACGTCGCCCCGAGCAAGCTTAAGCAAATGTGCACGCCTGCAGAGGCACCGAGACCGTTGGTGGCGGCGAGCGCCCCGAGGCGTGCGGCCGTCTCTTCGACAGTGAGGTTGCCCGCAGTCGCGAGGGCCTGCGCCAGGGGCTGAGCGGCGTACGCAAAGGTCGAGACGACCGCCGACAGGATGAGAGTCCCAACGCGGTCGCTGAGACCCCCCCCGACGCCAATGAGGCCGCCCACCGCCGCTGCCGAGAGCGCGGCACGCAGCGCGGGCATCGCCGAGGCAGCGCGCGCGGCGACGAGGACCAGAAGGAGGCTCGAGGCGCCACGTGAGAGCAAGGTGCGCCGCCCCTCGAGCTCGCTCGAGATGAGTATGTGGAAGGGGAGCAGCAGTCCACGAGCGACCGACCCCGCCGCCAACGCGATCAGCAGCGGCACGAGCGGCGGAGGGCCCACCTCGGCCACGCGCGGCGCATACGACCCCGCGGCGACCTCGTCTTGCCCAAAGCGCCGCCAGCCGCCCTTGGCGGCGCGTACGGCTGGACCGAGCGCCGGCCGCGAACGCGTCAAGGCCGCGAGCCCCTTTGCAGCCGCGAGCCCCTTGAGCGCGAGTCCTTTGGCCGCCGCCACCCCCTTCACCGCGAGCCCCTTGGCATCCTCGAGGGTGGGAGGCGGCTGCAAGTGCGCGTAGCGGAGAGCCAACTCGCTCGCCGCCGCGAGCATCACCACGTGATTGATCTTGAAGCCATGCGAACCACGCTGTGACTGTGAACGCATGGGGTCCACCGGCGCGGCTGACGGTGGCGCCGCCCACGGAGCCAGCCGCACCGCCATCACCAACGCGTCCCTCGCCACCACTGCCGTCTCCGCCGCCGTCGTCGCCGCCCTCGCCGCCGCCCTCGCCACCGCCCTGGCCACCGCCCGCTCCTGCACCATCTCCTCCACCTTCACCACCCCAGCCGCCACTGTCGGCGACGGGCGAGATGGCGGTGACCTTGGAGGTGGGGATGCGGGCTGCAGCTTCGGCGGCGGCGGCGGCGGTGACCGTCCGGGCGGTGCCGGTGTTGGAGGCGGAAGCGGCGGCGGCAGAAGCTGTTCTTGTGTTTTCCTTGGCATCTTGTCGTAGTTGCGCAGGAGCGGCAGATTGGGGTTGAGCAACAGGACGAGCAGGATCTTGAGTCCGAGCGGGGGCCGGCTCTGCGAGCGCAGCACGACACGTGAGAGATTTGGGGTGAGCGTGACGGATGCTGCGCAGCATCAAGCCGTGCACAGTACCCACCGGACCGCCAAGGTTCGCGACCATTGTGAATTATTAATTAATCGGCAAATTCCTGTTTCGGCAACTCCTATAGGAAGATTCGAGTGTGCGGCAATCCAGACATGCTCACGTTGACCCGGTGTGTTCTGTTAAATAGTTTCTGTAATAGTACGCAGCAGCGAGGCAACAATGTCACGGCGGTCATCAGCCACATCAGGGTCCGCCGCCGCGCGTTTGTCCAGGCGCAGCTTGCTCGATCCTGATCTTCGACATCCTCCCTGCGCTCCTGGCTGCCTCTCTCTTCTTCTGCCCCGCGCAGAGCGCACATCTCCGGCGGGCACACACGTGCCGCCCCAGCCTGCCGGCCCATCCTGGCAGCCCCTGCCAAGGCAGCCCCTGCCTTGCGCTCATGACGGGTCGCGAGCACTTCCCGTATGCCCGCACCGCGCCTACCCGGAATGCCCACTGTAGGTCAGACGATCGGCCGCCGCCGCCGCCCCTCACGCCCGCGCGAGCCTTGTCGCACTGCTGCGCCCCTCGCACGACCGCCAGAGCCATGTGCCGTGCCGTGCTCAGGCGCCGCATGCGAGGCACTCCTCGGGCTCAGGCGTCTGTGACGGCGGCGTGGGCAACATGTTCTCCTTGCTCGCGGCGTCGCCCTTGGCGTCCTGCTTCGCCTTGGCGGCGAGCCCTTGCTGGTCGACGGTGAACTTGATCGCATCCGCGGCGGCGCGCGTGCGCAGGTAGTACATGCCCGTCTTGAGGCCCTTCTTCCAGCCGTAGAAGTGCATCGACGAGAGCTTGGCATAGTTGGGCTCGGTCATGAACACGTTGAACGACTGGCTTTGGTCGATGAACGCGCCGCGGTCGGCGGCCATGTCGATGAGTGAGCGCATCTTGAGCTCCCAGCACGTACGGTAGAGCAGTTTGAGGTCGTCGGGGATCTCGGGGATCCGCTGCACCGAGCCGTTGTGCGCGATGATCTGGTTGCGGATCGACTCTGTCCAGAGGCCGCGCTCCATCAGGTCGCGCAACAGGTGCTGGTTGACCACCGCGAACTCGCCAGCGAGTACGCGGCGAGAGTACAGGTTGGACGTGTACGGCTCGAAGCACTCGTTGTTGCCCAGGATCTGCGCCGTCGACGCGGTGGGCATGGGCGCGAGCAGCAGCGAGTTGCGTAGCCCGTGCATCGCAATCTTGGCCTTGAGGGCGGCCCAGTCCCAGCGCGCCGAGGGCGTCACGCCCCACATGTCGTACTGGAGCACGCCCTTGCTCACGGGCGAGCCTTCATACGACGCGTACTTGCCCTCCTTGGCCGCGAGCTCACACGAGCACGTGAGCGCGGCGTGGTACATGGTCTCGAAGATCTGCGCGTTGAGCGCACGTGCGCCGTCTGAGTCGAAAGGCAGGCGCAGCAAAATGAAGGCGTCGGCGAGTCCCTGCACGCCCAGGCCTATCGGCCGGTGCTGCAAGTTGGAGGTGCGCGCCTCCTCGACGGGGTAGTAGTTGTGGTCGATGACGCGGTTGAGGTTGCGCGTGACCGTGTACGTGATCGCGTGCAGCTTCTCGTGGTCGAACTGCTTGACGCCGTCGACCTCGCGCACGAAGCGCGGCAGCGCGATCGAGGCGAGGTTGCACACGGCGACCTCGTCCGGCGAGGTGTACTCGATGATCTCGGTGCACAGGTTGGAGCAGCGGATCGTGCCAAGGTTCTGCTGGTTGGACTTGCGGTTGGCGGCGTCCTTGTACAGGATGTACGGCGTGCCCGTCTCGATCTGCGAGTCGAGGATGGTGAACCACAGCTGCTGCGCGGGCACGCTCTTTCGCGCCTTGCCCTCTTTCTCGTACTGGGTGTACAGAGCCTCAAAGGCCTCGCCCCAGCTGTCGACGAGACCAGGGCACTCGTGCGGGCACATGAGCGACCAGTCGCCGTTGGCCTCGACGCGCTTCATGAAGAGGTCAGGCACCCAGAGAGCGTAGAAGAGGTCGCGCGCGCGCGCCTCCTCCTTGCCGTGATTCTTCTTCAGGTCAAGAAAGTCGCACACGTCCGCATGCCATGGCTCGAGGTACACGGCGAAGGCGCCCTTGCGCTTGCCGCCGCCCTGGTCGACGTAGCGCGCAGTGTTGTCGTACACGCGCAGCATGGGAACGAGGCCGTTGCTCGTGCCGCCCGTGCCCTTGATGTACGAGCCCTTGGCGCGGATGTTGGTCACCGCCACGCCGATGCCACCCGCGCTCTTGGATATCTGCGCGCACAGTTTGAGCGTCTCGAAGATGCCCTCGATCGAGTCCTCCTTCATCGAGAGCAGGAAGCACGAGGACATCTGCGGCTGCGGCGTGCCCGCGTTGAACATCGTGGGCGTCGCGTGCGTGAACCAGCGCTCGCTCATCAGGTGGTACGTCTCAATCGCCGCATCCAGGTCGTGCTGGTGGATGCCCAACGACACGCGCATGAGCATCTGCTGCGGCCGCTCGACCACCTTGTTGTGCATCTTGAGCAGGTACGACTTCTCGAGAGTCTTGAAGCCAAAGTAGTCGTAGTCAAAGTCGCGGTCGTAGATAACCGCCGCATCCAGCCGCTCCGCGTTCGCCATGATGATCCCATGCACCTCGTCCGAGATGAGCGGCGCCTGCTGGCCGGTCTTCGGGCTGATGTAGCTGTGCAGCGCGTGCATCGTCTCCGAGAAGCTCTTGTTGGTCATCTTGTGGAGGTTGGAGACTGAGATGCGCGCCGCGAGCCGCGCCCAGTCGGGGTGCTGCGTCGTGTGGTACGCCGCCGTCTCCGCCGCCAGGTTGTCCAGCTCAACCGTCGTCACGCCATTGTACACGCCTTGGATCACCTTCTGCGTGATGAGCGCAGCGTTGATGTGCTTCGGGTCGAGGCCATAGGTGCTGCGGGCGAGTACGAGCGGGCGAGGCGCGCGTCGGTCGACGGGTTCACCAGGGCAGGGGCACGGCAGCGGCGCGAGCTCTTGGCTAGGCAGCTCTCAGCGGTGCGAGCGGCGAGAGCAGCGTGTGCCGGCGGGCACGCACAGCTTTCCGATGCGCGCAGTGATCTTGTCGAACATGACCGGCTCCGACTGGCCATTACGCTTGATGACGTTCATGCTGCTGCGCTGCGGCTATTGGCGTCTTGGTCGCCTTGCAGTGGAATCGGTGGATGGCGCGAAGCAGAGTCCTTGAAGTCGGCAAGCCACCGCAACAGCGCGTGAAACGAATGGCACCGGATTGAGCCGGACGGTACTTGCAGGTTTTGAGTGTGTTGGGCTTCAGTTATGGTTCGGGTTGGGTCAACGGGTTTCGAATTTTTGCCTCGGGATCGTCGGCGATCTTCGGACATGAGCGCCCATGTTATTCTCGCCGCGAGCGTCGCCTGGTTCAAAGAAAAGGCGCCGCCCCTCCCCCCATCGCCGCCGCCGCCCAGCATCGACGTGCTCTCCGTTCTGGTGGCAATGCTTCTCGTGCTCCTCATCGCACTCATCTTCCGGCGAGGTGGCTCGGCAGCTGCTCCCACCACGGCCTCCTCGACGGCCCTACCGACGGCATCCAAGGCGGTGCACAACTACCCGCGTGGCCCGCTGCTCATCTCGTGGGGCTCGCAGACTGGCACAGCAGAGCAGTTTGGCAACGATCTTGCACGCGAGGCGAGGCAGCGCGGATACGACGCGCGCTCCGTCGACCTCGAGGAGCTCGTGCCAGAGGAGCTTGCGAGCCAGATCGCGCCCGTCGTCTTCCTGATGTCGACACACGGCGAGGGCGAGCCGACCGACAACGCCATCCCCTTCTACACGTGGGCCAACGACACGATCCGCGATGCACAAGAGCTGGCATCGCTGCGCTTTGCCGTCTTCGGTGCGTGCCGCCGCTGCCACCGCGGCCGCCGCTGCCGACCTGCGCCCACGCACGGCCCACGCACGGCCCACGCACAGCCATTGCACACAGCGCCCTCGCTCCCGCGACTCAGCTCGCTCCCCCGCCCGACGACGCGCAGCGCTGGGCAACACGCAGTATGAGCACTTTTGCTTCATGGGCAAATGGGCGCAGCGGCGGTTACTCGAGCTGGGCGCGACGCCGGTGCATGAGCTCGGGCTCGGAAACGACGACCAGGACCTGCAGGCCGACTTCGAGGCGTGGCGCGAGGGGCTCTGGCCAGCGCTGAGCGCCGCCATCAAGGGCGGCACTGAGGGCGCCGCTGAGGGGTCCGAAGCGGCCGTTGCCTTCGAGGCAAGCTTCCGGTGCCGCTGGCTGCCGGGTGCCGTCGCCGCGCCTACCTTGCCGAGCTCGTCGTTCGAGTGGCTCTGCCGCGCGTTCCCGAAGCAGACTCTCTACGAGTGCCGCGTCGAGGCAAACCTCGAGCTGACAAACCCCGAGCTGACGAACCTCAAGGGCGGCTCGGTGCGCCACATTGAGCTCGCATGCAACTGCACCGAGAGAGGCCGCGCAGCTGGCCAGCTGCGCTATGCGGCGGCCGACGACCTCGGCGTGTGCTGCGACAATGGCCATGCACTCGCCGAGCGCACGGCGCGCGCACTCGGACTCTCCCTGAACGCCTCCTTCGAGATGCTCGCGACGGCGCGCGGTGCAGGCATGGCGCCGCCGCTCCCCTCGCCCTGCACTCTCGAGCACGCCCTCCGTTACTACGCGGACGTGCGCGCGCCCGCGCCGAAGCCGCTCCTTAAGCTTCTCGCGGCGCACACGGTTGATGCCGCGCACGCGCGACGGCTCGAGCATCTCGCGTCGGCGGCAGGCAAGGAGGAGTACACGCAGTGGATCGTCGTCGAGGGGCGCGGGCTCCTCGAGCTGCTCGAGGAGAACCCCTCGTGCCGCCCGCCCCTCGGCGCCGTGCTCGAGCTCGTCCCGAAGCTCTCGCCGCGCTACTACACCATCTCGTCCTCGCCCATCCCCTCCAAAGGGGCGCGTGTCGCCATGACGGTCAAGGTGCTGCGCGAGCCACGTCAGGGCGCCGAGACTCGTCTCAAGGAGGGCGTGTGCTCCACACAGCTCGGCGCCCTCGCCCTCGGCCAGCGCGTCGTCGTCTTCGTGCGCGCCTCCGCCTTTCGACTGCCACGCGACCCGGCGACACCAGTCCTCATGGTCGGGCCGGGCACAGGCATCGCCCCCTTTCGCGCCTTTGTGCAAGAGCTGTCCGAGGCGCGGCGCACGGGCGAGACTCGCCTTTATTTTGGATGCCGTCACGCCGCCGTCGACTTCCTCTACGCCGACGAGCTCCGGGCTGCCGAGTGCGCGGGCATCCTCACCAAGCTACGCACCGCCTTCTCGCGCGATGGGCCGACCAAGGTGTACGTGCAGCAGCGGCTCCGCGAAGACGGTGCGCTCGTGTACGGGCTGCTCGAGCAGGGCGCGCACGTCTACCTGTGCGGGGGCACCGGCATGGGGCGGGAGGTCGTTTCCGTGCTTGCCGAGATTTTGGGCACCCACGGCAAGCTCACGCATGCGCAGGCGAGCGAGTACCTCAAGCGCATGACCAGCCAAGGCCGCCTCGTGCAGGAGCTTTGGTCGTGACCGTGACATCGGGACCGCCGCAAACGTACTGAGAGCGAGTCCCACAAAGTCAAAGACTGTGTGACTCCGAGTGAATCTGAATGCAGTGAAGTTTTTCCCCCGCCCCGGCCCGTCTACAGACTACGCTACTTACCAGTGCGGCACCACTCTGAGAGCGGTCCAGTCACTCTCGTGACTCGAATCGGTGAGCCGGCACGCTGCACGCGTGCACCCGCGAACACCGCTGAAGCCTGAACGTGCCCCGCGTCTCGCGTCACTCTCGGGGATGAAGCCCGGCGGTCGGACGGTGGACGAGCTTTTGACCCTGCTCAAGCTCCATTGCGGCGCATCAGCCCGGCGCCCAGCCCGGCGCCCAGGGTGATGCCCGGGCGTTGGTTGCCGACCGAAGACTTGCGCAGCATCCGTACGGCCGCAAGGCCGACCTTGATTGTGGTACGCATCTTAAGGCGCGCCGCGGAGCGCTGCTGTTCCTTGCTCTCCTCTTCCTGCTGCTGCACGAGGTTCTCGGCGCACTCGATGAGCTTGGCGTCGTACGTGCTCTTCATACGCAGGGACTCGCGCGTGACCAGCGAGAGGGCGCGACCCGCATTCCAATTGGCGACCGATTCGAGCTCAAGGTGATGTGAGGCCTTGGCCTTTAAACGGTACGCGGTCCGGCGCGCGTTAGCTTGCGTGTTGAGCGACTTGCGCAGCCGGTGCGTGAGCATGTTCTGCAGGCCGATGAACTCTGCTTGGTTGAGCGGCACACGGTCACTCATCGAGATCTGAGCGCGCGTCTCGAGCACTTCGGGCGACACGTTATGCTGCACTGCGAGGAAGGCGCGCACGGTGGCAAGGACATCGCCGCCCGTGTCGGAGCGATAGAGCTTCTCGAGCTCGCTGAGCGTCTCGTCATCGGGCTGGCGCGCCTTGTCTCGATGCTCCTGGAGCTGTGCTATCATCGCCGCCACCTGCACGCCCGCGATCGACTGCTTAGCGATCCTGAGTGGCTCGCCTTCCCGCTTTGCTCGTACGCGGGCCGAGGGCAGGGAGGACACGGGAGGCGGCTCTTTGACTCGGGGCGTCACGCTCTCAAGTGCGTCCGTCTCGGCGAACAGCGTCGCGCGACGCGTCGAGCGCGGTGAGAAGAGCTGAAGGGCGCTCTCCGGCCGCATCGACCCCGTGCCGTCGCCGGCCGCACTCGGCTCCGTCGCGCCGTCGACAGCGTCGTCGTGGGCGCGCTCGACGGCCGCCTCCGTGCCCGCGAGCCGGAGCGCACCGGCCGGTGCCGTCTGGTTCACGCTATCCGAGCGTGGCCAGAATGTGGGGGGGCGGCCACGTGGCGTGGCGGCACGTACCGTCTCGCCGAGGATCTTCTGGCGCGTTGCGGGCGGTAGCGCGGCCACCCCCTCCAGTGGAGGATCCAGCGCAGCGGCCGCGGGCGCGAGCCACGCGCCGGCGGCGGATGAAGGCGGCGCCGCTACGGGCTTGCCCCTGCCTTCGGTCGAAACCGTCCATGGACGCGCCACGTCCGACGACGACGATGCACCAGCGCCACCAAAGCCGTTTGGCATGCTCTCAGAAAAGCGAGCGCGCGCCGAGTGCGGCGCCGAGTGCGGCGCCGAGTGAGGCGGCTGAGGCGCCGTCGGCTGCGAGAGAGCCGAGGGGCGTGCAGAGGCGGGAGGGCCGCGCGAACGCGGCGAGGCGTTGGCCAGGCGCGGCGACGGCTCCTCGCTTGGGTCGGGCTTGGGGTAAAGGGTTCGTGGCGAGTCGAGCTGCTCGAGGAAGCCGGCGCCCGTCCTGCAGAAGAGACGGCGCGTGTCTGCCAAGAGGAGCGTCTTCTTGACGTCGAGGAAGCCGTTGCCCTCGGGCGCGAGGGGAGTGCGCAGGTGCACCTGGTGCTCGATCAGGTCGCACTGCACTGCGAAGGTACACTCCTTGTTCGCGTACACGGAGATGTAAAAGGGTCCGGGCAAGTAGAGTGGGTCGTGCGGCGGGATGAAGATCCGGTCGTCGCCCGCGTCCTGCGAGCGCCATGTGTGCAGGTGCGGCTCGAGTCGTGGCTGCGACGTGCGGTTGCACACGAGCAGATCGGGATCACCCGAGCCGGCCGTCTTCTTGAGTGTCACCAGCAGCCCGACGGGCACGACACACTGGGGCACGACGATCTGGTAGAAGCAGTACTGCGTGTCCTGCGCCGGCCTGATCTCGCCCATCATCGGCTTGCCAGACTCGAGGTCCAGCGACGGCTGCGCCCCGAGGCCCGCCGCCAGCTGCTGCAGCTCGGCGCCCTCGACTAACATGTCGTCAACAACCTGCTCGGCGTGCTGGCGCGCGGCGGCCGTGCGCGACACCTGCAGCTCTTCCAGCTTCTCCACTGTCAGTCCGAGCTCATCCACCGTCCGGTAGTCAAGCGCGTTCGGGTGGAACTCTGAGCGGCCGCATGCTGCAGCCGGCCAGCCCTTACCAGGCTCGCGGTGGACTTCGCGCCGCATACGCTGGACGGCGAGGTCGCGGTGCAGAGGCCGCGACGAGTATGCATCACGCGGCGGCACTGGCACACTCAGCTCGCCGAAGCGCGCGGTCGCGTGCTGGAATTTATGAATCGGCAGCTTAATGTACGCGCACGCCGCCGGGAGCCTGTCGCCAATCTCCCAGCCGTCGGGGAGCGGCCCCTTGGGGTAGCGGGGCGGCTCGTCGATCGACGTATTCGCCATGGAGGGCTCAGCGAGCCCCTCAATAGATAATCGCGAACAGCCTTTGGCTGTCGAGCCGATCACACGAGCGAGGCAGGGTGTTATGTAACGGTGTAACGGCTATTTCCGATTCCAGTCACATATTCGGGTCCGCCCGCGATCATCTCTCCGCAGCCCCCAAAAGAAAGCACTACATGTGATATGTTGTGATATGAGGGTGCTCCAGAGGCTTCCACGAGGCGCACGTGTGATCCGGTGATCGCGTGTCTGTTTCTTCCGTGAAAAACCCTGGTGAAAAAGAGAGCAAGAACGATGAGTCGCACTTCGGTTGTAGCGCGACTGCACTGACACTAGTCCCCTGCACTAGTCCAGACCATGGTTCTTGACAACGGCTATTTCCGATTCCAGTCACATATTCGGGTCCGCCCGCGATCATCTCTCCGCAGGGGTTAGGGGGGGTTTCCTATCATTTTTGGGGGTAGTTTCCTATCGGATACGTATCCTGATGTATTCTGATGTATCCTGCATGTATCCTAAATGTATTCTGTAAGATACATGTATCCCTTATGTATCTTGATGTATTTCAAAATGTATCTTAAATGCCCTGTTATATTCCAAGAGAATACATGTATCTTGGTATTTTGCGTGTATTTTACACGTATCCCAAACGAG
>Ga0210248_101664_pt1 | contig 16102 bp, 12 predicted proteins | sample ChrtobMetP3_32mM_FD_155493 | JGI IMG/M metagenome (GOLD analysis project Ga0210248, IMG submission 155493) | Chrysochromulina tobin associated microbial communities from unialgal haptophyte culture, Seattle, Washington, United States - P3_32mM | ecosystem: Host-associated > Algae > Haptophytes >...
ATCTCACCTCCTTAGCGGCGCCCCGCTTGCTGGCCTGTTGCCAGTAGTCATGTAAGCGCGCCCCCCCGGGGACGCGCCTGCATGAGCGCCGCTGTACTGTGTGGTCCTGTTTTAAATTCACACATTCACGCAAACGCTCGGCAGGGCTCGACTTGCTTCTGGGGGTCCGGCCCAAAAAAGCAGCCGGGCTCCCTTCGGCGAGTTGAACCTATTCTTTGCTGCCGACCAAATCGTGCGTGCGCCACCCCAAAGGATCCGCCAGCCCCACCGCGCGGCGGCTGGTGCGCCCCGGAGGCGACCTTAGCAGCCGTATGCCGCCGCAGCTCGACTCATCTCGCTCGCCTACCACGGCAGCGGCAGCACGACACCCCTGTGTGGGTCTGGGCTGCCTCTGCGCGGCAGGCTGCCGCAGCTGCTGCTGGCTGCGCGGGCGCGCGCGCTCGCATGCCTACACCTTTCGTGTCTCCTTGCTGAGGCGGCTGCTGCTCGCGCGCGCACAGGGCCATGTCCGAAGAGATCGACAAACACGTGTTGAGGAAGTACGAGGTCGCGCAGAAGCTGGGCAAGGGTGCATATGGGATCGTGTGGAAGGCACACGATAAGAAGACAAAGGAGGTAGTGGCGCTCAAAAAGATCTTCGACGCGTTTCAGAACGCAACCGACGCGCAACGGACCTACCGCGAAGTCGTCTTTCTGCAGCAGATGGGCAACCACGAGAACATCGTGCAGCTTCAGAACGTGCTCAAAGCCGACAATGATCGCGACATCTACCTGATCTTCGAGTACATGGAGACGGACCTGCACGCCGTCATCCGCGCCAATATCCTCGAGGAGATTCACAAGCAGTACATCATGTACCAGAGCTTCAAGGCGATCATGTACATGCACTCAGCAGACCTCGTGCACCGTGACATGAAGCCGTCCAACCTGCTGCTCAACTCGGAGTGCCTCATGAAGGTGGCCGACTTTGGGCTCGCGCGCTCGCTGCTGGATGACAACAAATCGGATGAGGGCACGAAGCCGCCCGTGATGACGGACTACGTGGCGACGCGATGGTACCGTGCGCCCGAGATCCTGCTCGGCTCAAATAGGTACGGCAAGGCTGTCGACTTGTGGTCATTGGGATGCATCTTCGGCGAGATGCTCGGCGGCAAGCCCGTGTTCCCGGGCACGTCGACGCTCAATCAGCTCGAAAAGATTGGTGAGATGGTCGGAGCGCCCACCACGGAGGACATCACAGCGCTCGCGAGTACGTTCACGCTCGAGATGCTCGATGCGATGCCCTTCCCGATGGGGGAGAAGGGTCCTGACGGCAAGCGCGCGCTCGTGCCTTTCAACAAGGCGTCGCCTCCCGAGCCCGGCCATGGCGGTGGCAACGATTGGAGGTCGCTGTACCCGAAGGCGTCGGACGACGCCATCGACCTGATGGAGAAAATAATGAAATACGACCCCAACCAGCGGATCAAAGCCAAGGATGGGCTCACCCATCCCTATTGCAGCCAGTTCCATGACCAGGATACGGAGCCGCTCGCTGCGGAGAAGGTCAGCATCCCAATCCACGACAACAAAAAGCTCTCCACGCAAAAGTACCGCGAGCTGATGTACGAGGACCTAAAGGCGAGGCAGGCGAAGGCCTAAGCGCCCCTTGCCGTCATCGCCTGGCATGCCTCAATGGAGAGACCCAGGATTAGAGCAGCAGCCGACAGCAGCAGCGACACGCTCCCAGACGCCACAGGGCGATGGTTGCGCCTCCGTTCGCGTCGTCTCGAGCGCTACCAGCAGTGCGGAGTACACAACACCCCCCAACCAGCATGCATGCATGGGGCTGCTCCTACGTTGGTTTTCACTGACTCTGGGAGCGCTCGCGACTGTGCGAGAATGTGCTATCTCGTGTACTGTATCGTGCGTCTAAGCATTGAATCGTGAGCGTCGTAATACCTCGTCGGAGACGCGTGTGGTGCGGTCGCGTGAGTTTTCGCATGTCGTCCTGTTAAACGGCAAAAGCCAAAACCGCGCCGAGGGAGGCGCGAGCAGCATCAGGGTGACCCTACGCGCCCGGACGGCGCGGTCGGCGCGGGCCGCGAGGCCGAGGGCGGTGCGGCGGCGGTGGGCGCCGGGGCGCGGTTCCGCGTGCGGTCTTCCCACGCACGGGCGCATAGCCACAGGCTTCTTCCCCGCTCGCGCTCGCCGCGCCTTCGTCGGACGGCGCTAGAGATGAAGCGAAGTCGCGGCGCTCGCTCGCGCTTGCGCGCTTCGCTTGTGATCGCCGATTGGCGGCTGTTGTCCTCTCTGTCCCCTCTCTCGCTTGCCCCGCCGCGCGCCAGCCGAGCCGGGTCCCCTTCCCGTCCGCAGGTCCGACCCTCCGGCACGGACTCCTCTCTTACTCCGCTCTCCGGCGGGCTCTCGCCTATCGGTGAGCCGCGTCGTAGAGAGCGCTCTACTCGACGCTCTACGTCCCGTCCGACGTACCACCGGGACGGACGACGCCGCGCGCCGTCCCGGCCCCACACTAGCCTGAGGACCTTATGCCTTATGCATGCACATCAACATGCGACGGATCCCGCTCGGCCCCGCGCAGCTCATCCGATGAAGTAGCCGACTCGAAGCTCGTCGGTGCCTTCGTTTCGTGACTAGGTTCAGCACCAGTCTGTCTGCACGCAATCCTGCTGCGGTTCCACAAGACTCGCTCAGGCTCGACTTACCCCTCCAAGCCAGCCTCCATGGTTGCCGCGCGCGCGCCGTATTAACGGCGTTGCCGTGCGCCTTCACACTAATCGGCGAATGCGTCTCCAGCATGCGCTCGACACGGCGTCTTCACACTAATCGGCGACTGCGTCTCCAGCATGCGCTTGACACGGCGCACTTCTGGTGCGCTCTACCGTCGCCTCTGCTGCGAGAGGCGGCAGTGGCTTGTACCGCAGCGCCATCGAGATGCACACGAGCCAGAGCCGTGTCGGGTCGTACCGATCCGTAGCAGGGAAGGACGGCCAGGCAGGCCCAAAGTGGTCCATGTCCTCGAGCACGACGCGCGGGCAGTGGGGCAGGATCGCGTCGCCCTGACACACGAGCCCATCACAATCCTCACCATACCGCACAGCCACATACTCGATCAGGGGCCTGAGGAGTGACGAAGGCGCCCGGTCGCACGTGGCGACGCACAGCGTGGGCACGCGGTGGATCGGGTACGGGTGGTGCCGCAGAAAGTCCTGCCGCGACTCGAAAGAGAGATCGAGCACCGCATGCCGGCAGCCGCGTAACAGCTTCTCGAGCGCTCCGAGGACGACCGACTTTTGCACCTGTGTGTTGCTCAGGTCGTGAGCGATGGCGCTGCCGCCGTGAGGGCCTTGCAGCGAGACGACGCCTGCGACGAAGTCGATGAGCTCGGGGAAGAGCGAGAGCGCGGCAGCGGCGTCGACGGCTCCTTTAGAGTGCCCAAGCAGCATGACGCGCCGCCGAGTACCTCGTGGCGCATCTCGACCATCTTGTGCAAGCTCGAGGACCTCGTGGCGCAGCCGCGCCGCGTTGACGCGCACGGGCTGGTCCGTGTCGACTCGTGAGAACTGCACGCAGAGCCCGAGCCGCTTGAAGTCGGCGAGCAGGTGCTTCATGTAGAGAGGGTACCACTTCGTGAGAAGGCCGGGCACGAGGAGGAAGACGAGCGATTCCCACTCGACGCCACGCGGCAGTGGCACCGCGCGCAGCGCGGCCGGCGTGAGCATCTCGGGGGCTGGCGGCAGGCCGCCGAGCAGGGCGTGAAAGCAGTCGGTCAGGTCGAGCTCCGGCCGCTGCCGCGGACTCCACAAGCCGACTCCACGCGCGCCGCGCGCGCCGCTTGTGCTGCCCATGCTACTGAGGCTGCTGCTGCTGCTGCTGCTGCCCGTCAAAGTGCCCGCGAGCACGCTACGCGAGCGCGTGCGTGTCTCGGTGCTACTGCCCCCGCTGCCCAGCGCAGGCAGAGGCTTCGGCGACAGGAGAGTTGAGGAGTGCCCTCCGGCATTCACACCGGCATTCACACCGGCACCGCTCGCGGCCCGAATGCACGGCTCGTCCCTAAGCCCCGTCCTGCCCGATCGGGCCTCGGCGTCGACCCCACAGATGCCGTCGGGGTCGGCCGCGTCGATGTCGGCTCGGATAGAGCGGTTCGCGCCGCGCCCATCTTGCCAGCGCTGCGTGAGCGCCGCCTCACGAGCCTCTTGACGTAGTAGCCAGCCGATGTGACCGTGGCAGTACGGCTTCAGGTTCGGGTTCGCGCCGGCCCACGACTGCAGCTCAACCTGCAGCGCCTGAAGATGCACCTCGACCTCGCCCGATATGTCGCGCGTGGCGCGCATCACATTGTTGCGCACCAGCGCGCTCACATGCTTGACGGCTTCGTGTGCCCGCTTCCCGGCTAGAGAGTTGAGCTCTCGCAGCGTGCCGTCCTTGGCGCGCTCGACGCGCAGCAGCTCGGCAGCTTCCTGCTCTGCCGTGCCGCCGCGGTGATCGACGGACGCGGGCAAGGCGAGCTCCCTCCGCGCGCGGGCTAGGTTGAGCTCCAAGGCCTGCGAGGCATCCGGCGAGGCCGGCTCAAGCACACGCAAGGCACGCGTCGGACCGCGCAGGGTCACGATGAGACCAGCGCGGCCGAGCCCGAAGACGGTGAGGCCAAAGCCGATAGGTACGATTAGCGGGCTCAGCATGAGCATCAGCGGCATGATGAACATCACAAAGATAGGCAAAAGCATGAACATGACACCGACACCAGCGCAGCGCAAAGGCATCCGCAGCAGTGCCGAGGCTGTCTCTGTTGCCGATTCCATTGATTCGTTGAAGAGCTCTCGGGCCTCGGAGGCGAGCGAGCCCGCCTCGCTCATGAGATCGCGTGCCGTCTCCGAGGACGCGCGGCGGCGGCGTGGAGAATTTGTAGGAGAGGGCATCGCTGTGGATGCAGAACCCGGGCGCGTCTCGGACGAGAGTTGGCAGCAGACAGAGTTTGTAATGAAGGCTTTCATTGAAAACTTTGGTGATTCTGTTTAGGCAGTCGCAAGCAAGCAAGCAAGCAAGCAAGCAAGCAAGTAAGCAAGCTCGGAACCAGCTTATCCACCCGGGCCTGCGTTCCTCCGAGGAGCGTTGCAGGTCCCGAGCTCTTCCTCTGTTGGTGTGGTCCGAGCGGTCACACGCCGATCGGTGTGCCGCGTCGACGACTGCTACGGGTGGCCCACAGGCGCGCATCACAATCGGGCGGCATTCTCACGTTGGGAAGCGTGAGGCCAGCATGCCCGGTGAGCGTTAGCGGTCTGGGCACACATATCATCCTCGTCTCCGCCCACGCCACCCTCTTTCCTACCGTACTCCGCTGGTTACAGGGTTCTCGATTACGCTCGTTTAGGTACTTGTGTTGTTTCGACTAACTAGCTTGCTTGCTTAGGCAGTCGACCAAAGTGCTTCGCAATCAATCCACATCGTACACTTCACCGCTCGTCGATGTCCTCCTCCTCCTCCTCTCCCTCGACAAACACGGTGGCGGCCGCACCTGCTCCCGCGCCCAGCCCGATCTCCTCGAGCGTGCGCGCGCCCTGCCCCTCCTCCTCCACGTCCAGCGTGACCCGCGGGTACCGACTCACCAGTGTGAAGCGCGCAAGCGCGGCAGGCACGTGCGCGCCCACCCAAGCAAACACGTCTACCAGCCGCGTAGAGAGCTCGAAACGGCGCTGGATGCGCCCGCCGTCGCGCAGCCGCACAGCGAGCGTGATGGTGCTCGCTTGTGTGGGCGGCGGCTCAAAAGCGAGCGCCTCCGCGCGCCGCAGGCGCTCGGTACAGCGCTCCGCGAGCTTGGTGCGACGGGCCTCGCGCATCGCTGCATGCCGCGCCTCTGCCGCCTCCGCCGCCCGTGCCGCCTCGGTCCTCTGCGCTTCAGCCCACTGGCGCGCGGCCGCCTCCTCCTCCGCAGCGCGTGCCGCCTCGGCTGATGACTCGGCCATCGCGAGCTCGGCAGCGAGCTCGGCAGCCTGATCCGCTTCTAGGGCGGCCGCGAAGTCCGCATCTTGCTGAGCCACGAGCTTCGCCTCGAGCTCGCGCGGCGTGGGCGGAGGCGTGGGCGGCCGAAATCGGCGCGCGGCCGCGCGCCGGTAGGCTGTGAGCAGCGCCCTGGCCCGGGCTGTGGGGACCTCTGCCCGTTCTGCCTCACGTTGGGCATTGGTAAGGATGCGCGCGAGATGAGCTGGTTGCAGCCGGCGCTCGCGTATGCAACGGTGGCCGTGCGCCCCCCAGAGCAGCACGATCGCAGGGAGCACACCTGATGAGGGTCGCAATCAAATGGTCATCAGTGGCGCTCGGTGGCAATCAGAGCCGCGCGATCGCAGGGAGGCTACCGGTAGCGAGTTCCCGCGCCCAAAATTGAGCTTCGGCTCGGTGCGTGGAAGCTTGCAAGCGCATGGCGATCATCGCGGGCCGACGAAGCAGCGCCTGCACCTCGGCATTGGGCCACACGTGCTGCACGAGGTGCAAGCTTGCAGGGTCATTCTCTTCAATCGCGAGCAGCAGCACCGCGCCTACGACGGCGCGGTTTGCCGAGGGAGGTGCGAGTGCACCGCCGCCCTCGCCACCACTGCCGCCCTCGCCGCCCTCGCCGCCCTCGCCGCCCTCGCCGCCCTCGCCGCCGCCGACGTCGTCCGCGCCGCCACCTGCCACGGGAGCCCTGATGGCCACGGATTGCGACTGACTGCTCTGATGGGCACTGATGGCCTCCTTGCCACCTTCGACCGGAAGAGCAGTCGCAATCAATCGCAATCAATCGCAATCAGTCGCAATCAGTCGCAATCAGTCGCAATCAGTCGCAATCAGTCGCAATCAGTCGCAATCAGTCGCAATCAGTCGCAATCAGTGCCACCTTCGATCGGAAGAGTGATGCCGCGTCCAAAGCACTCGAGCGCCGCTTCGGCGTTCACGTTCACACTGAAGGCACGGGTCCAGTGCTGAGCGCCGAGCTGAGCAGCAGAGGAGGAGGCAGCTGGCGGCGGTGGAGGTGAGCCTCCTGCCGGATGGGTCGCGGCCCACTCTGCCCACGAGTCTGCGAGGCTTGGGAGCGGCGTGGCGCTCGCGCTCGCCGAATCGTTCAAACGCGGGGCTGGGGCACCTGAGGCCGATTCTGCCGAGGCCGCCTCCGCCTCCGCCGTCGCCGTCGCCGCTGCCGCCGCCGCCGCCGCCGCGCCCGAAGGCTGCGGGGCGGCAGAGCGCTGAGCAGAGCGCGAAGCGGCCCATGCAGTCCATGACTCATGCAGCGCATAGGGCGGCTCGGCAGGTGTTGTGGCACGCGCAGGATTGCTGGCAGGTGCGGGTGCAAGGGTGGGTGATCCCGCAGGCCTACGGGGCTGTCCCTCAGCCCAGAATGCATTCCACGCGCCATCGAGAGAGTCACCCGTCCTCGCCGGCCTGTGCTCGCTCGTTGTTGCCACCCGTGCGGCGGCCGCTGTTGAGCCGACACGTGCGCCATCGTCGGCGGCTCGCAGTTCGGCCTCCGCGCTGTGGAAGCGGCGCAGCCGCTGCTCACGGAGGCGTCGTTGAGCCTCACTATCGTTGTCCGAGGCTGACCGAAACCGCAAGTGGCCACGCTGGAAGGCTACCCACAAAGTGGCTGCCAGTACGGCAGCGAGCGTCCACGCGATGACCTTCAGAGGCCACTCGTCATTGGGGACGGAGAGGTTTTGAAGGCCCTCATTGTTGGCGTAGAGCTTGCAAGCCTTACAGCACGCCGTGTGCATGTAGTCACTGTTCTGTTTGCACTCGCCGCGTGCGGCCCACTGTGTGCATTCCACCTTGTCGTCCTTGCAAGTCGGCGGCAGCGGCTGCGATGCATCAGGTTGCCCAGCAACGGCGATGATGAATACCGCAGAGATCGTCCTCAACATAGAAATATGCAGCAAGATTCCCTCTTTCCAACGCCGTGTGAAGCGTGAACACGCCCCGAGTCAAGTCAAGTCAAGTCAAGTCTACAGAAGCTTTCCTCACCGGAGTTCAGATCGCCAATCGTTCACAGCCTGTGTGATTCGACTTCCACACATCTCCCTCCGCGCGACGGTGCGGAAGACATGGCGCTCGCGTCGCTGCTGGTATCAGTTAACTTCTTGGCGCCAGTTACTTTGCGATCGGCCACGGACACGGCAACATTTCGAATAGCCAGCCTTCTTGTCGCCGATGGCATTTTGAAGCCCGAAGGTCCATCTGATCTGGCCATCCTTGCCGCCGCCTTGCAGCGGGACATGCAAGAGCGATTCACTCAGCGTAATCGGAATGAAAACGCGCTCATCCTTGCGGAGAACGACGAGGGCGACATTGTAGGCGTAGTTGGCATCGACGTGCAGCGGCTCTCGTACAATGCGCTCAACGAGGACCGCATTGGAAGCTCGGATCAGAGGCTTTCAGAGCGACCGCTGCTATCAAGCCTTTCCGTAAGCCCCAAGTACCGCCGGCGCGGCATTGCCAAGAAGTTATGTCGCGAAGCTGAGAGAACTGCCAAGCAGTGGGGCTACAACGAGGTCCTTCTCAAAGTGGAGGCGGATAACTCTCGGGCACGTTCTCTCTACCGAAGTTTAGGCTACAGAGTCGTGGACACGGACAAGCAGGCGGAACGTCCTGTCGTCAAAGGTGGCCTCCGCTTTGTGAAAACAACACAGGTGGCGATGCGTAAAAGCCTAACATTTCCGCCCTTCGACTCCGTGGTCAGCGCTCTCGCCGTTGCAGCTGCAGCAGCCTACGCATCATCCACCTACCATGAGCAGCTGGCGCAGGCTATGGATACGGGTGCACAGGCAGGGAGGCTGCTTGGTGCAGGCGACTTCGAGGCTGCCCTGGCACTGATAAGGCCGTTGTAGACGTGTCCGTGACTCTGCAGCGCCTTTTCTGCTTGTCGTGTGCCCGTGCCCTGCTCAAATGCTCGCTACGGCGCCGTGCTGTGAGCATTCACACCACTTTTTCATATGATCTAGATGTTACACCTAGGCACACGCTCCCTTACCGGTACCCTCTGTGAAACCGAGCTCTGAGTCCGGCGCCACCCCCGACGAGATCACGTGTGAAATGGACGAGTCGGCCGAGGACGTGCTCCTCGCACTTGCCGTCGCGAACCCCGTGCAGCTCACGTCGCGTGAAGTTCGACGGTATCAGTGCGATACGTTAGACGCACCTGCGTTGACCGCTCTTTTGCGCCAGTGCATCACCGCAAAAGTGCCTGCAGTCCTCACAGGCTGCGTTGCGCACTGGCCAGCGTTGCGACGATGGGATGACGTGTACCTGCGCAGAGTGTTGAGCGACGCGCCGGTGCATGTGGCGCAGACACCAGATGGACTCGCCGATGCTATTGCTACTCTGCCAAGCGGCGAACGGGTATTTGCGAAGCCATTTGAAACGGTCATGCCTTTCTCAATCTTCGCATGCGAGCTGTGCACTCCGCTGATGGACGAAGACGGTGTGCAGCGCCGGCCGGTGCTTTACGCGTCGCATCAGAACTCATCGCTCAGCGACGAGTACCGGCCCCTCTGGGATGACCTGGACCTCTCTCTTGAGTGGGCTGACGAAGCCTTTGGCAAGAAGCCCGCTGCCGTCAATTTCTGGATGGGCGAGGATGCAGCGCGGACGAGCGTACACGCAGACCTCTTCGACAACCTGTACGTCGTCGTGCGCGGTGAGAAGTGTTTCACGCTACTGCCGCCACAGGAAGGGCAGTTGCTGCGTCGAGAGCCTGTACGAGCGGCAACGTACGTTCCGGTTCCCAACTCTAGGGGCAAGAGCCCGAGCGTAGGTCTCGAATTGCAAGTGGACGACGACGCGGAGGCCGTCGTCTACTGGGCCACGGTGGCCCTCGATAGCGAAGACGCCGCGCCACTCCAGCCGATGCGTGCCGTCCTTGGGCCTGGAGAGCTGCTGGTGCTTCCATCACTCTGGTGGCATCATGTTTCGCAGCGAGCGAGGTCTGACGACGGTGGTCGCTGTTCGGCAACTGTTGCAGTCAACTATTGGTATGGCTGAATTCAGCCTTTGTCCACACACTGTGTTGACCCACATTACTTACGCCAGAGCACGACGCACACGGACCACGCATATCCAAAGTTTCGGAAACAATTAGTGGTGCTCCTGTGAATATTCATAGCGCTCGATCCTCTCGGGGTGGCCGATGCACTTCGTCGCGGATGCCTCGCTGGGAGTAATTAGCGGGCATGAGCTCAGGAAGATTGCGAGACAGACTTTGGATGACGAAGATGGTTATTTCGACGTCAACTCCAACTCGTCCACCTGCGAGGACTGGTTGCCGACCCTGCCGGAGCTAACACGTACGCCCCTCTGGGTCAACTGTGCCTTATACACTGGTGTCTTCCTGCTAGTCGCCACTGTCATCGTGACGTCCTGCTACCTTAGGACGGGCGTGCCCGTCTTCCGGCGGCAGCCGCTGCTCTCCACCCTCGTCGTCGCCTTTGCCGTTGCACGTTTCGCCCTCTCCGTCCTCTTGATCGTGCTCTCCGTGAATCACCACGGTGCCAAGACGACGTTTACGATACAGGAGCGGCGCATCGCCAGCTTGCTTGACGGCCTCGGCACCATCTTCTTCTTCGCGAGCACGGGCCTGCTGATCGCCGACCTCGCCGACATGCTGCTCGTCGGCTGGAAGAGCTCGCGCCGCCTCTGGGTCGCTTTTAAGGGGCTTACCGTGCTCCTTACCCTGACGGCCGGCATCTCTGTGTGGCTCACGCGCAGCCTCGAACTGGAGCAGCTGCTCGAGATTTCAGAAGACGCGGTCGCGGCCGCCTCCGTGTGCTCCGCGCTCGCCATCGCCGCGCTCGCGCTCCGCTACTACCGGATGCACGAGCATTCCGCGATCCTCAGCCGCTTCGGCCACGTGAGGCATGCCATGAATGTCCTCGTGGGCTTCGTTGTCTTCTGCTTCCTCTTCCGCGCGGTGCCATGGCGGCTGATGATGAACACGATCGCTGCGCTGCACCTCTGCCCGACGACATCCGACGGGGGTTACCTTCCGTGGCTAGCCTTCATTCAGAAGCTGTGGCTCTCAGAGATTGGTCCTGCGGGCGCTCTGCTCCTCTTCGGCTGCTACCTCGACCGGCTTAAGTGCGCCGCCACCACGCGCCGCCACCGCGCGCTGTGATCGCCCATGGCTCTTGATCTCCTCTTGATCTCCTCTTGATCTCCTCTTGATCTCTTCTTGATCTCTTCTTGATCTCACGCCTTCTCGGCGCCGCCTGTACGCCTCACAGGCTCTCTGCAGTCGGCTTCCGCGGCTCTCAGAACTTGCCTCCCGAGCGGTTAGACCGCCTGCTTGACGGAACCCAAGACCTCTTGCGTAGGGAGACGCTCGAGGAAGTGCCGCCGCTCATGTGTCGTCGCTCGTCCGCCGCCTCCTGCTCGTTCATCTTCGGCGGCGGCCTGGGCGGCGGCTATGGCGGGAGCGCGCCCCTCCGGCCGCGGCGCACGCCCGTACCCACAGCGTCAACCTGTCGCTCACCTCTCTTGTCGCCCTCGCCGTCGTGCCTCTTGTGGGACGCCCAGGACGGCGCCATTCAAGCGTGCGCCGCTGCTGGCGGGGCCGCCGCGAGCTCCAGCTTACACTCGAGCTCCGATCGCGCGTCTCGCCTGGGGCCGGCGGGAAGGTGGGCAGACGGAGGGTGCACAGGCGGTGCGCTCGATGAGGAGAAGCGCACGGAGGATCGACGCACGCGGCGCGGCGTGCCGCCCTCGTATGTAGAGGTGGAGTACCCGGACGTCCGCCAAGGAGAACTACTGCTGCTCGAGTCGATCTTTGAGTGCGCGTACACGTGGTGCGTACCTTATGCGTGGCTAGCGCTCCGAGTGGGTGAGCGCAAGTCCGCAGCCGCAGAGCTCCGTCGGCGCGTCAAGGACGAAGCCGAGCGTCGCCGGCCAGCCGCCGCCGCGGGCGAGCGTGACGTGCGTTCCGTGCGTGCTGGCGACGGGCACCTTGCTGCGGATGCGAGCATCGCCTGTGATGCACCTCCTGCTGCGCCCGCTGCTGCGCCCGCTGCTGCGCCTGATGCCGAGGCCGCTGCCGAGGCCGCTACCGCTGCTGCTCCTCATCCCGCTACCGGCACCGCTGGCGGCGGCCTCGGCGCCGTCGGCGGCGTGCACGGCGGCAGCGCCGAGGTGGAGGATCCGGCGCTTCGACACACAGAATCGGCGCTTCGTCACATAGCGTCGCATAGCACCGAGGTGGAGGATCCGGCGAACGCCTCGCTGCTCGACCGGATCCGTTACGAGCTCTCGCGTGAACGTAACTGCTCCGAGCTCGCCTGGTTGCGTTCACAGCTCGTGCGCCTCGAGAACCACGCGGCCGACGCCGCCGCCGCCGCCGCCCACTACCGCCATGCGATGCGTGCGCGACGCTCGTCGCCATCATCGTCGTCGGTGTCGTCGCCGCCATCGTCACCGCGCGGTGGCGGCAGCAGCGGTGGTGGCGGCAGCAGCGGTGGTGGCGGCAGCAGCGGTGGTGGCGGCAGCAGCGGTGGTGGCGGCGGCCCGTGCACTTTTAAGCCGTCGACGCTCAAGAGCGACCCAGCGCTTCGTCACATAGCGACGAATCTGCACACGCAGCAGATGCATGTGTTCGCGCAACCTCGGCCCTCGCAGGTCAACGTGCCATCGTCACAACGTGCCACGTCCGCCGCGGAGACAGCGGCGGCTGCCGGAGCAGCGGCCACGAGTGATGCTGGCACCGACGGCGCCGCCATGCCCGACAGCGCCATCGGCCGTGCCCACGACTGCGCCGCCATGCCCCGGCTTCTGGCGAGCTACGCGTCGGTCACCTTAGGCGCTCCAGCGGCGCATGCGCTCGGGTTTGGCGGCGGCGGCCTGTGGCAGCTGCAGCGGCGCCTCGCGCGCACACACGACGAGCTCAGAGAGGTTCGTCGACGGCTGCGAGCAGCCGCCTCGCAGCCGACTGAGAAGGACAAGAGGCTCGAGCTCGAAGAGAAGCACGAGCTCTATCTGCGTCGCAAGATCGAAGGGTTGCAGTGGGAGGTTGAACAGCGCGAAGAAGTTTGTATTCCGCAGGTGCTCTCGGCTCTCTCCTCGATCTTCGTCGCGCGCCTCTCGCAGGAACTCGATGCGGCGAGAGCCGCCGCGGAGGCCGAGCCCGCGCGCGGCGACGAGCGCACCGGCGAGCGTGGCAACGAGCACGGCGGCGCGCGCGCGCTCGCCGTCGGCGATGGCTGCGGCGATGGTGGCGGCAGCGATGTGAGCGGGTACGTCGGTGCGCCTGTGGGATCCACGTTACGCCTGTGGGGCGCTCATGGTTTTCTAATCGGGTGGGAGTCGCTGCTCTCAACCTACGGCAAGGAAGAGAGTATGCTCGGTGACCTCTACGGGGCGCTACTTTCGCTCCACACGGACGGGTTTGGCTTCGTGCTGCGCTGTTCGGAGAGAGGCCCGCCGCCGCCGGAGTCCGGCGCGCCGGCGCGCTGTGGCGGGCTTGATCGAGTGACCTCGAGTGACGTTAACGGCGCGCCGGGCGGCACGACGCCAGTGACTACGCCTGCCTCCTCCAGCATCCGCTTCCACCCCCCCGCCGGCTCTGCGGCCTCGATGACCAGCGCGCCTGCCTCCGCCTCCGCGACGCCAGCTTTTGCTTCCATCACCTCAGCTGCCTCAACTTCAACGACGAGCAGATGTTCCCCGAGCCCCATGTTGCCTGCGCGCGACTTGCCGCCACCCTGTACCTTGCAGGGCATGCCAGCGAATATGCACGCGTCACCGTCGCTTATCGTACCCAAACCGTTGCTGGCTGCGTCGTCGTCGGCCGCGTCGCCCTTGGCCGCCGCTACAGGCACGGGCGATTTCGAGGGCGCGGTCGCGGGCGAGGGCGCGGGCGTTGGCGAGGGCGGCAGAGGCGCCGGCGGCGTGCCACTCGTCCGCCTCTCGCGCGGCTGGCCTCTAACCGAGCGCGCTCAGGACGACGCGCTCAGGACGACGCGCTCAGGACGGCTCTCGCGCGGTTGGCCTCTAGTCGAGTCCCCAGCCTGCCGAGCCTTGCCCGCCCACTTTGGCGAGGGCGAGGGCGGCGGCGGCGATGGCGGCGGCGGCGAGGGCGGCGGCGGCGAGGGCGGCGGCGGCGAGGGCGGCGGCGGCGAGGGCGGCGGCGGCGAAGGCGGCGGCGGCGAAGGCGGCGGCGGCGAGGGCGGCGGCGGCGAGGGCGGCGGTGGCGCACGTGCGCGTGGCCGGCAGCCCGGCAGCCGCAATCTCGTGCTCGAGATCTTCATGCCGCCTGCGCGGTGGGCCGAGCTGCCCGAAGAGCTCAAGCAAGGGCAGCTCATCCGCTGTATCGTCGCGCTGATCTCGCAGGGCATCAACGCGCAGCAAAGCATGGCCAACGCGGTCGGGCACGCGGAGCTGCAGGAGATCATCAACTGCCGTGCACTCGAGCTGCTGCGACGCTACCACGAGGCTTACATCAGCTTTGCCTCCTCCACCGCGTCCAACACGACAACGGCCTTAGGCTCGGGCGAGGTCAGTGGGCGGGGGGTTGGCATCTCGGTTGGAATCTCGAGCACCGCCACCCGAGATGGCATCGCCGACCGAGATGGCATCTCCAACCGAGATGGCATCTCGAGCACCGCCAAGTTCGACTTGGAGCTCGAGCGGCGCCGACTGCGCGAGCTGATGCATGCTGTCGAGGCGACCATCCTGCGCTCCGTTGAGCTCGTCAACAAGGACACCGAGGTGATCGCGCTCACTGAGCGGCTCGTGCGCGAGCTTGGTGGCGGACGGATCACCTCTTGCAAGTCGGGCAAGGATCGCACGAGCATGGCGGTGACCGCGGAGCAGGCGCGGCTGCTGCACGAGCGGCACGCCGTCTCGGAGGCTGAGGCCAATGAGCTGCTCGACGCGATGCGCTCGCACGGCGTGCGCTGGCTCAACATGCGCAAGAACATGGGGGCCCTCGGCCAATATGCCTTCAACTGGCTGCAGCAGCGCCTGCTGCCCGAGGGCTACCGCGCGCCCAAGGGAACTTTCACTCAGATCTTCAGGAGCGTGGAGACATAGTCATCGGTGATGAGCCGAGTTGGACACACATGTTACTACGTTTAGGAATTAGGTCAAAGAAGCTAGAAGGTATAATTCTTTGTCACAATACTACATATCTCGATCAACGTCCTAACCCCTAACGTCGAACGGTGCGGGTGTAGCGTGTACGGTCTACACCGTTGTACCGTACACTACTACGGCCCGGTGTAGTACAGCAGTCAGCAGTCAGCACCTCACACTGCGAAGCCGGAGCCGGTGAGACAACCTCAATCACACTCTTTCCGTCGACGACTACCTCAACGAAACCCCAAATCCCATCCCACTGGAGGCCCACGCCCCTCCTCACGTACCTATTAATCCTGATTAATCCTGCGTGTCCTGCCACATAGATCCGAATGCGGCCGAGAAGCGGAGATAGAGATAGGTGGGTTATAGCGCGAGAGCGCTAGACTGGTTGCCTTCAGGGGCGAACAACGTGAAGGGCGGCAGGCGCAACGGCTCCGTGTGTGCCAGGTGCGCCGACGGGTTTGAAACCAATTTGCTTCACGAAAGTTTGGCATGCAACTTGAAGAACGAAAAAGGGACGCGTTTCAAACGGAGAAATGGAGAGAGTCTCGTCAGCACACTCTGTCCTCACCTTCCTCGATGGATGCTGACTCGCATCTTGCCTCTGTGCGCGAACGCCTGCAAGCAATGGCCGCCATGGCTGAAGTATCGGCGATGCAGAATGCACTAGCATTAAATATCAAGTCATCCATGGAACGAATCGAGCAGATTCAGAAGAGTGTGGACGAGGATCCAGCATCTTGGAGTGCAGTTTCCTTGGACGAAGACGATGAGGTTGCGGCTTGGCGAAGGAAGATCGAAGCTCTGTCGGGGCCCGTCACATCGGGACCCGCCTCATCCCGCCTCACGCTTGCGGACGATTCTCCTAGACCGGTGCTGTTGCCGCCAGCTAAGGCGTCTACAGAACCAACCGAGGTCAGCGATGCCGCACGCTGGGTCGATCGTGCGCGTGAGCTCTTTGCTGAACCAGAGCCTGGTGTTGAGGAGGAGGACAGAAGCCCAGCCGCGCGCTGGGCAG
>Ga0210248_101670_pt1 | contig 16090 bp, 12 predicted proteins | sample ChrtobMetP3_32mM_FD_155493 | JGI IMG/M metagenome (GOLD analysis project Ga0210248, IMG submission 155493) | Chrysochromulina tobin associated microbial communities from unialgal haptophyte culture, Seattle, Washington, United States - P3_32mM | ecosystem: Host-associated > Algae > Haptophytes >...
GGCCGCGGGCGACGGCGCGACGCTCGCGGCGGCGCTGGGCGCGGCGTCGTGCGTGGTGGCGGAGCTCGACGTGAGCGGGAGCGGCCTGGGCGCGGACGAGGCGGTCGCGCTCGTCTCGGCGGGCCGCACGCTGCAGACGCTGAGGCTGGGCGAGTGGGTGATGCCCGTGGGCGAGCTGCGATCAGGCCAATCGATGACGACGAGCGGCCTGGCGGTGAGCGAGGCCGAGGGCGCCGTCGTGGGCGCGCTCCTCAAGGCGAGCACCAGCCTGTCGACGCTCGATCTGAGCGGCTCGATGTGCGCGCCGGCGGCGCTGTCGCGGATCCTCGAGGGCCTGAGGGCGAGCGCGGCGCCGCTTGCCGAGCTGCGGCTGGGCAGCCAGGCGGTGGGCGAGGCCGTGGGCGCCGTCGTGGGCGCGCTCCTCAAGGCGAGCACCAGCTTGTCGACGCTCGATCTGAGCGGCTCGTCATGCGCGCCGGCGGCGCTGGCGCGGATCCTCGAGGGCCTGAGGGCGAGCTCGGCGCCGCTGGCTGAGCTGCGGCTGGGCGGCCAGGCGGTGGGCGAGGCCGAGGGCGCCGTGTTGGGCGCGCTCCTCAAGGCGAGCACCAGCCTGTCGACGCTCGATCTGAGCGGCTCGTCATGCGCGGCCGAGGCGGCGCGTCTCATCGGCGAGGGCCTGCGCGAGAGTGCGGCGCCACTCGCCGAGCTGCGGCTCGCGAACGTGCTGTACACGACGGACGGTCGGATGCCGTTTGAGGCGGTCCTGGAGCGGCAGGCGGCCCTGATGAGCGGCGCATGCCGTCTGTCGAGGCGTATGGTCGACTGCTCGGCGCAGGGGTTCAGAGGCGCGCCGCCGCCCGCCCCCTCTGGCGGCCTCTTCCGCGGCGCGCCGCCGGCCGCCCCCTCTGGCGGTCTCTTCCGCGGCGCGCCGCCGCCCGCCCCCTCTGGCGGTCTCTTCGGAGGCGCGCCGCCGCCCGCCCCCTCTGGCGGTCTCTTCGGAGGCGCGCCGCCGCCCGCCCCCTCTGGCGGTCTCTTCGGAGGCGCGCCGCCCCCCGCCCCCTCTGGCGGTCTCTTCGGAGGCGCGCCGCCGCCCGCCCCCTCTGGCGGTCTCTTCGGAGGCGCGCCGCCCCCCGCCCCCTCTGGCGGTCTCTTCGGAGCGAAATCGACGGAGACCGCCGCGCTGCGTGAGGTCGACTGCTCGGCGCAGGCGATCGAAGTGATGGACACCGCCGCGCTGCAGCGCTTCGCGCTGCTGTTTTTCGCGCCGGAGCTCAAGGGCGCGAGCGCCACGCTCGGCGACGACGGGCGGAGCGTGAGGCTCGAGGACAGCGACGGGCGGGCGCTGCTTGGCGCGGTCTCACCGATGGTCGAGCTCGTCGTGCAGCAGGGCACGAGTCCTGGTTACTGCTACATCGGCGCGGCGCTGAAAGGCAAGGACGCCCTGTCTAATTCTCTGGGTGCAGACGCCGAGAGCTGGGGCTACAGGGCGGACGGTAGAATCATGCACAAGAGCTCATATGTCCAGAGCGGCCTGCCCACATACAAGGCGGGCGATCGGATCCGCATGACGCTCGCCGGCGGCGTGCTCGCGTGGCACATCAACGGCCAGAGGGCCGCCGAGGTGCGCGGCGTGCCGAGCGGCGTGCACTTTGGCGTCAGCCGGTCGTGGGGAGGTGGTGGGACAGTCGAGGTGCGCATCGAGCGTGCCGCGGTGGCTGACGCGGCGGGGTGCCTCGCGATGCTGCGGCCGCTGTGCGCGCTGATGGGTCGCGAGGGCAACGCGCTGCGCACGGTGCGGCTGGGCGGCAACGGCGCGTGGGCCGCGGGCGACGGCGCGACGCTCGCGGCGGCGCTGGGCGCGGCGTCGTGCGTGGTGGCGGAGCTCGACGTGAGCGGGAGCGGCCTGGGCGCGGACGAGGCGGTCGCGCTCGTCTCGGCGGGCCGCGCGCTGCATACGCTGAGGCTGGGTGAGTGGGTGATGCCCGTGGGCGAGCTGCGATCAGGCGCATCGGTGTCGACGGGCGGCCAGGCGGTGAGCGAGGCGGAGGGCGCCGTCGTGATTGCTCTCCTCAAGACGAGCACCAGCCTGTCGACGCTCGATCTGAGCGGCTCGTCATCAGCGGCGCTGGCGCGGATTTGCCTCCAGCAAGAGGAGCATGTGCGGCTTCGTGAGGTCGAGCGGCGGGCGCAAGCAGAGAATGAGCGCAAGCAGCTCGCGGAGGCAATCACGGAGGCAATCGCGGAAGATCTCGGCGGGCGCAAGCAGAGCCGAGCTCTTCCCCCTCGAGCTCTTCCCCCCCAAACGGGGCGCGAACTCTTCCCGTCGCGCGACACATTGGCGCCGCCCGCCCCCTCTGGCGGTCTCTTCGGAGGCGCGCCGCTCGACACAGAGCAGCTCGCGGACAAGGCCGTATCGTTAAGTTCTTGGAGCCTCGGCCTCCTCGCTCTCGTGGTTGCGTGCATGTACGCGCTCTTGCCCGCCGCCATTCTCGCCGCCCTCTCGGCTGCCGCCGCCTATGCTGGTCTCCTTGGTGCTATTCTGCTGCGTGAAGGCCGCGTGCGTCAAGACGACCGCGATGACCGCGGCGATGGCGCCGAAGACGCTGATTGAGCGCACGGCCGCCACCGAGGCAAGCACAGCCCCGAACACCAGGCCTTCTGGGCTCCTCGAGGGCCTGAGGGCGAGCTCGGCGCCGCTGGCCGAGCTCCGGCTGAGCGGCCAGGCGGTGGGCGAGGTCGATGGCGCCGTCGTGGGCGCGCTCCTCAAGGCGAGCACCAGCCTGTCGACGCTCGATCTGAGCGGCTCGTCATGCGCGGCCGAGGCGGCGCGTCTCATCGGCGAGGGCCTGCGCGAGAGTGCGGCGCCACTCGCCGAGCTGCGGCTCGCGAACGTGCTGTACACGACGGACGGTCGGATGCCGTTTGAGGCGGCAGGCGGCCCTGGTGAGCGGCGCGTGCCGTCTGTCGCTGCGTGAGGTAGACTGGTCGGCGCAGGCGTTCGGCGCGACGGAGACCGCCGCGCTGCAGCGGCTCGCGCTGCTGTTTTCGCCGGAGCTCAAGGGCGCGAGCGCCACGCTCGGCGACGACGGGCGGAGCGTGAGGCTCGAGTACAGCGACGGGCGGGCGCTGCTCGGCGCGGTCTCGCCGATGGTCGAGCTCGTCGTGCAGCAGTGCACCGATCCTGGTCAGTGCTTCATCGGCGCGGCGCTGAAAGGCAAGGACGCCCTGTCCAGCTCTCTGGGCGGAGACGCCGAAAGCTGGGGCTACAGGGGGGACGGTATAATCAAGAATAGGGGCTTCGATGTCCAGAGTGACCTGGTGCCCACCTAGGCTACACGAGTGAGACCGCGCACGCATTTAATGATTCGTATACTGATTCGTACTGCGTACTCTGAGGGTTAGCACTATGCCCATTCGTCTAATAGCATCCAATCATTTTCAAGATACCAACGCAACACGCGGCGCTGACTTCTCCCCGAGCCGGGAACGATCCCCGAGCTCGACGTGTGTTTGGTGTGTATCTGTGTGGACGACCTCATCATCCTCGCCCGACACGCTCGTCATACGGACGCGCGCGCGGCGTCAGACGTCACCTCGTCACACTCCACGAGCCCGGTCCCCGCTACACATCACGGTTTTGGCGCTACCTTGGCCAGCCATCCTCGCCCTTCGCGGTCTCGTCCATTCGTCGCAGGCCGAGCAGATGAGTGGCCCGTGCCTCAGGGTACACGTAGGCAAGCAGCCAGGAAAGGGTCGCGACGGGCACCACGTCCGTCAGCGGCAGCAGCTCCTTCAGAGCGTTGGCGGCGGCCAGCAGCGGGCTGCCGAATGCCGACAGTAGGAGCGCCGCGCTGATAGGTGCCCACGCAAAGTCCACTACGCCACCCGTACCGCCACCGACAAAGTCGAGCACGAGGCATAGCGCGAGCAGCTGGAAATCGCGGAGATTGAGCGCTGCGCTTGAGGACTTCTTACGAAGAGCGCTGCCTTCGCGCCATGCCGTTGCGCCGAGAAACAAGAGACCCATCGCTAGTGTTGGCAGCACCACCGGCTGCATGGCGGCATAGGCGGCCTGTGTAAAGTCTCGCATCGCCTGGATCGGTCCCTGAAGGCCGACGGCCTGAAGCGTGCCGATCTCGTCCACTAGCGTCTGGTGAAGCGACAGTGGCCGCGTCCGATACGATGCGGACGGAGAGCGTGCGTTGCATTTTGTCAAGGCGGCAGTCCCTCGCATGTGTATCGCTCACATCAGAAAAGCGAGCTGGCCCGACCGGCTGTGAATGGAGACTCTCACCTCTCGGCGTGTAACCGGATGCATGTACTTTCCTCTACAATACAGAAGCTGCTCGAAGATGACAGTACCGGTAACTCCCCGGTGTCTTTTTACCGGTAAAAAGACACCGGGGAGCCGGGACATTACCGGTAAAAAGACACCGGGGGGAGCCGGGACACACACGGGACACACGGGACACGCGGACGCACAAAGGCACACAGACCAATCTCACAACCAACCAAACCCACCAACAACACACACCCCGCACGTCACTTGGGGTGTCTCAGAGTTTCGAATGGCTGACATAGGAAATTTCGATGCCATAATTTCGAATCGTGTGTGACAAATTTCGATAAAATTTCGATTTTTTCTCTTCGATCCCGCTATGGCAAATTTCGTGGATTTCACCCCTCTTCGGAAAATTCGTTCCGTGAGCAATCTACAGAACCCACACGCATAACCCACACGCACTCACGCAGCGGGCGCAGCGCGGACAGAGGCTCCAGACTCAGCGCGGCACACACTACATGTGTAACAATGTCAATATTTTACCAGACCATTACCCTGCTCTGTGGGGGGGGGTCATGGAACATTCTGAATAAGCACTTGTTACATGTGTACGCTCGCCCCGGCGTTGAATTGAGGTTCAGGTTCAGCCAACCCGCGCACGCTGGTTGTTCTACCTCGTGAGCATGAGTGCCGCCTGGATGTAATCCCCAAGCGCGGCCCACTGTTACATGTAGCCCACTGTTGGTCACCGAACATGAATTTCAGAAGTGAGAAGACGCGCCAGCGTGTCGAGCCAGCGTGGGTGCGGCGGGGCTGGGGAGTGGGGACGAGGGTGGGCCCCGATGAGCGAGCGCGGCGCGCGGCACGCGGCGCGGCGGGGCTGTGGGGGGCTGGGCCGAAGTTGCGAAGATGGCGAGACAGTTTGAGGTCAACGTGCTGTCTGAGATGTCCACCTAGTGACCGGGGGCCATACAAGAACCTTTCGATGATTATCCGGTACATGTGTACTGCGTGTGCTTGGGAGGCAAGTGGAGCGGTGAGTGGCAAATTTCGAAAAATTTCGGCGCCTGCGGCGCCTCTGGCAAATTTTTCTCTAAATTTCGCGAAACTCTGAGACACCCCAACACGTCACTCGTCAGCGCGACGACCGAAGCCGCGGCCGACTCAACATTACCGGTAAAAAGACACCGGGGGGAGCCGGGACACACACGGGACACACGGGACACGCGGACGCACAAAGGCACACAGACCACACAGACGAACCTCACAACCATCCAAACCCAGTTCCAACAACACACACCCAGCACGTCAGCGCGACGACCGAAGCCGCGGCCGACTCAACAGCCGCAGGCCCGGAGCCGACCGCTCCCCGCGGCCGACTCAGAAGAGGCCGCCCCCAGCGAACCCGACCCTGCCTCCACCCGCTCCCAGAGCGCCTTTATACCGGTACATGTACGACCATTCCTTCTTTATCTGTCGCGTACTGACCAAGACGTAAGATTGTCCTTCAAACAGTTAAATTAATCACGAGCGGCCGAGGCAGCGCGTTCACGCGTCGTGTTACACCAAAAAGGCGCTTTCTTGAGCGCTCGTGGGAACGCTAGGACTGCCCCCCTCCGCACGTGCGACGTCGCCGCGAAGCCGTCCACGCCGCCGCCACTCCGGTCATGCCCTCCGCCCGGGCCTCTGGCGAGGGCAAGGACCTCAACCTCAAACTCGTCGACCGGAAAAGCGACAACGATGGCAAACGCTTCATCTTCCGGACGTTTGCGCAGCGCGTCGCCGCAGCCAACATCGACGTTTTCCATCGCCTCACCGCTGACCAGGCAGACGAGCGCGAGCTGCTGGGCGGCGACATTACGGACGCGCCGCTCGCGATGTCGACCATGGAGCGCTGGACGGAGCTCAACTGCACGGGCGCATTCAAAGCGTTCAACAAGGAGCTCTCCCCGATGCTGCTGTCAGTGCCGCTCATGCTGCACCGGCGCGCGGAGCTCTTCAGCGCGCTGAACCGACACCTTGCGGCCGCGCCGAGCATGGCGCTCAAGCCGATGCTCGAGGTGACGTCAGCGATCGCGGCCGATCTCCGCCAAGAGTTCTACGCCGAGTTCCCGGCGCTGCTCGCCACGCTCGCGGCGCTGCTCTCTCCGAGCGACGTGCAGCTCCTCGAGGACGTCTTCTCGACGCTGTGCTACCTCTTCAAGTATTTGCTGCGCCAGCTGCTCGCGGACCTGCCGGCGGCGTTCGGCGCGTACCGGCCGCTGCTCGCGCACGAGCGTGCGCATGTGCGCGACTTTGCGGCCGAGTCCTTTTCCTTTCTGCTCCGTCGCCTCACTGCTTCCAAGCTGCCATCAGCCGTGGCGCATGCGATCTTGCCGCACGTGGGCGCACACGGCGCGGCGCTCGACCAGGGCATCGCGCAGCTCTTCTTCTACACGGTGCGCGGGCTGGGGCATGCGTTCCACTCGCGCGCGCCAATTGTCGTCAAGGCGCTCATCTTGCTTCTCCACCCGACGTTTGGGTCACTCGCGGCCGCGTCGGTCTCGGCCCCGCTGGCGCGTGGAGCGGCCGCCAAGGCCCTGGCGCGTGAGGCTGCGGCCAAGGCTCTCGCAGTGAGGGAGGGGGGGGGCGGCGACGAGGGTCCGCTGATGCCGGTCGTGGTGGAGGCGCTCCACTTGATGTCCGAGCACACGCGCCGGGCGCACGCGTCGGGCGTTTGGATTCCGTTGACCGAAGAGCTCAAGGGAGCGATTGAGGCATGGCTGCGGCGGCTGCGGCGGCTGGCGGTGGCCGTCGAGCAGGTGGACGACGACGAGGAGGAGGGGGAGGAGGAGGAGGAGGAGGAGGGGGAGGCAGAGGAGGAGGCAGAGGAGGAGGAGGAGGAGGAAGGGGAAGAGGATGCCGTCCTCTTAATGACTGTGGAGCCAAACATGAGGTTGGCCAACGAAGACAAGGGCAAAGTGCACATGGGCGAGGCGGAAGACATAAAGGGCGAGGCCGAAGATGATCCGATGGGCACCGTGGCGAGCGAGCAGGAGGACGCTGCAGCAGCTGCCAAAGACGCCCGCCGAGCCGCCCGATCGCGCCGACTAGCCACCCGGACCGAGCAGAGTGCATGCCACTTGCGCCGCATCCTGAGCCTAATTAGGCAATGGCTCGCCGAGCGGAACGGCACTCGAGTGCCCGAGGGCGGACGGCTCGCGCTGCTCGCGATGCTCGGGGAGTGCTTGCAGGCGACGCTCACCGCGACGCTCGAGGGCACGCTCACCACGACGCTCGAGGGCATGCCCGCGGACGCGCCGACCGTCGCCGCCGCCGGGGCGGGGGCGGCGTCGAGCACGATGCACCCACACTCGTCGTCCGGTGCGTCCGGGGTGGTTGAGGACCTCTTGAAATCGATCGCGGCCACGCTGGTCGCCCCGGGCGCGCCCGTTGAGGAGGCATCGATCTTCACGCAATCGTCCGTCATCCTCAAGGCGATCTTTGTCGATGGCGACGCAAAGTCCTCCGGGAGGGGGCTGACGAAACCGGACGAGCGCGGGAGTGGGCTGACGAAACCGGACGAAGCCGCCATCAGCGACCTCAGCCTCTTGCAGTTCGGCATCTCGCTGCTCCCGTGGCGCCACTTTGAGATCCGCGTGCTCCAGCCGTTACTAGCGACCTGCGACGCGCTCGCGAGCACGCAGCCGCAGAGCGTACTCGCCACCCTCTTCGCCCTCGTCCACTCGGACGCGAGCGCCGTCGCGAGCGCCGGCTTCACGCTCAAGTTTGGCGCGCCCGCCGGCCCGTGCGCGCTCGCCTTGTGCCTCGCGCTCGAGACGGCGCTCGCGCCCATCACGGCGCGTGGCGGCGGTGGGACCACGCTGAGCGCGACGGAGCGGCAGCGCCAGGCCTGGGCCGAAAGCGCTCACCACGGCGCGCACGCTCACCACGGCGCGAGCGCTCACCACGGCGCGCGCCAGGCCTGGGCCGCGCTCAAGGTGCTCGCGGCGACGCGCAGCCCGCAGCTCGGCTCGCTGCTCCCGCGCATTCTAACGGCGGTCCGCGCGCTGCTGGCGACACCCGCCGACGCCCTCGAGTGCAGCGCCGAGGCGGAGGGCGGCGCCCACGACGACGGCGCACTCTCGCCGGCCGGTCTGCTCCTTCACGCAGCGGCTCTCGAGGCGCTGACCTCGCTCACGGCCTCGGCCGAGGGGGCCTTCACAGCGCCGTCTTGGGCACCCACGGCCGAGGGGGCTGAGGGGGGCACAGCTGCAAACGCAGAGGTACCGTCGTCCGCGGCGGTGGGGGCGAAGCGCTCGAGAGCCGCCGCCGCCCCCGCCGCCGCCCCCGCCGCCGCCGCCGCCGCCGCCGCCCCCGCCGCCGCCGCCCCCGCCGCCGCCGCCCCCGCCGCCGCCGCTGCTGCTCCTGCTGCTGCAGCAACCGCTTCGAAGAAGAGGTCGAAGAAGGGCGCGCTCGAGGCGGCGCTCGATCCTAATTTGGATGGAAGGGTCCCAAGTTTCGCACCGGCCTTGCCTAATTTGGGCATGGGCGACATCGATGCGGCCTTGCGCTGCCTTCTCTACCCGCCGGCGCTCACCACGGCGCGCCAAGGCGGCTGGTCACACCCCGCGCTGCTCCGGGCGTGCACCTCCCTCGTCGACGCGCACGGCGCCGTACTGGGCGCCGGTCCGTCGAGGGTGGACGACCGCGCCGTGCTGGGCACCGGCCGTCCTTCGGAGCAGTTGCTGCTCGCGGTGCTGCCGAGGCTGCACGGCGCGCTGAGCCACCCGTCGCCGGAGACGCGTGCGCGCGCGCTCGAGCTGCTCTCCGCGCTGCATCGGCGTGGCTGGATGCTCCCTCTGAGCGAGCTGCGCGAGATGGCGCCAGATCGCGATCTCGATCTCGTCGAGCGCGTCCTTGAGCTCGGGCGCCAGATCGAGGCTGCGCCCCTCTCGCCGACGTCGAAGCAGCTCGCGATGGACGCCGAGCAGCTCATCAAGCTCGCGCGCTCCGCCTCGCTGCCGCCCTCGGCGGTCCGGGTGCTCGTGTCGCACGCCTTCGGCATGTTGCGCATCCGGTACGCGCGCGTGTGGCCTCACCTCGACCAGCATGCAAGTGCTCACCACGGCGCCATGTGCTCACCACGGCGCCATACCCCCTTCCCCACAGGTACGCGCGCGTGTGGCCGCACGTTCGCGAGCTGCTCCAGGCGCTGACGAAACATTGGAGCGGCACCCTGACCGAGCCCCTGCTGGGCGCGCTGCGGGAGGCGGTCGAGGGAGCGACCTCGGGCTATACGGGCAGCGCCGTGCTGGGCACCTCGGGCCATTCGGGCAGCGCCGTGCTGGGCACGCGCGGCGGCCCCGCGAGCGGCGGCACGCCCGGGGACGGGGGGGCCGACGGCGACGGCGACGGCAACGAGGCCGACGAGGACGGGCGCGTCGTCGCGGGCGCACACGAGGGCGCGCCCGACACGGCGCGCGAGGCCGGCGACCCCGACGACGCGCCCGCGGAGCACGCCGCGCCCATCACGGCGCTCGCCTCCGCCGTGGACCGGGCGTGGGAGAGCGCCCTCGAGCCTTCCCCACAGGTACGCTGATTGTCACTGATGATGGGAGAGCGCCCTCGAGCCTTCCCCACAGGTACGCTGATTGCCACTGATGATGATGGGAGAGCGCCCTCGAGCCTTCCCCACAGGTAGGCGGATTGCCACTGATGACCTGCCTTGCATGCAAGTGCTCACCACAGCGCCCTCGCCCCTCACGAGCCTTTCCCCACAGGGCACCGAGGAGGCGCACCTCGCCACGCAGCTGCTCGAGGCGCTGCTGGGCGCGCCGCTGCTCCCGCTCGTGACGAAGCACTCCGAGCTGCTCGAGCCCCTGTGGCGGGCGGTGGCGACGGACGGCAGCCTCGCCCAGGACGACGCGCCCGACGAGGACGACGACGACGAGGAGGCCGCGCCGCCCAGTACGGCGCGCGCGCTGGGCGCGGCATCGGCACGTCGGGAAGGCGGCGCCGGCGGCCGGCGAGGGAGCGCCGTGCCGGGCGTTCGCGGCGGACGCTCGGCACGGCGCGGGCTGCTGCTCGGCTTCCTCAAGGTCTACGGCGCATGCGAAACGTTACCAAAGCTGAGCGGCGCGGCGGCGCTGTACGCGGACTGCGCGCGCCTTCTCGGGCACGCTGACCATAAGGTGCAATCGGCGGCGCTCGAGTGCATCGCTCGCTGGTCGCAGCCGGCGGTGAACAAGTACAAGGCGCAGCTGCTTGGCCTCATCGGTGAGAAGTCGTTTCGAGAAACCCTCGCCCTCTTCCCCGTCGACGAGCGCCAGGATGACGCGATGCTTCCGCAGCACCGGCCGATTGTGCTGCCGCTGCTCACGCGGCTGCTCTACGCGCGCCTCACACAGCGCGGGGGCCGCGGAGCCTCCAAGAATGCGATGGCGCAGCGGCGCGCGACCATCTTCGCATTCTTCTGCTCCTACCACCCGCACGAGCTCCGCCCGTTGGTCGATCTGATACTGGCGCCGATGGCACGTGTGGGCGCGACGAGCTCGGACGGCGGCGACGCCGGCGCTCAACACGACGCCGACGCTCAACACGACGCCGACGCTCTCGCGCGCGGCGCGGCGCTCGCTGCGGTCCCGCCCGGGCAGCAGCTCGGTGTGCTGCGCTCGTTGCATGAGGCGTTGGCGCAGCTGGGGGGTGCGCTCGCGCCGTACCTACCCGAGCTGCTGGCCACACTGCGCCACCTGCTGCTGTACGCGACGCACTGCGTGTGCTTCGCGGCACCCATCGCGGGCTTTGCGGCGGGAGGAGATGACGAAGATGGCGACGGCGACGATGCCTACGATGGCGAGGATGGCGACGGCGGCGCGCCCACCGTGGCGCCCACAACGGCGCCCACGACGGCGCCCAACGCGGAGGAGGGCGCGCTGCTCCCACCGAGTGCCCATCTCGGAGCGTCGGTGCGCGCGGTCCTGACGCTCGTCGAGGCGCGTGAGGCGCGCCTGTGGGTGATCAAGGCGTGGTCGATTGTCATGCAGGCCTTCCCGAGCGCGCCGCTCGCGCCCACGGCGGCGCTCGTCTTCCGGTGCGTCCCCCCGATGCTCGAGCGTCTTCACACGCCCTGCCTTGCATGCAAGCGCTCACCACAGCGCGGCGACCCTCCTTCACAGGTGCGTCCGCCCGATGCTCGAGCGTCTTCACACGCACTACACGCAGTCGCCTTCGGGGCTGCTGAGCGCGCTCGTGGTGATGACGCAGCAGCGCGAGACGCTCGAGCTCCTCAAGCTCGCGGAGGTGCCCGTGCTACCGTGCGTGTACAAGTGCCTCGCGGCCGTCAAGGTGCACCCGTCCGTCGTCGAGGCGGTCCTCTCGATCGTGGAGGCGCTCCTCGACCATGCGACGCCGCCGGTGCCGCCGGTGCAGGAGGTCCTTCGGAGCAGCGGCCAGGTGCGCATCACGCAGGGCGATGCGGTGATGCGCGAGGCGAAGGCCGCTGAGGCAGATGAGGCCTCTGGCAGGCGCTTCAAGGCCACCATCACCGACGCCGACGCCGACGCCGACGACGACGACGACGACGCCGCGCCCTCGGCTGCGATGGCCGTCGAGGCCGCCGAGAGGGCCGCCACGCAGTACGAGGAGGGCATCGTGCAGGCCAAGCTGGCTGAGGAGATGCTGCATGCACACATCAAGGAGCTCCTCGGCGCTCTCAACCAGCGGTTACGTGGCAAGTTTGGCGGCCAAGACGCAGCCAAGGCGCTCCAGGCGGCGGGTGGCGGGCGCCAGGCCACACGCGAGCTGCGGCTACTCACGCGCCTGAGCGGGCACATTGACGAACCGGAGCAGGTGCGCTCTCGGAGTGCCTCGGAGGGCGTGAGATTGCGTCTGATTGCGTGTGATTGCGTCTGATGGCGTCTGATGGCGTCTGATGGCGTCTGAGTGCGTCTGATTGCGTCTGATGGCGTCTGATTGCGTCTGAGAGCACATTGACGAACCCTCGCAGGCGCAGCAGCTCGTCGAGCTCTTCCTGCCGTACTTGAGGCTCAAGTCGTCACCGCGCACTGAGCGGGTCAAGGAAGACGTGCTACTGCTTCTTGACGGGTTGGTGCGACGTGCGCGGGACGACCCAAAGATGGCAACTCAGCATCTGAAGACGATCTCGCTCCTCTTCGGAACGGTGCGCTCGGGACGGCGCGCGGGCGGCTCTCACCCGCCCTGCCTTGCATGCAAGCGCTCACCACAGCGCGGCGACCCTCCTTCACAGGTGCGTTCACGCGGCGCGCGGGCGGCTCTCACCCGCCTCTTCAGTACTCTCGTCCACCTGCCGAGCGTCGTCGCGGGCAGCGCCGCGATGGGCGCGGATGCGGGAGGGGCAGTGGCGAAGGGCTGTGGCACAGCGGCGAAGGGCGATGGCGCAGCGGCGAAGGGCGATGGCGCAGCGGCGGCATTGGCGCAGGACGACGTCGGGGCGCTGCAGCAGGCGGCCGCGACACTTGTCGAATTGAACTCGTTCTCAACGACGGAGGTGGATGAGCCTGACTACGACCGGCGGCTCGACGCGTATACTGAGCGGCTGCCTGCGCTGCTGGGCGGCGTCGCATCGGCGCGCCTGGTGCTGCCGCTGCTGTGCCACTGCATTCACGACGTCGAGTTGGACGACATTGCGCTCAAGCACTCCGCCTCGCATTCAATCCTGCTCATCGTGCGCCTTGCAGCTCGGCAGCCGCCAGGCTCGGCGACCGGTGCGAGCCTGACCGAGCTGCTCGAGCGCACGCTGATGCCCGCACTCCGGCGCGGGCTGCGGCTGCCCGCCGAAAAGGACCTGCTGCGACAGGAGTTCATCCGGATGCTCGGGACGACGCTCCTCGAGATGCCGCAGCTCGCTCCGGAGATGGCGACGCTCCTCTCACCGCACGACGTCGAGGCGGACTTTTACGCGAACGTGACGCACGTGCAGATGCCACGCCGGCAGCGCGCGCTCGCACGCCTCGCACAGCGCGTCGAGTCGGGCGCCTTTTCGGAGCCGACGCTGGCCAACTACCTCGTGCCGATGCTTCGTCATCTCGTGCTGCGCTCCTCGCCCAAGGAAGTCGACGTGGCGGAGGAGGCCGTGCAGACGCTGCGTGTCGTCGCCGCGCGCCTGCCGTGGCGCCCGTACCTGACGACGCTCCAGGCCTTTGTGCGCCTGCTGAAGACACAGCCCTTCCTTGAGAAGCGCCTCGTGCGCGCCATCGTCGAGTTCCTCAACGCCTTCCATTTCGAGCTCACGACGGACGCGATTGAGGCCGCCATCAAGGCGGCAGGGGGTGGCTCGAGCTACACCCGCAGCCGATCGGGCGTGCAGCGGATTGAGCACTCCGTCGCTCGCTCGGCGAGGGGCAGCGGCGCTGTGGATGCGCCCGCAACAACGCCACCCGCGCCCACGACAGCGCCATCCGCGCCCACGGGCGTGCAGCAGGTCGCGGCAGGTGGCGAGGGCACGGCGGCGCCTGAGGCTGAGGGCAAGGAGGCCGAGGAGGGCGAGGAGGGCGAGGACGGAGAGGACGAGGACGAGGAGAAGGAGTTTGATGGCGATGAGACGGCGCCGCTGCTCGCCCTCGAGGCGGTCGCGGAGGCAATGGAAGCGCCCACGACGGCGCTTATGGACGCGAGCGCGGCAGGTGCGTCGGCGGCGGTCCCCAAAATGGACGAGCGCTCCGCCCGTGCGGCGGCTGTGATGCATGCGGTGCGTGGGAAGCTCTTACCCGAGCTCTACGCGCACCTCAAGGACCCGAAGACGGAGGGGGTGCGAGTGCCCGTCGCTCTCGCCGTCCTCAAGCTGCTGCTCCTCATGCCGCACCGCATCCTCATGGCGGAGCTGCACGGCTTCCTCATGCGCGTCGTCCAGACCCTCTCGAGCCGCAACAAGGGTCTGCGCCAGCAAGGGCGCGAGACGCTCGCCAAGGTGGTCCTCGAGCTCGGATGACCTCGGATGACCTCGGATGACCTCTGATTGCCTCTGATGACCACTGATGAGCGCTGATTGCCTCCCTCATCAGGTGGTCCTCGAGCTCGGCGCGCCCAATTTCGGCGCCGTGCTGCACGAGCTCAAGACCTCGCTCACCCGGGGCTTCCAGATTCACGTGCTCGGCTACTCGGTGCACTATCTGCTCGCCAAGCTCGTGCCTACGCTCGCGCCGGGCGCACTCGACTACTGCGCGGCACCCTTAGTGCAGGTGGATGCTCGCCGACCTCTGATGACCTCTGATGACCTCTGATGACCTCTGATGTCCTCTGATGACCGCTGATGTCCTCTGACGACCTCTGATGACCTCTGATGACCCGCTGATGACCTCTGATGACATGCTGATGACCTATGATTGCCTCCCTCATCAGGTGCTGCTCGCCGACCTCTTTGGCGAGGCCGCCGATAAAAAGGAGGTTGAGGAGATCGCGACCGCGATGAAGGAGGCCCGCGTGACGAAATCGTACAACTCCTTTGAGCTGCTCGCCTCGGTGATCGGCTTCGTGCCCAACATCAACCTCCTCGTGCCCCCCATCCACCAGGCTGTCGCTGCGGCCACCGGCGGCTCCGACTCCCTCAAGAACGTGAGCATCGCGCGTGACATGCTCCGGCACGCGGCGCTCGGCCTCGCGGTGAACGCGAGCGTCGAGTTGCAGCCCCTCTGCATCTACGTGCGTGGCATGCTCCTGACGCACCTGCCGCCAAAGGGAGGCACTTCCAAATTAGGGACGCCAAAGGGAGGGCCGCCGGCGAAGCCGGGCGCCGTCGTGGGCGGCGCCGAGGGCGACCGGTTGACGGAGCCCAAGGGCAAGAAGCGCGTCGCGCCTGTGGGAAGTGTGCTGCAGCCGATGACCGAGCCAGGCGTCACCAGCGGCAGCGGGCGCAACCCGCTCGCCCACGAGCTGAGCGCGTTCGCCGTGGGCATGCTGCTGAGTGCGCTCAAGCGCGGCCGCTTCGAGCATCACGAGCCGACCCATCTGGCGCTGCTCGAGCCGTTACTGCCGTTACTCCAGCGCGCGATGCGCTCCGACTCCGACCCGGTCGTCTCGCTCTCCTTGCGCACGGTGGGGCTGTTGATGGCGTACCCCATCCCGTCGCTGCCCGTGCACGCCACGGCGCTGCTGGAGCGCACGCTGCAGATCCTCAAGCGAGCCGCGAGCTCGCAGGGCACAGAGCTCGTGAGCATCGGCGTCAAGGTCGTCACCGCGCTCCTTCGGAAACCGCCGCGCCCACGCGGGGCTGTGAGCGGCGGCGGCGGCGGCGGCGGCGGCGGGACACGAACAAGCAAGGGCGCCAAGGCGAACAGGGCTGTGGACGAGGAGGTGTTGGAGGAGGGCGGCGGCGAGGAGGGCGAGGACGAGGGCGAGGAGCACTTCGAGATCGAGGGCGAGGAGACTCTACCCGGTGTGGAAGCGGCCGAGCCTCGTCGCATGGTCGGCGGCGGTGCAAACCTCAATGAGTCGCAGCTTCGGTGGCTCATCACGTTTGTGTCCGTGCATCTGGACGACGCGGTGCTGCAAGGGTCCCTCTTCGGGCTGCTTCGGGTACGTGTGCCTCTCAGCGTCCACTCTCCGGCCTGGCCTCGTGCCATGTCCCCACTCTCGCCCGCTCTCCACCTTTCCCCACTCCCTCGCCCGGCCCCAACCTTGTCGCTCTCGGGCACCCACCCCACCCACCCCTGAGGAATGACGAGCCAAAACATGTGTGTGTCCACTGAGGCGCTTCACGGCGTCGCTGAGGCAACTCAAAACAAGATATCCATCCGACCTCAAATCCCCCCTCCCACCCCCTCCCCACCCCCTCCCCAACCCACACTCTCC
>Ga0210248_101676_pt1 | contig 16047 bp, 10 predicted proteins | sample ChrtobMetP3_32mM_FD_155493 | JGI IMG/M metagenome (GOLD analysis project Ga0210248, IMG submission 155493) | Chrysochromulina tobin associated microbial communities from unialgal haptophyte culture, Seattle, Washington, United States - P3_32mM | ecosystem: Host-associated > Algae > Haptophytes >...
CGCCCCCGCCTCTCCCCGGCCGACAGAATGGCCGACAGAGGAGCCGACAGAGGAGCCGACCGAGGAGCCGACCGAGGAGCCGACAGGCGTGTCGACAGGGGGGTCGCTTTTCCAGCCCCCCTGGCCGCCTTGGCCGCCCGTGCCAGGGTCCGTGGCTTGGTCCGAATTGTACCCCGCCGCCCCCGCCCCAAGCCCTCCAATCCCGGGATGGTTGCCATGCGCGCCGTTCCCCGCATGCGCCGTGACACCACACCCGCGGCCGCCACCGCCGCCGTCGTCGTCGCCTCGCGCGGATCCCCTCCCAGCCCCTTGGGATCCCCTCGGCATCGGCCTGACCGAGGAGTCTCCGCGGCTACTGGCGGCGCTGGGGGCGTTGGGGGTGCTACTGCCGTGCGCCCTCCTCTTGGCGTGCCGGGTGCGTCGTAAGGAGCGCCGGCTGGTGCAGCTCGAGGCAGAGAAGCAGCGGCTGCAGTTCGAGGCTGCGATGGCCTTCAACGCCCTCGCTCAGGTTGGGCGTCGTGAGGATCGCCGTGTTGAGCGCCGCGTCTCTTTCGCGGTGCCCAACACGGCGTCGGCTGCCCAGAACGGCGCTGACCACGGCGTCACATCCGCCGCGCTCGAGATGGAATCTGGGCTCGAGATGGAAGCACGGAGAGGGGTGGCGGGGGGAGGGGGGGCGGCAAGCGGAGCAGGGGTGGGGTTGGGAGTCGGGTTGATGTCGGCGGGCGCGCCCGCGGCGGCTGATATCTTGCCACACGGAGGACCTCGCCCGTTCTGCATCAGCTTCAGCTTCGGCTCCGAGCCTTCTTCCGTCAGCGAGATCTCAACTGTTTCATCCCCGCCTTCGATCAACTCGGGAGGCCTGTGCGACCAGAGTACTGGTATTCAGCTGCTGCGCCCGAGGCCGGTTCCCGGCGTGCGCCTCGTCCGCCTCGACCGACACAGCGGCGCCGACGGCGCCGATGGCGCCGACGGCGGCAGCGCCGACGGAAGCAGCTCGAGTGGTGGCTTCGAGAGTGGCCTGGGCACCAACCACCGGGAAAAGGCCTCCCCGGACAACGGCGTCGGCGAGAGCGGCGCATCCGGAGCCAGCGGCAGCGCCGCCGCCACCGCCGCCACCGCCGCCACCGCCAACGCCGGTGCGCGCGGGCGTGGGGTCCGTTGGGGACAAGGAGCGTTCCACCTGTTGCTGGCGAGCCTCGGCGGCGCTCGTTCTTGGTCTCCTCCCTCCCCACTTAGTCCAAGCACAGCTGCTCCTGTGCAGGAGCAGCTTGAGCTTGCAGCCAGTGTTGGCGTGGCAAAGGAGACGCGCGCTCTCACCGCTCTCTACGAGGCGACGGGGGGTGCGTTATGGACCTCGATGGGCCTCTCCAACCGCGGCTGGCTGGTTGGCGAGCTCTGCACAGGCCGGGAGACCAACTGGGCGGGGGTACACTGCGAGCGCGGTGGCCACAGTGGTGTGTATGGCCTTTCGCTCCACGCCAACGGACTTCGCGGCACGTTGCCCACCCAGATCGGCTGGCTCACGTCGCTTCGCGGGTACCTCGGCCTTGGGAAGAATGCGCTGAGCGGCACGATGCCCACCGAGTTTGGACGCCTCTCGAACCTGAACCGCATCTATCTCAATGGCAACCGGCTCTCTAGCACGGTGAATGCCTGCACGCCCGCTGAACCCTCTCGACGGCCTACTCGTGGCTCATTCCCTTTGGCGACGCGTGGAGGGCGTGTTGCCGACGAGATCTCAACCCATGAACGCCTTGCTCGAGCTCGCCGGGCTGCTAGCACACCAACGGCCGACCGGTGGCTAGGGCGTCTCATGTAGCCTGGATGGTTACTCAGATGGTCACGCGGCCAACGGCACGGGCCATGGCACGGGCAATCTCACTTGCGGGTGCCATCCGTACTCCTGTACCCGCGCCCACAGATCCGATCCCCCGGCTCTGGCTGCTCCTCGAGCACTTATGGATCGAATGGCGAGTTGGGCGCGATCTTTGGCCCTGCGGACTTGGGCTGCCCCTCTACCGCGCTAACGTCGACCGTTCGCGCCGTGACTGAGTCTGCAGAGGGCGTGTGGGTGGCGACGGGCGCAGACAAGGCAGCTGCGACAGCGGCGACGTTGATGCAGTCGCGCCTGCAGCGCACGCTGATGCAGTTAGGAATCCAGCCGTTCACGTACCGTTCACGCCGACGAATGATGTTGATGACGGCTGATACACGACAATGTATGGGCAAGAGAACTTGCGTTCCCTTGCCGGATACACATGAGAACCATACGGCAGAGAACTTGCGTTCCCTTGCCGGTTACACAAAAGAACAATGTGCACGCGGATGGCTGGCATGATGTGCGCGATGATACAGAGAACTTGTGTTCCCTTGCCGGATACACAATGAACACAATGAGCACGATGAACAATGTGCATAACATGCTGTGCGCGAGGCCCGATGCTGTGCGATGGTCCACAGTGTGATGGTCATTACAGTAATCTGGGGCTGGTCTGTGCCGTGAAATGCGCCGTGCGTGGGCTACCAGTCCTACCGTACCAGTGGGCATGGGCCAGTGGTAACGTCTCGGGCGAGTCGCACGGGTCTCCATGCGCGGTGTTCTCGCGGTGGATGAAGCCTTTTGCTTGATATCCCACCGTACCCAGAACCCACGCGACAGTCACGCCCCGCACTCGGCATCTCGGCCGGGCGGGCGCGGCGGGGGGGGAGGGGCGGGTTTCACTCAGTCTCTTGCATCGACGCTGCCTCTTCCGGCGTCGAACGCCGGCGTCGGCGTCGCGCTCGTCGGCTCGGCGGCCTCGCGGAGCGGCGGCGGGCGCGGGAGGCGGGACCTCGAGTGTCGAGAGACGCGACCCGCGCGACGCACCCCGTCCGCCGGCGGCGCCGGCGGACGTCCGGCGCGCAGCGAGGCGGACGGGACCGCCTTCCTCGTTATCGATGAACCTCCTAATCCCTACAATTATAATCGCCCCCGCGCCCGGCCGCCGGACGCCGTCCGGGCAGCTCATGTCCGGGCTCCGGCTGTGTGAACGACGTCTACCGTAAGATTAAAGATATCTATGAGATAAATTCATCGTGAAACGTGAAAGGCAGAATCATGAAAGCGCAAATAATTATCCAACAAACCTCATTTTCACGCGGGGCGACGGGCGCAGGGGTATGCATGCGGGCAAGCGGGAATGCATGCGAGAGAGGTCCCCGAACGTACGGGAGCGTGTACTGCTGACATGTACACTGCTCCGCGCGGTTCGTTTATTTGGAGTACTGGAGAGTTGCGACGCGACGACGGATGGGCGCCGGGACGTGTATGACCAAAGGGTGCTGCAAAGACTCAGCGAGTCTCCGGCCTGCACGCGGCCGCTGGGTGCTGGGCCGTGGGTCTGGGCGGAGGAGGCCTAGACTCATCCACCTTGCTCTTGACGACTTGAATGGCCGGGCACACCCACGCCCCACATGAGCACTGCATCCCTGACCAGTTGAAGTCACCGACGCGGGTGGAGCACTTCGCACAGGTGAGCTTACCTTGGAGGCAGCCCCCCCAGTCCTCGGTGCTCTTCATGTTGGTCTGCCCATCACTCCGAAGAAAGTGGGATGTACAACTCTCGACAGCTCCGCCCATCCGATGGTCTCGCTTGTGGTGCTTAAACGCGACCTGGCCGCCACCCGGCTCGTGGCTTTCGAGCACCTGGCCTGTGAAGAGTGGCGCACGGCACTTCCTGCATCTAAACACAAGCAGATCATCCTCTGTAGCCGTGCACGCAGCAGCGTCGGTCTTTGTCGTAGAGATGGGCGCTGTAACGGCAGGGGAGATAGGTGATACAAGAGCAGACGTTGTGGCAGAAGGAGTCATTGACACTGCGGGCGTGTTTGATGACATGAGCGATACCGCCTGTGAACTGGGGTTTGTCGCCGATGGCATCGCAACAGCGGCTGCACTCGTCTCGTCCTCTTCGTGTTGCAGTTGTTCAAGCTGCGCTTGCAGTTCAGCCATCTTTTCTTGGCGGAGGGCTCGTGCTACGATGGCAGCGGCGGCGGCGGGCTGCACTGTTGGAAGTTCAGGCACATGCGGCTGCAACGGAAGGGATTTCGCCTCTAATGTCTGTGGTGATTGTGCCAGCGGTCGCGAAGGTCGCCACGTTTTCGACTGGACTCCGCCTCGGCCTTGCATCCCCCCTGAGTGAGGCGGCTGCTCTTGAACTACTGGCGCCCCCGACGCTGCGGTTGCTGATGACGAAGCCTCATCGTCGTTCGATTTCGGTGGCTTGACCAGCACGCGAACGAATCTGCTTCCACCTTGCTCGATGATGGCATCGGCACGCCGCTTTGCTTCCCTGCTGGACAGGGATGTCAACATAGTCGCCTCCTCGTCCTCATCCTCATCCTCGTCGCTAGACTCCGTCGGTGCGACAGCTTTGCCCTTCCTAAGCTTCTTCAGACGGTACGCTTCACGTGCCGCCTTGGACGCCGCCTTTTTACGTGCACGCGTCTCGAGTGCATCGGCCGCCTCCTTTTTCCGAGCCACGGCAAAGGCATCCGCCGCAGCGGCCAGCTCCGCTGTCAACCGGCAGCCTGGGTGTAACGCTCGGCAGCGCAGGAACGCTTGGCTGACCCGCACGCGCTCGGCACTGGCTGCGAGGTACGCACAGGCTACCCATGTCGGGCCCACTCCAGCGACGGAGTCCACAGGACCTGCCATCAGGATGCCTCCATTTGCGACCCCCTGCTCGATCAGGTCGCAGCACTCGCCCAGCAGCAGTGCCGCGTCGCCCACACGTGCCGCGTCGCCGCATACGCCTAGATCCACAACCGTCAAGGTCGCTCCAATCGAGGCTGCGACCGAGGTGGCTGCCTCCACGGACGCTGACCCACCGCTGCTCTCGCCATTGTGGGTCTGGTCGGCCTTCGGCTGCTCGGCTGCCATCCCAGATGCAAACAGCAGCACGTGCACAATGCCGAGCATGCTCAGCAGCTCCTTATTCGCTGCTGCGGCAGTCTCCCCGAGGAACAAGTCAGTCGCCAATCTTCGCGGTACACCTGGGTCGATGGCAACCACGTATGCCTCGTCCTCGGCCGCCGCCTTCTTTGACGCCGAGGAGGCAGTAACGGCGGTAGCGAGGCGTTGCAGCAATAGTTGCGAAGCTGCGCTGGCTAGCACAGTGGAGAGTGGCAGCACAAGCTCCTCAGTTGGGGCACCTATCAATGCAGCTGCAGGCACCCAGGTGAGAGTGGTGCCTGAGGTGGGAACCTCTGTTGTCGGAACGAGCAGCAAACGGAATCGGTCCGCCTGGAGCATGTGGATGCCCTTGCGACCCGTAATCTTCGCGGTAAGGTGCATCTGAGCATCTGCTGCTGTGCCGCCTGCTGGTGCAAAGAGGCTGCCGGTTCCGTGGCACAAGGCTGCGGCAGCTGCCGACGCTAGAGCTTCATCGCTGCCGCCTGACAAGCCTGACAACTGTTCGGCAGCATAGATGGGGAAGGCCGCTAGACCGGCGCCGCTGCGATTGAGCAGCAGTGAACGCGTGCCGTCCACCGACCGTGTGTAAGCGGCGACGTAGCGATGGTGCGGCATAGCGATATTCTCCTTACACAGAACGGCCAATTCACATTCACGGTCATGGCGAATGAAAGGATCTCTGTAGATATTTTGTCTTTGTCTCACCGGTCCGTCCCAAACGCGGCGGGCGACCATCGTGCGGCTACTTGAACGCCCTAAGCAAGCCGGTGTGCTAGTCCACCGAGCGACGCGACCGCGGTGACAGCGCCCCCTGTGTTTCGTGTGGTAGTGGCTGGTCGGTACCTTGTGTGTCGATTCAACTGACCCTTTCGCAAGCAAGCAAGCTACGTAGTCGAAACAACACAAGTACCTATCAAGCGCACCCCTGCCGCCCCAGCCTGCCCCCCAGGGCTAGGCCTGGGGCCGGGCTGGGCCTTGGCGAGGCGGCGATTCCGTTCGTTGAACCCCCGTACAGTACAGTAAACTGGGACGTGTCCTGGCTGCCCCCCCGGCGCGGGTGTAACTTAGTCGTTCGACGGCGCGCGTCGCCAATATATTACGAACGGAGCCGTCTTAGGGCGCCGTGATTGCGTATCGATACACGACGGTGAGCCGGGCCGCACAGACGAGACCGGACAGGCGAGGCAGCCAGGCAGGCACGGACTTAGTTTTGAACCGTCCCGCTCGGCCTTGCACACACACATCAGGTCGCGGAAGCAACGCCTATGGGAGAAATATCCAGACCCTAGCGACAATCGAACGCTCTTCATCTTGGCTGTTTCTCCGCGGACTCCGCTCGCTCTCGCACCGCATGTCACATCTGATTGTTGCATGCGTGCCGCGCGAAACCTCCACCCTTTTCACCACACCTTGCCCGAGATCTGCCCGAGATCACTCCATCGCCTTCTCGCCGCAGCTGCCATTGGAGTCAAGTTGGTCGTCGGAGCCAAGCCGCTGCTTTTTAATTGGAGACAGCACCGCCCCTGACGAAGGAGCTGCTCTCGGCTGCTGAGCCCGCCGGCGCCAGTCCGTGCCCTCCTCTTGCCACGAGAACCAGTCTTCCCACTGGTCCGATCCATCGGGCAGCACGATGCGCGCCTGGAAGGTGCCGTCGACGAGGACGACGAGGACCTCGGCCGTGACCCACACTGCCGGTGCGTCCTCGCTCGCCGCCACCTCGACCTCAATCGTCTCGCCCTCGTGCAACCACTTCCAGCCGGCGGGCGGCGGCGGAGCGCCCGGCACAGGCGGACCTCCTCCCTGGTCCACAGGTCCCTGGTCCACGCCGAAGCCTTCCGTTCTCTCCTGTGACGTTGTCGTCGGCACGCTCTTGCTGCTACTGTCCGCGTGCGTCGCATTGGAATGGGTAGACTCCGAAGCCAGGCACGAGGCGGCCCCTTCCGCCGTCGGCTGCTGGGCCCGCCGGCGCCAGTCCTTGCCCTCCTCTTTCCACGAGAACCAGTCTTCCCACTGGTCCGATCCATCGGGCAGCACGATGCGCGCCTGGAAGGTGCCGTCGACGAGGACGACGAGGACCTCGGCGCCCACCCACGCGGGAGGCGTGTCCTCGCTGACCGCTACCTCGACCTCAATTCCCTCACCCTCGACGGGCCACACCCATTCCTCGGGAACTGTCAAATTCTGCTGCTTCTTGGCCTGCCATTCGAGAAGTGCCTTCGTGTTCTTGAGGTGCCGCGCTGGCTCCCAGGTCCACTCCTCGTAGCCGAGCCACTTGACGTTGTACTCCAGCTTGTTGCCCTTCATCCGCTCGGCAGCGATGTACTCCACGCTGTACTCGACCTCGCCACCAACGAGCGTGGGCGGTGGGCCGAGAGCGTACCCAGGAGCCACGTAGACGCCGGCTGTGCGGAGCGCGTGTGCCACGGTATGGAGGAGCACGCTCTTGGTGCTCAGCGTGTCCTGTCGCCGTCCATGACCACGCGGCAGTAGACGAAACTGCTCGGTGTGCGCGAGGCAGCGTGCAATGTGCTCGGGTGAGACGAAGTCCATCGCGACCTTGATACACGAGCGCAAGTTGAGCACCTGGTGCGGGCAGCCACACGGAATAAAGACCGCGTCGCCGAGCCGCTGCACGAAGCGCCAGCCCACCACACCCTCCTCCTTGAGCCGCTTCCGCAGCCGCGCGTTGATGTAGAAGGTCTGGTCGTGGATGGGATGGGCCGGCAGTGGCAGGCCCTTTTCGGCGGCGACGCGGTTCAGAAAGGCGCAGATAGTTTCGGCATCGTCCGCGTGCCAGATATCCCAGACCGCGCCACCCGTCTGCCCCTCGCCGAGCAGCCACTGGAGCTCCTCCTCGTCCTCCGCGCCCTCGTCCTCCGCGTCCTCGCCCTCCTCCTCGCCCGCGACGCCTTGCGAGCACTCAGCCTTCATCGTGCCTTCGACGCCCTTGCTGGGGCCACCGGCGGCGCCGTCCTGGGTGCCGCCGTCATCCTCAGTGCCAACGGGGCCTCCGAGCCCCCCGGCGCCAGATCGCGGCGCCCAGGACGGCGCCCGTAGAGGCTCGATGTGGCAGAGGATGTTGACCGCATCTGCAATGTCGACGTGCAGCCCCGTGCCGGCCGCGTGGCGCTCTGAGGTGGACGCACGCACAAACCGGCCTTCGGGAGTCAGAGCGCCAAAGCCGAGGTACATCTTGGGCCCAAGGTCGGGCGGCAGGCAGTAGCGTGGCAGCTTGGAAGCGAGGTTGAGCGCGCCGTCACGCTTTGTGTAGGCTGCGAGAGGCAGAGCCCGCATCAGGTCGGCAAAGTGCTCGGGTAGCAGCTCGGCGAAATCTGACGAGGTTGGCCAGTCCTTGAGCTTGAGCAATGCCTCGGAGGGGTCCACGCAGCGCCATGGCGCGGCCCCGCCGCTCGGTGGGATTGTGCGTGCGCCGCGGGGAGCGATTCCAACGGCACTTGCACTGGGGCTTCCTAATTTGGGACTTGCGCCGACACTTGCTTCGACACTTGCACCGTGCTCGCCGCTGCCGTCCCCATGTTCTGGCATGGCTCGCTCGGCGACGGGGATGCTACCTGCAGCCTTGGCGCCCATCGGCTTCCTCGAGCGTTTAGGGTGCGGCGTCTCCGGAGGCTGCGGCCGCTGCTCCGGGTGGCGGAAGCCATTCAAAAAGTCTTTGAGCGGCCGCTGAAAGACTCTGCCACTGCGTACCTCGATGAGTGGCACTTGCCACTCACCGAGCAGTGATGAGAGGTGGTCAGGCGTCCACTTTTCGTGGAGGCGCTCGCCCACGCCTTCCCCCACGATGGGCTCACCCTTGGACCAGATCGCGAGGAACCGCTCCTCGTCATGCACGCCGTCCAATCGGAGGCGTAGCGGCTGCGGGTGGCGCGCCTGAGCCCGCCGGCTGCTTTCGCTACTCCCTATGCCGCTGCAGGCCGGGCTGCCACTGGGGGAGGAGCAGACAGGAGCACTCGCAGCCGCTGTTGACGAAGTAGCATCCTTATCGACGGTGGCTCGGCCGGCGTCCGCTGTACACCACGCCGCCGCGGCCTGCTGCAGATCCGCGAGGTCCTTGGTCGCAAAGCGGCTAAAGTAGGCCCAGCTCTCGATCGGGTGCGGACACTCGACATGTGCGGCCTTCCCGTCACGTCGCCAAGAATCCGTGCACGCCATGCACGCCTCAAGGCCGCAGTTTGGGCACGTGGCGTAGTAGCAGAATATAGTCGTGTTGCAACCATCGCAGAGTTGCTTTTCACCTGGCGCGTTCGTGTGCTCGCAGGCCGCCCGCGTCTCAGAGGTCGGGTCCGCTGAGCCGATAGCGAGCTGCGAAGTGGCAATGGTGAGCGACGCACCCTCGGGCAGCATGCCTTGCTCGCTCTTGAGTGCCTCCAAAAATGAGCTGCATGCGTACTGCAGAACGTGCCGCGCGTCGCGTTTACCGTCACGTTTATCGGCAGCACTTTTATCGTCACGTTTATCGACATCATGATCGACGAGCCGAAAGCCAGAGCCAGATGTGAAGGATTGCAGTGATCGCACGGTCCCCGCAGGTCCAAGAGCAACGAGCCTGCTCTTGCGGAAGCGGCAGTGCTCGCCGGGCTTGTTGGCGTAGCACGCTAGGCACGGTGGCAGGCTCTCAAACGCGGGGACAGTGCACCGTTTGTCCTGTGTCTTCAGAATCTCGCCCTCTTGCAAAGGAGCTGCGGGAGCAGGGTTTGCTTCGAGGGGTGGGCGATGCTGGGCCATCAGAGCCTCAGTCGTTCTCCCTTGCGTCGTCGATGATCGCACAGACCGACGCGATGGCGTATTGGCATCCATTTGGCGCAAGCTTGATGTCGTGTGGTGGGCACGCCCAAGGCGGGCCAATTGCTGTCGTCATCGACGGGCCAGATTACCCAGTTCTTGAGACGTCCTCACACAGACGGACGCCCACTCGATGACGAGAGCAAATTGGGCTTGACAGTGGGCACAGAATAGTCTTTACAGCGTCTTTACATGTAATACATACAGTCAGTCTCACTTCGTGATCTGACATCTGTTCACTGTGCTGTTGGTGGCTTGGTGCCGATCGCCCGTGGAACAGAGCCAATTGAACGGAGCCTCCAGGTATTGAGGAACGCGAGATTGCGCGAGACACATCCTGAGCGTCTCCAGCTCCATGGTCGCACACGACGCGGTCACGCCGCGGCGATGAGGAATGCGGCGGGCCGGTCGAGGAGGCTCTTCCGAGACGAGCGACGTTGCGTGCTCATGGGACCTCCTTGCATACCAGCCCGTGCATGGCAACCCACGTCTTCTCCGTCTTCGACCAGACCTGCCAGCCATGCGAGGGCGGAATCGGCGCCGACGAGGCAACCCGCAACCAGCCGCGATTCCCGCCGCAGTCCTCCGTGAGGCCGATGCGGAACCTGCCACTATTCCACCAGAGTGAGTACGTACTGTTGCCATCGTTGACGTAGAACGGACGATCATTCTTGAGCCCTGGCTGTGGCACAAACCGCCCAAGCTTGTCTGAATGCAAGCCGTCATTCACGCCATCGCCATCGGCATCGACCATGAAAAAGAGCGCCTTAGCGGCGTCCGGCACTCCGTCACCATCTTTATCAACCGCGAGCTGCGCCTTGGTCTCCTCTGTCAAGGCTCCGGGACTGGGGTCGGCGGTCTCGACGTCAGCGACCATCTCAGCAGGCTCAGTTGCCGTTGACGCTGCCGCTGCGGGCGGCGTTGGCTCGGGCACTGAGGCGGTCATTTCTGGGACCGGTGCCGGTGCTAGTGGCGCTGCTGGTATCGTTGGCTTGCTGCCCGCACTCCCCGTCATCTGTTGCGAGATGGACTTGGCGTGCTGCGCCAGGGCGAATGGGTCCAGCTCTCCGATGGATGCCACTGCTGCACGCTGCACAGCCGGATCAGAGTCTTGCAGGTGGTTCACGATGTCGATCGCGTCAATGGCGCGCATTGCCGACCTCGATGCCTCGGCGGCGGCGTTAAGGAGCACGGCCACAATGCTCAATGCATGCTGAGCCGCAAGTGGGCTTGCCCGCTCAACCTCGGGGAGCTCTGCCACTAGTATGTCAAGCTTCATGCCAAAGTGCTCCAAGAGTTCGTTGGTGAAACCGCCATGACCAATCGCCACACCCATCAACGCGGCGTCCTGTGCGGCCGCCTGAGCTCGCGCAGCGAGGGCATCCGCATGCGCGAGAGCAGCCTCGGCCTCCTCCGCAGCCTGAGCCGCACGCATCGCGGCCAGCCGAGGTGCTGGTTGATGTGGCCTAGTTAGTGCGGGCGAGAACGATCGTCGAAAGCCCACCGTCGGGAATCCGTCGGAAGAGCGCCTCCCCGGCGACGGATGGCGCGCTGCGTACATTTCTTGGTGAGGCTCGATGAGGCTCTTCGTCGGGCGCCGGGCGGGGAGGTGACGACTCGCGGCTCTCACGGAGCGTGAGGCGAATTTCGCCTCTGATGAGATTATCAATCACACGCGTTGCGAAGTTAGATGAAATTGGCTTGGCACTACCTGCGCCTGCCACTTCACAGCACACCATTACTCAACAGGTCTGTTCGAAATTCTCTCTGTGAATTCACGCCTGGGGCTCGAGGGCTTGGCGCTTGGCGCCGCCATGGCTCTGGCTCAAGCGTTCTGCGAAAGCCAGGCAAGAGCTCTACGTGGTGTCATTTAATAATATAATGGGCGTCGCGGGTCTGCACTCTTTCGTCAAGTCCATAGTGCAATCGGGCGTCTCGCTCAGCGAATTTTGTGGTCAGACTCTCGCCATCGACGCCTCGGCGTGGCTCCATCGCGGCCTCTTTGTCTGCCCGCTTGACGTGCTCGCCGGCCAGCCGACCGATCGGTTCCTCGATCAGCCACTGAAGCTGATAGCTACGTTCGAGAAATACGGGGTGCGGCCGCTCTTTGTGTTCGACGGTGCTGTGCTGCCGATGAAGAGCGGCGACGAGCGCCGCGAGCTCCGCAGCAAGGCACTCGAAGAGGGCCTGGAGCTGCTGCGGAGCGGGCACGAGTCGGAGGCGACGAGCAAGTTGGCGAAAGCGGCCAAGGTGCAGCCGTGGATGGCGATGCGGCTCATCGACGAGCTGCGGCATCGCGGCCTGCCCTTCGTCGTCGCGCCGTATGAGGCTGATCCGCAGCTCGCCTTCCTCGTGCGCGAGGGCCATTGTGCCGCTGCGATCAGCGAGGACTCGGACCTGCTTCCGTACGGCTGCCCACTCACGATGTACAAGCTCGACCTCGAGAGCGCCACCGGGCAGCTCGTCAAGTTCGACGACCTGCGCAGCGCCGAGGACGACAAGGGCAGCCATTTATTCGAGGGCGAGTGGGTGGGCGAGTGGGACGCGTGGCGCACCGGCCTCTTTGCCGAGCTGTGCGTGCTCAGCGGCACCGACTACCTGAAGAAACAGGGTGGGGTGGGCATCAAGACGGCACATAAGGCGCTGCGCCAGCACCGCTCGCTCGCACGCGCGCTTCGCAACCCGCCGCTGCGGACGATCCTCAAGCTTGACGACGCAGAGCTCACCGCGTACCAGCGTGACGCCGAGCGCGTGCGCCAGGTGCGCCACCCTGATGACATCTGATTGCGACTGATTGCGACTGATTGCGACTGATTGCGAGCTCGTGCGCCAGGTGCGCCACCCTGATGACATCTGATTGCGACTGATTGCGTCTGATTGCGTCTGATTGCGACTGATTGCGAGCGCGTGCGCCAGGTCTTCCGGCACGCGCTCATCTTCGACGTGCAGCACCAGGCGATCATGCACCTGCACGCGCTCCCGCCGGGCGAGCGCTCTCCTGAGCACCTCGGCCGGATGCTCGCGCCCGAGATGGCACGTCTGGTGTGTGCTGAGGCGAGCCTGGACCCAATGACTCTCCGGCCGCGCACTTCCTTCCCCACCATCTCGGACGTCTCGCAGCACGTGGTCCAGGCGCGCGCAGAGGGTGCGGCCGCCCAGCAGCAGCGGGCGAATGCAGCGGCCGTGGCGGCCGCGGCTGCCATGGATGCGCCTGCGGACTCAGCGCCGGACGTGATCATGGCACTTTCGGAGTCGGCTGCGGCCGAGGGCGAGGCGCCTTGGCAAACGGACGCGGCGGCAGCGGCGGCGGCGGCGGCGAACGAGGCAGCGGTGGCCGACAGCGCCGTTGGCGGCACTGCGGAGGATCTGGCAGACCTCGCGGCGCTGGCCTTGCTCGCTGGACAGGCGTCGTCGATGCAGTCGTCCGAGTCACAGCCCCTGTGGGCTCCTCGCGCTGGCGCCATCCCATGGGCGCCGTGCTCGCAGCCGCTGTGCTCGCAGCCGCTGTGCTCGCAGCCGCTGTGCTCGCAGCCGCTGTGCTCGCAGCCGGGCCCAGCGTCACGGCCGCTGGCCCCCTCGCGGCCGGTTGCGGGCCGGCCGGCAGGCGAGAGCAGCTCCACAGAAGCACCGTCGTCGCAGCTGGCTGTGGGCTCCGAGGTTGCGTCTACCAGCACACGCAGTGCCGTCGCTCGCGCCGCAGCACGGGTTGGTTCCGCCGCTTCGGGCGTTGCTTCCTCGGCGCATTCCGCTGTGCCTGCGGCTGTGCCAGCGGCTGTGCCAGCGGCTGTGCCAGCGGCTGTGCCAGCGGCTGTGCCAGCTGAGACACCCGCAGCGCCTCCGGCTGTCGCGACTGCCCTCACGATCATAGCCGAGTCGGCGGCCTTTTCAGGCTCTGTGGCTCTCCTCATGAGCCCGGCGCTTCTCGAGGGCCTCGAGGACGCGACGTGCCCCGAGACGACGCGTGCGTGGCTTCTGTACGCTCTGGTGAGTGACATGCTCGGACTGAGCGCCGAGCTCCTCGCTGCTCCCGCCTCCGCAGAGGCCGCCGCCGCCGCCGGTGCACCACCGGCGTCGGCCAGCGCCAAGGGGCTTCCCTGCGCCTCCTACTCGCCCGCGTGCCTCAAGGCACTGCGGCCCGCCCTCGCCCTGCTCCTCTGGCTGCGCACCGAATGCCGCCGGCGTGAGAGCCTACCGGCCGCGGCCCAATGGCCACCCTCCGCGCACGAAGCGCTGCTTGCAGCGACGGTGTGCTGCTGGAGGCAGGCACTGCTGCAGCCGCTGCGTGCCGGGCCGCACGACCCGCTCGATTGGCAGCGCTTCGTCAGCCTGATCCCGGCGGTCCCGGCGGAGGCACTCGTCGTGCTCGCGCCTGAGCTCAATGACCTCATCCGCCCCTCGGGCCGGCTATGCGGCTGTACGCCCGCCCTGCTGAGCCGGCGCGACTGCCGCGGCGGAGGCAACACGTGCCAAGAGATGCGCCTCCGAGTGACGAGCTATCGCGTCGCCCATCCACCGCATGAGCTGCGCGCGCCTCTCACAGAGCTGCTGCGGCTCATGCGGCCACTGATGCCTCTGCCACGCGCCGTGCTGGCCGAAGTGCGACAGCGAGCTAGGGCTTCACACGGGGCTTCACACGTAGGAGGAGGGGGTGCGCGCCAAAAGGTCGTCCGCTCACATGCCGCGCTAGAGCCCCCCCCGCCGCGTCGGCCGCGGGTGGAGCCGCCCGCGGGAGGCCGCGGCGCCGGCGTTCGAGTGCTCATCGAACGCACTGCACAGCTGGTGCCGGTCAACAGAGACGCGGATTGGACACCCGATGGCCAGATAAGTGCTAGGCTAGTGCATCTCGGCTAGTGTCAAGTGTGGGACATCCTGTGACAAAAACCCGCGGCCGGGCGGCACAAACTTGGAAGTTACGGCGGGTAACGCGTTGTGTAACGATCGGACCCGCGTGAGTTGTACTTCATACTAAGTTACTTCTCCGATCTCACCGCTGTTTCTGTTTGAAATTGAATTTGTGGTTGTCGCCATGATCATTGATCTGGATCTGCATCTCGTCTCGTCGCCCGTGGCAGCTATCTTCCGCACCATTCAATTTGTTAAGACTGGTACACCGCACACGGTGCCACAGTGTCAGTGACTCCTGAAGTCCTGATCGTACACTGTTGACCCCGTGCTGTGTTTTGGCGCTTTGTGTTTTTGTGTTTTAGCCTCACCCGCAGGGCGTGTGTTTTGTGTTTTTGTGTTTTGGCCTTGCTCGCCTGAGGGCTGTGTTTTGTGTTTTCGTGTTTTGGGGCCCCTGTGCAGGCAGGGTGAACTCAACGGACAACGTACCGGGCCCCTCGTGATCGCCCTACGTTTCTTGCCAACACCGCTTTCTTTATCACCATCACCATCGCTGTTGTCGCTATTCTGTGGCCCCTCGTCATCATCCTCGACGTCAAAGTCGGCTTCGGATTCATCGTCATCTGAGCTATCCTTATCATCCGCCGAGCGTCGCATCGCCTCAGCGTGGATGATGGATTCGATGTTGATGGCCTCGTTGTCTTCGTGACTATCTTCGTCACTCATACGAAGAGCGATGAAATCCGGAGTGCCCCTCTTCGCCCGACGGACAGAGCGTATCATGCCCATATCGAGTTCAGCATCCACGAAGCGTGCGCCGTCACGAAGCGTGCGCCGTCACTCGGGCCAAGAATCGCAGTGAATACTGGTGTACATTCACGATTGCGAGGGCGCTCACTGGCCGCATGTCGATGATTGACCTGATGACTTTCTGATATCACCGGCGTGAATGGAGGCGTGGCGATGCGCCCGCATGCTCGCGGTAATGGCGGAATCTCACTTTGTTGATCAAGTTCAAGAGAGGAGGTTGATGGACCAGCGCCGCGTGCGCACATCGCGCCTACCGCCTTTGAGCACGCGCGAAAATCCATGCCTGGGAGCGGGAGGATGCAGGGCGGATTCGTAGGGGGCGACCTCTTCCGAGTCAGCCGCTACGTGAGCACCGGGGCTCGCGAACTCGTGCGCGATATTGAGAGAAAAATGCGCCATTGCGTAGACGCGAGAAATCCTTTTCAAACCATTTTCAATCTTTCTCTTTCGGTTTTGAGGAAATTGTGGAAAAGTTTTGTCTGGGGGTTCCACACCTCAGGTGCAATCAGACGCAATCAGACGCAATCAGACGCAATCAGGCGCAATCAGACGCATTCAGACGCAATCAGCATGCCCGGAGCTTTGTGTTTCCGTGTTTTCGTGTTTTGGGCGGGCCGCAAGGGCCTGTGTTTTGT
>Ga0210248_101679_pt1 | contig 16016 bp, 10 predicted proteins | sample ChrtobMetP3_32mM_FD_155493 | JGI IMG/M metagenome (GOLD analysis project Ga0210248, IMG submission 155493) | Chrysochromulina tobin associated microbial communities from unialgal haptophyte culture, Seattle, Washington, United States - P3_32mM | ecosystem: Host-associated > Algae > Haptophytes >...
TGTTGAGCTTCATGTTACCCGAGATGGTCAGTGCTGAGGCGAGCGCTGTGTTGAGCGGCCGATCCTTGAGCTTCGTGTGGCCCGCGGCCGCGAGGGGCGCGGAGTGGGCGCTCTCTCTCCTCGGGCAGTGCGCGGCGACCTCGGAGTTTATCTCGGAGTGGGCGCTCTCTCTCCTCGGGGTGGGGGCGTCGTGTTGAGCCCTTGCATGCGCACTCTCTCTCCTCGGGGAGGGGGCAGCGACAGTGGGCGCACCGGCAGCGGCGGCATCGAGCGGTGGCCAGTAGGTAGCTGCCAGCAGCTGCGCTTGTGCCTGCGCCTTCGCCTGCGCCGAATCGAGCACAACGGTCGGACCCTCGCGAGGCTCTGGAAGCTCGGCGACCGTCGTGCGCCGCGCGCTTGGTACGGCGCTCGACGGCGCGGCGCTTGAGGGCCGGGGCGGCGGCGCCGCTGCCGCCGCGCGCGTCGGTGGCGCGTGTGGGTGCGGCGAAGGCTCCTTGTCCCCGCGCAGTGAGGAGGCCCAGCGCATAGCCTGGCTGCCATCGCCGCCCTCGTCGAAGTCACGCGACGAAGAGCTCCGCGACAGGCTGCCCAGCTGGTGCGGCGGAGGCGCACTCGACGCGCCCTGCTCGCGTTGCGCCTCCCGATCCGCCATCATCTTCATCCTCAAGCTCTCAAGCTGCGCCTGGGCCTGCCGGAGGGCGGACTGCGACGTCGCGTACTCCTCGCTTTGCCGACGGCCCGTGAGGATGGCGGCGCGCAAGTCGTCGGTGACCTGCGTGAGCTTCTCCGTCTGCTCGTCGAGACAGCGGCGCGCGAACGCCGCGCGCCTCTCCGCCTCCATGCGTGCTTCCGACTGGTGCGTGATCGTTTGTTTGGACTCGCGCTCGTGCTCCTGCAGCTGTTTTGTGAGGGACTCGACCTGTAGGCGCAGCGCGACGCGCTCTTCGAGAAGCGCCTGCGTGTCGAGCGTCGGGTGCCGCTCTGCCGCCGCTGCCGCCGCCGTCTCCGCCTCGCGCTGCTTCTCCTGTGCCTCCTCGACTTGTTTGTTGTACTCGCGCCGCAGGTTGTCCCGTATCTGGAGCAGCTGCGTCTTCATCGAGCGGCGGATGCGCTCGTTTTGGGCCTCGGCGAGACGCTTGGCGTGATTGAGGCTCTCGCGCAACCGGCGCAGCTCCTGCTCCTGGACGGCCGTCAGGTCGGACGCGAGCCCGGCAAGGGCACGCTTGATGGCCTCAGCCTCATCGGTGCCATGCTTGACCAGCAGGCCGCGCACACGGCCTGCGAGTGCGTCGAGCGGCGCGCGCAGCAGCTCGCGGGCCTTGGAAGTCGTCACCGCGGAGGAGCCCGCATGCGACCTGATCGCATCTTCGATCTCGACGAGCAGCGACGACTCAGACTCGGCTAGCTGCACGCAGTACAAATGGTCGAGGCCCTCCATGCGGGTTTGAAGATCATAAAGAGCCTGCTGCTCGGCCGCGCGCATCAGGCTACGTGATCGGTCCGCTTCGGGCAGCACGATCATCTGCATCTCTTCTGACATCGGGACTGACGACCGACACAATTCGCGAAAATGGGGCGCTTAGTACATGTAGCCTGCACATTGACAACCGATTGCTTGCCGATGGGCGCAAACAGCGGCGCGGCGCGCGCCGCACTTCGCGTGAATGCACAGTCACGTGACCAAAAAGTACGCGCACGTCATGAGTGGACCTCTGCTCCTCAGCCGCCCGCCGCCCCGCATGCTTGTGTCGCCTTGTGTTGCTTGTGTTGCGGAGTGTGCTTGTGTCGCCCGCATTGCGCGGCAACACAAGGAGCCCTGAGGACCTATGCAAACATCAAATGGCACAGCCATCTGCTGACCGTCATCTATACCGATGTCTGAGCTCCAACCTCCAAGATTTCTGGATGTCCCCGCATAGTGTGCTCCCCGCATAGTGTGCTCCCCGCATCCCCGCGCCGGCCGCTTGGCGCTTGCTCACCCTCTCGTGAACCTCTCGTGTGTGTGCCACAGAACATTATGGCAGCCAAAAAGCGACAGCGCGATCAAGAGCTTAGTGCGCCAGCAGCAGAGGATGACATGTTCGCCATGGCCCTTCCGGTGCCAGAGTATCGGGAACTGCAACATCCGGAGGAGCACGTCGTGTTTGTTGACAAAGCGCGCCAGCGGAAGGATGAAAAGCTGCGTGCGCGGCCTCTGGAGACGCATTCTGCCAGCGAGGCTGTGGAAGGCTACGTTCCGAAGACGATCACGTGCCGTGACTGTGGGAGCCCATTTGTCTTCTCGGCGAAGCAGCAGCATCAACTCGCCGTTCGTGGCTTTGGCAACGTTGAGAAGACACGATGTGACGGCTGCGCACAGTTCAAGAAGAATCGCTTAGGGCGCAAGGCCGACGATAAGGCCGACGACATGGACGTCGGCGTTGGGCCAGAGGCCACGAATAGTCGAGGCAAGGGCATAGGGAGGGGCGATGGCAAGGGCATAGGGAGGGGCGATGGCAAGGGCAAGGGGAGGGGCGATGGCAAGGGCAAGGGCAGAGGCTCTGGAGGCGAGGCTGGGGCATCTCGAAAGCCCAAGCTGTGTGACGCGTTCCAGCTCGGCGCATGCAACCGTGGCTCCTCGTGCAAGTTCATGCATCTCCTGGCAAAGTATAGGGACATGATAGACTGGCAAGCACCTTTGTAATTACGCGGCGTGGTGGCGCGGCGCGGCGCGGTACATTTACGAGGAGCGTTCAAATTCAAACGAAGTCCGACGAAAACGCGGCGTCTCGACCGTCGACGTTACGGGCCCCGGTCGCGCGGCGGGAGGGGCCGAGCGGCGGGCCGGGCCGGGCCCGGGGCGCTTAGGCCTTAGCGTGCTGGTAACGGGCGGTCGTCCCCGGGTCCGCGTGATGCCGTCAGCCCCCGTGCGTGATCGACCGACCACCGGACCGCAGCCCCGAGCCCGTGCGCACCCGCCGCGCGCACGCGCGGTCCGCGGAATCTTTTTAACATTTATAAATTTAAACCACGCCGAAAACCAGCATGCGCGCAGCTATCTCGTCTATTCGTACGTTACGCGGATACGCGGGACCACGCGTCGCGACGTTCTAAGTGTACGTTACACGCAGTGAGGTAACGTCGTCATGTGGGCGGGGCTGTGTCGGACCGCCAAACGTGTCCCTATGATTTCGCCACCCCTAGCCAAGTGGTGAGCGTGCTGCTAGCCGCCTGCCTCACGACTCCCATACGCTGCGCTGCCTGCGCAAAGGTAGGTCGCTTCCCTGGGTCGAATGCGAGGCACTCCCCGAGGAGCTCCCACACCGGATCGGCGTCGCACGCGCTCGGGCGCACGGGCAGCTCGGGCGTCTCCTTCAGGATGGGCGCGCGGATCACCTCGAGCCCCTCAAAGAGACCGCCGCCCTCGAAGAGGTCGCCGTCGCCGTAGAAATCGACGCCGGTGCCCTTGAGGTGATACAGCTCATATGCGAGCACGCCGAAGGAGAAGACGTCCGCAGGCAGACCGTACGGCAACCCCTTGTCAACCTCGGGCGCCACGTAGAGCTGCGAGCCGATCCATTCCGTCGGCTGGGGCGCCGGCGGCGGCTTGAGCTCGAGCGCCGTGCCAAAGTCGCAAAGCTTGCACCGAAGCTTCTCATCATGGAGTACATTGGGGGGCTTGAGATCGCGGTGCAGCAGCGGTGGTTTGCATGCATGCAGGTACGCGCAGCCCGAGAGAATGTCGATGAGTGGGCCGAGCATGCCGCCGTCACACTGTTCCGTGCCATGCTTGCGAACGAGATCGTACACAGTGCCGTCGAGCACCTCGAGAACAATCTGCGCCGGCTGAGCGGTGTACCCAATTAGGGTCAGGATGCACGGGTGTGAGAGTGCTGCGAGGATACGCGTCTCATGCCGCAGCTCGCGCTCTAGGGATTCCTTGTCGGCGCCCTCACGATCCGTCTTGAGCTGCTTGACGGCCACCCGCTGCCCCCACAGCAGCCCCCGGAAGACCTCTGCGAACGCGCCCTCGGCGATCGACTTGCCGCGCACGATCTGCGCCGCCTCCAGGGCCAACGGACCACTGCCGAGCGACTGCCCCTGACCCTCCTCGATCGCGCGCGAGAGGCTGACCCAGTCGACGGAGGAGTTGAGGTCGAGATTCACCGGTGGCGCGCGCTTGACCGCGGAGGGCGGAGCACTACTCACCGGCGAATCGAGCACGTTCGCGACCACTGACAATCCCGCAGACTTCTCGGGGCGCGCTGGCGCGGCTGCAGCTGCCACCGGCGCTGCCGCATCGGCAGACGGCGGCTCCGGTGCCGCGGCCGGCGCGGCCACGGTCTGGGTTGTGGCCGCCACAGTCTGCGTCGGCGCGGGCGTCTGCGTCTCCGCTGGTTTGGGCGGATCGAGAGCACGGTGAGCGAGGGCGTGGATGACCTTTGGTGGCGTCCGCGGCGCCTCCTGCGCCGATGCAGCCTCGTCTTCCCGGGCAGGCCGGGCGCGCACGGTCGCCAGAGCGACGGCGAGCGGCCGCACCGCCGTCGGCGCCAGCAGCTCGGCGCGCTCGTCGCCCGCAGTCTGAGACTGCATCTCGATCCCGGGCGGTAGCTCGGCGCGTGCATCGTCAGTAGTCTGAGCCTCCTTGTCGAAGGCTGGCGGAAGGTGGGCGAGGCGCTCCTCTTCCTCGCGCTCCCAGCGCTCCCGCCGTCGCCGCCAACGGGCTTGCTGGTTGACCAGCCGGCGCCGCTCGACCAGCGTGAGCTGGTCCTGGTCGGCGATCGCAGCCTCACGTCGCTCTGCAATCCAGCGGCTGCGCGCGACGGCGAGCTGCGCTTCATGCGCATCCTCCTCAATGGCGAGAATATTGGCGAGCCGCTGCGCCTCGGCGAGGCTCGTTGACGTCGGACCCTCGGGGACGGGTGCAGGGCCTGGCCATCGTAAGCTGGCAGCCACAGCGGCGGCGGAGGCCGCCGCAGCGAGAACCGGCCCGCCCAGATCGAGCGTGAGCGATTGTAGACGCTGCTGCCGCTCTGCCGCGAGCCGGTGCGGCTTGCCGATAGTGAATGGGGACGGCCAGTCGCCCTCCTGCCTGCTTCGGATGACTTGGACAGCCATATCAAAAATATTGGGTGTGAATCATAAGCATGGACTGTGAAAATACTCGCAATGGCGCAAAAGCTGCTAGGAGCTTTGCCCCCCGTGGGAACATACTGGGTTGCGATCGCCACACGACATCGGACTGCGGGCCGGGATGCAATCGGTGAAAAACCGATGAGTACTCCACAAGCGCGTCGTCGTGAGCCGGCGGTTCAATAGTGATGGTTTATTTCAAACAAAAGCCTCTTACTGTACCACCGTTCGCCTCCAACTGCAGATGGGGCTCTTTCGCCACAGATGTGTCAGGATCCATGCTCGGGCTGCTCGCTGTCGGCGCTGCGCCCGCTCTGGCATTCGAATACCCTTGCCTTCGGCTCGATGCCGCCGAGGAAGACGAGGGCGTCCTCGGGCGTGCTGCAGAAGGCGATGGGCTGCGGCGGCTTGAGCACTCCGATCATGAAAGAGAGGAAGTAGCGCACGATAGAAGAGTCGAATACAATCACGATGCCCTGAACCGACGCGTCCCACGGTTTCTGCGCCTTGTCCGCCTCGCGGAAACCGAGCTGGCAGAGCGCCATGGGCGGCCAGCGACTGCTCCGGAAGTCATACATGACAACAAAGGGCTGCGCCGTCGTCACGAAGGCGAGCACGTAATTGATCATCCTCTTGCCGTCTGCCATGGCCACTTCGGGTGGGCCGTAGCCTTCGCCGTTCGTCTGAACGGTCAACAGAGGGAAGGGGAGCGCAGTACGCGTCTCGACGGTCACATCGAGGAAGGGCAAGTGGAGCGGCGGCACGAGGTCCACGACATCATCTGCATCTGGGACTGAAGTCACTTCAGGCTCTGGCACTGGCAACGCTTTTGGAATGCAGGCAAGCCACCACGGTGGCGGCGTCGCAGTCGGTTCTGAGACGGATGGCTGCGAGTTCACTGACGCGCGTTTCACTTGCAGGCGGCGAGCCTCATCTGTTGGCGCGCGTTTCACTTGCTGGCTGCGAGCCTCATCGTTTGCAGCTGCTGGTTGAGGAGAGCGCAGGCACCGTAAGACGATGGCTGCTATGAGCACGGCTAGATAAAGCTGCACAACAAGTCCAACGCCAGCATAGGATGAACACAGAGAGCCCGACGGACACTCTACCTTCGGCGGCGGGCGGCCTGCGCAGCGAGATCCCCAACAGACGGAGAGAGATGGCATTGCGGAATTACGCGCATCAGGACCGGTGCGCCTGGGTCGGTTTTTGTGTGGAATAACGCGCTGTTTCAAGACTTCCGTGCCCAACAAAATCTCCTGATACAAAAGTACACCGAACGTAATGTACTTATGGAGCATCAGCTGCCGGCAGCGGCGGCAGCCAGTCGTGGTATGATGTGATTTCCTAGCCTAGATCCTTGCAGCTTGCTGCGGTTTGCTGCGGCTCTGCGCCGGAAACTGTTCAGCCTGCGGGCCTTGCTAAGGTGCTCTCAGTCTAACTTGCGTGAGCCCGGGGCTTGCCACCACGCCACCGAGCACCAAAGCTGCGGCAGACACGGCGAGCGAGGCGAGCACTATCCGTAGCGCCCGAGTGTCCGTAGGCCTGATAGGACTCTTCACGGCTCGCGCTGTGAAGTCCCCGAGCCGTTCACGAACCAACGTGAACGGCTGCTTGCCCCGCAGCACACGTCGTTGGTCTTTGACGATGAGCGTGTGAGCTTCGCCCAGGCGCTGGCCGAGGGCTAGGCCGTCGCTTAGGGCGTCGTCGCCGCCGTAGCGGAAGCGACGTAGGTCGTAGAGGAGGCGATCGAGTCCCAGGGGCCGACGTGCCTGTCGCGCGTCGCCGATGGCAGCATGCGCGTCGGCCACGGGCGGGCCCAGACCACTGGCATCCACTATGACATCAAACTCCTCGCCGAGATGCTCAACCCATCGGATGCCGAACCTGACCGTGCCACGCTCGAGCTGTGACGACAGTGCACGTCGCAGCGCTCTCACCGGCACTGAATTGGGCCGGTGCGAGCGAGACTGTTCGCGCAGAGCACTCCATGCGTCTGGCATTCCGAGGGCTGTGAGGACAGAATTGGCGCTCTGTAGCGCGATCTCGCCGCCTGCACCATCTTCGATGGTGTTGCTACACTCAAAGACGGCCACCTCGACGCCGAATAATTGGAGGGTGCACGCGCAAGACAGACCACCGATACCGGCGCCGATGATGGCGACCCTAAGTCGGCTGCGTCTAGACAATGATCTCGACTTAGAGTGCTCACCGACGAGCGTCGCGTGCTCGTCTCTGCAGCTCGTCTCCCTCGCTAGAAGGCGAAGCGTGTGAACTCAGTCTGTGAATATCGACTTTTGCCGCAGAAAGTACATCCGCCGTCTAAATCTTTTGTCGGAAGACTTAAACTACTTCGACGAAACTTGCAACGTTCCCCTGGAGAATGCACTAATTTGTTTATGGTTCAGGACAAGCTGTCGGGGCTCATCTTGTACGCGCCGGGTGCCTTCTTCTTCTACCCATGGAAGCCTCCGATGCAGTTGCTCTTCGGTGACACATATGAGGCCGCGTACCATCACTTTCGGCGCGATCACTCAGACGCGACCAACGTGGTCCTCCACTGCATCGCCCTGGTGTGGCAGCTTCTTGGCAACTTTGGGATGCTCGCGGCCGTAGACGATCTGATGTTCGGTGGCGCTGTGGAAGTAGGAACGCTGCTTCTGCGCCCGTGCTTGACTCTCACCGCACTTTCGTGGTGCATCACGCTGCTCCTCTCGCCAGCACCAACTGCGTGCTCGCTGGTCTCAGTTGTCAGCATCACAACTGCATTTTTGGTTGCACCGCGCGTCTCACCCGACGAGCTCGAGTCCGGCGCCATCACCACATTCATAGCCGTCCTCTTCGTCGCCCCCTTTGTCTTCAAGCCGTCGGCTACGGTCATTGGCGGCCGCGGCTCAGGGGCGCGCTATGTGAAAGCGCTCGCATACTTCGGTCTCGCAATCGGAGCGCGCGCCGCCGCCCTTCCTTGGGCAGGGCAGCTCGTCACATGGGCGCCGCAAGTCAATGCCGCGCTCTATGCCCTCATGTGCGCCCTCAGCTTGCTGCCTAAGCCCGTCATTCCGTGCGTCCTCGGGGGCATTCTCGTCGTGCGTCCGTTCGCGGAGCTTTCGGGTCAGCGTTTCCTGCTGTACTACAGCAACGCCTTCTTTGCGCAGCTGGCGCAAGGCATTGCGCACGACGTATCGATGCAGAAGGCGACGCTCCTCTCGCACCAGGACAGCATGGCCGATCGGCGTGTACGGCTTGCCTTTGAGTGGAGCCATGTGGTCTACTTCCCCAACCTCCTTTTCCAGTCGTGTCACGAGTCACTCGTCGGCGCCAAGGGCAAGACTGCGTGATTACTGCCTGATGCCTGAGTGTAAGAAAATCACCTATCGCGCGTCGCGCCGCGCCGACGCCAGGTCCCTGCAAAAGCGAAATACCGCGCATGAATGTGAAATTAGAATCGTAGTGACGATTGACGATCTTCGGACTTCGCAATACACGCGGAGGTACGGATCTTCTTCTTCGACGGTATAGTACGCCTGCCCCGGCCTCAAAAAGAGAGAATGCTATTATTCGTAGTTCATGTGCGGATTGTATGTAATACCGTGTGCATGTAGTTCACGGCCACAACTAACATACCGGACGGATGCGGTCTCTGTCAGAAGCGTCTCACCGACGAAAAACTAATACAGTAGCCTATGCAGCGCCTTATACCCGGTAGCGGTTTACCACAGAAGTCGGAGAGCGTGGTCGACTGCGGATCACCCGATGTACCCGCAAGGTCCGGTCCTGAACGTTGAACCGACGACCGGACGCGAGAGTGCGACGCGCACCGATGGCTTCTTGCATGAGCTGAGGCATGCATCGGCCCAGTCCCGACCTTGCTCGCGGCACGCCCTCTGCGCCAGGCCCTCGACTTCTCCTACATAAACAACTTGACTTGACACTTGACTTGACTCGACTTCTCCAAAGTCAAAAGTCGCCCCAGCTGTCGATCTCGAGCTCCGCCCCGCCAGCATCCACCTCGGGAAACTTCTCCTCGAAGCGCATCTCCTCGAAGAGCGGCGCACGCTTCCACCCAGGCGCGTACACGTGGAGGCTCACAGCACGAGCGTTGGTTGGGTTGGCCACCTTGTGTATGCCCATGCTGTCATTGATGTCTGCAGCAGCGGAGCCGGGGAGGGGGGAAGCAGTGAGGGGGAGGGCGGGGACAATCCTTCCATCGGGTTCGAATCGTCGCGCCCTCACATGCGACGGCGCCTGCACTGACGATGCGCGTACGCCCGAATCGCGCGTCCACGCTCTGGCCATCGGGAAGGATGGCCTCCTCGCCATAGACTGTCTCTGCGAGGCTGCCCTCGAGCACCATCAAAAAGCAATTGGACGCGATCCCGCTCTCAGCGCACGAGTGCGCGTGCACCGGGCTCGCGCACTCCGGTGCCCAGCAGAGCAGCATCACCATGAAGCCATCGCCATCGAGGAGCTTTGTGCGTGTGTACTCGCGTGCCTTCCACTGTCCTGCTGCAATTAGCTCGTCACGCAGGCGCACGGAATCGCGCGCGGCGAGGACTCCAGCCGCCGGGTGATCCGCCGAAACATGGTCCGAGCGGAAGAAGGCCGCACGCAGGCCCCTGAAGAGGAGGTCCAGCTCACTGGGTGGTGGAGATGGCGATGCGAGAGGTCGTGGAAGCTCATCATTCTTCTTTATGCCGCCGGGGCATTTGGGAGGCGCTCGGAACGTGGAGAGCGTGAAGCTTTCGCTGCGGCGTGGCGTAGTAGCGGTGCCACCGCATGGGGGCGTTAACCGCAGCCGATCGCATGAGCTCGTGCGCAGCATCGTGATGGGTAAGGGACACAAGAAGGCAAGCACGTCAGGGTCCGTTCCGCCGACTCTGGTTCCCGGACTCCGTCGATGCGCACGCAGGATGCGCTCGCGCCCGAGTTTCGGCAATTGCCAAAAGCGGATTGACTCTTGAAAAGACCTTTCACACATACGCACAACTCTCAGTGCCGCACTCGCTCTCACGTCGCCTCGAATAGGCCCTCGAGCATCTCGACCTTGCTCCTGATGGCGGTGATGTAGCAGGCCGAGAGGTCGCCGCGCACGCGAATCAAGGCCTCGATGTCGTCGGGTGGCGAGGTCGCGTCCGCCTTCGGCTCGGAGCTCAGCTGCGACCTGAGCTGCGTCTCTCGCTGCGAGAGCTCTCGGTTATACGCGGCGAGGCGCTCCTCCTGCACCTTGACGTCCTTGGGCTCCCGCGGGCTGCGCGCGGTCGCGCCGTTGGCGGGGGGCAGCCGCGTCGTCCTGGGCGCATGCGCGGCCGAGGCGGCCGAGGCGGAGTCGGGCTTGCGCTTCGAGGCGCCACGCGCCGGATCGCTCACGGGCGGCAGCTTCGGGGCTGCCGAGGTGGCGCGCGGAGGCGCAGGCGGCGCGAGCTCAGAGACGAGCTTCGAGTACTGCGTCACCCGCTTCTTGTCCTCCTGAGCCTTTTGACGGTGGATCTCAACCATATGGCGCTGATCTTGGAGCTCCTTGACCACACGCTCGCGTGCCTTGCCCTGGTAGTACGCCTTGATGTCCGGCAGGCTGCCCGGCTCCGTGATGTCGGCGCGCCTGCGTGGCGCCACAAAGTGACGCTGACCTTCCTTTGGGTGCTCGTACAGCTCCATCGGCAGCTCGACCTCACGCGAGCTAAAGTCGACTGGCCTGTACTTGCCCTTGTTGCCCTGGAGGAGGGCGTCGCGTTGCCTCTCCTCCTCGGCCGCCACGCGCTCCGCCTTCTCTATCATGCGCTTGTACAAGGGCACTTCGCCGCGTCGCTTGCGAGCAAACTCCTTTTCGCGAACAGAGAGCTGCTCGCGCTCAGCAAGGCGCTTCTCACGCTCCTCTTGGCCGCGCTTGCGAGCCTCCTCCTTCATCTTGAGCAGCTCTTGCTCGCGCTCGGCCTCGCGCGCCTTCGCGCGCTCCGTCTCGGCCTCCATCTCCTTGCGGAATTTCTCCTCCTCGAGCACACGGCGTGCCAGTTCGCGTTGCCTACGTTCCTCAGCCTCCCTCTTGAGCTTCTTAAGATGCATCATCCGGTCCTCATACGCGGCCTCCGAGCAGAAGCCGCCCACCGTCGCCGAGCCTGTGGGCGACGTCGAGGACGCCGCGCCCGGCGGCACGCCCGAGCGGACGGGCGAGCCCGCCATAGAGGCCGACGAACAGCTCGCCGCCGTGGCGCACTTTGCCACGCCGTGGCTGTGCTGCTCACGCGCGAGTGTGACGCGCCGTTCACGCTCTTGGCGCTCACGCACGGCACGCCCGCGCATCGCCGCCTGCATCCGCGTCGCCGCGAGCTCCGCCTCAGTGTAGGGCAGGCTGGGCGCCGGCAGCTCGCCGCCGGCACCGCGCACCGGCAGCGGCGGCGCCTGCTGCCGGCGAGAGGCGCGCCCACGATGGATGGACTGCACTCGCGCCGCTGCGCGCTTGCGCTCCTCCTTCTCGTCCGAGGTGAAGAGCGTGTCCTCTTCGAAGAGCTGGTTGTGGCCGAGCTCTTGGCTCTTAGCTCTTGGCCGAGCTGGTAATGGTGGTGGCACGGCAGCAATCTCGGCACTCGGCACTCGGCACTTGTGCGCCTGGCGGGCGGCGCGCCCGCGGTGGATGGCTTGTACGCGTGCCGCCGCTGCTCGCTGACTCTGCTCCGTCGACAGCTCCTGCACCTGTGGTGCCTCCCGTGGTGCCTCCCGTGGTGCCCCTGTGGTGGCCGCTGGTGGCGCTTGCCGCCGGCGTGCGGCCCGCCCGCGATGAACGGCCTGCACGCGCGCCGCCGCGTGCTCGCGATCCGCTGTCTCCCCCAAGGTGACGGGGCCGCCCGGCCCTTGGGAGTTGAGGCCGCGGCTTTCAATCACGTAAAGCTCACGGACGAGCTCCCCGTCTGGAGCGGCCGGGTCCGCCTCCAGCATGAAATACGTTCCGTTGAGGCCGCTGCCTAATGGTAACCGGGCGCGGTCCTGGGCGAATACTTCACGAAGCCCGAAAGTGTTGAGTGCACATTGAACACTTATCCACGACGTATCAAAGACCTCTACCCGCAGCTGGAAGTTGGGGTTAGTAAAATGCGGTGTGCCGCTTGGCCTTGTCGCAGACGCAGAAACGCAGTTCCGCGAGTTCGCCATGTGGATCGCTGCCGGGGCCGGCGGCGGCCCACGCAGTACGATCCGTACGTTTAGGTCCGCAAAAAGAGCAACGCACACAGCAACGCATTCCTCCCACACAAAAACATAAAAAATAACATACATTCTATCCAGCAATATGCCGGAGAAACCACAGATAGATGCGGACAGTGTAATTACGGGATATTATGCGACGCATCCGGTCTCATGCGCCGGCGAGCGCGAGGTGACGACCACCGCCGATATCTCCACCTGAGGCTCACTCTACACCTCCCTCTTTCTCGAGCAGCAGGCGATGCTCGCGCTCCACGAGGTACCGCAAGTCCTCGGCCTCCTCGGCGCTCACGACGAGCTCCTCAGCCTGATCCCACTCGCCCGTCTGCAGGTAGTACTGCAGCCACTCCTTGCGCGCCGCCTCCTTGGCGGCCGGATCGCGATCGTCCTCCTCCGCGTCCGCCTCCGCCACGCCCTCGGCAGCATCATCTTCCGCCGCGCCTCGCCCGTCGCGCCACTCGTGATTGTGCCCATACTCAGCTTCGTCGTCCTGAGGCGGCGCCGCGCGCAGCCACGCGGGCGCATCTCGGCCCGTCTCGTCGTACGCAACCTCGCCGTCCTCCTCGTCGCAGTCCGCGACCGCCCGAGGCATCGGTTGCTTGCGACCATACTCATCGAGGAAGCACCCATCGGGTAGGAGTCCTCTCTCGACATCGAAGAGACGCTCCTTGATGTGGAGGATGCGGCTCGAGTTGACGTCGGTGCCGCCGTTCCAGAGTGAACCGATGGAACGCAGCGTATCGGACAGCGACGGCTGCAGCCGCTGCACCTTCTCGAGCGCCTGCGTGTAGTAAGCCTTCGCGGCCTCGAACTCGCCGAGGCAGTGCAGGCAGAAGCCGATGTTATGAATGATGGAGGCCTGGGTGGTCGCGTCTCCCGTCTTCTCGCTGATCGCGAGCGCGTGCGTGAACAGGTTGAGCGCGTCATCGAAGCTCTTGTATTCGATCATCTTTTCGGCCTCGCGGACCATTCCGTCCTGCAGGCCCTTGAGCTGCGCCGGTTCGACATTGGCGCCAATCTGCGCGTGGTACATAGTGACCTTGTCAAACAGCTGCTCGGAGATACGCGCGACGCCCAGGCTCTGCTGCCGCTGCTCCTGCTGCTCGCTGATTCGCATTCTGGCCGGCGCGTACGGCAGTCTGGCGGACTGCATGGACTCCTGGTGCACGTGGTAGGCGAGCGCTTCGGCCGACGACGGCCCCTCTCTTTGCTTCATACCATGCCGCCGCAGGTAGGCTTCCTTGGCACGCCTTTTGCTGGTGAAGCTGGTCACTCCGCGGGATGATGGGGTTGGCATGAAGGTGCACCCAGTTTTGGTCCAAAGATTTTTTCATCGCGTTGGCTATTTTCGTGTGAACTTATATCCAAACTGTGAACGGCAATGACGTACGTCGCTATGCTCGAGGCAAGAGTACAGTGTATCTTGTCGAAGAGGTTTATTGCATGCAATCCAACTAATTCGAAACGACTGAATTTGCGTGTAACGTGAGAGTCATCATGGCCCCTCCAAGGCAAGTATGACCGAGCGAGCAACAAGATCGCCCGAAACCTGCGACCGCTTCGCGGCGCGTGAGCGCGCCAGATCTTATTACACTACCAGCGTCGTATGCCCACTCGTTGGCGAGACGACAGAGTTGACACTGCACATTCCAAGGGCCAACTTGGCCAAGAAGGGTGCGGAGGTCGTGGAGGCCGTGTACCGTGGCAGGCCTCCGTTGCCGCAGCGTCCACCCGCGGTGGTGCGCGTGCGGGTGCTGCACGACGGCGACAGCACGTCGGCGCCCAAGTTCGATGAGTCACATAACATCCCGACGGTGCCGACCATGCGCCTGCGCTACGGCCCGATCAAGCATGCGGGACCCTTTCTGCTCGCAATCGAGGTGGACGGCGCGCACGTCATGGGTTCGCCGTTTTCACTGCACTGTCGACCTTCCTTTGACGCAGCGGCGTGGTACCATGATCCGATGTCGAGAGCTCTGCTGTACATCATCAAGCGAGAGCTCGAACGTGGCATGTCGGCGTGGTACCTGACGTATGCGGCGCTGAAGGCAAAGCGCGACTCGATGCGCAAGAGCCTGGGCCACATGCTCAACCGTGGCCTGTCGCGTGGCTTCGGCGCATGGATCGAGATGGCGATCGAGCGCGCGGAGTTTCTTCGCAAGCTTTGCGACCTTCGCCAGGGTCTGAGACGGATGACCAACCGGAAGCTCGCACTCGGCTGGAACGCATGGTACTCAACGTGGGAGGAAGGTGCCCGCAAGCGTTCTGTGCTACAGCGAGGCCTCGGCCACATTGTGATGCGCAGTCTGTCGCGCGAATGGCGCGCGTGGGTCAAGATGGCCGTCGAGCGTGCCGAGGTCGTGCGCAAGCTTCGCAAAGGCCTGAGCTTCGTGATCAACCGGAAGGTGGCGCTCGGCTTTGCCGGCTGGCTGTCCGCGATCGGTCATAAGCAGATGCGTGAGGCGCAGCAGGGCCACATGACAAAAGCACTGCTGCACCTGATGAACCGGGAGCTCTCGCGCGGCTGGACGACGTGGTACAAGACGTGGGAGCACCTCAAGGTGAAGCGCGGCTCGATGCGCAAGAGCCTGAGCCACATCCTCAACCGCGGGCTGTCGCGAGGCTGGGGCGCGTGGGTCGAGATGGCCAGTCAGCACGCCCAGGTCCTTCGCATGCTGCGCAAGGGGCTGAGCCGGACGACCAACAGCAAGCTCGCGCTCGGCTTCGAGGAGTGGCGCTCAGCGATCTTGCGTCGCGATCACTCGATCTGGAAGGCACTGAGCTATTTGATGAGCCAGAAGCTCGCGCTCGGCTGGAGTACGTGGTACTCAACGTGGGAGGAAGGTGCCCACAGGCGCTCTGTGCTACAGCGTGGTGTCGGCCACATTGTCAGCCGCGGCCTGTCGCGGAGCTGGGGTGCATGGGTCAAGATGGCCGTTGAGCGCGCCGAGGTCGTGCGCAAGCTTCGCAAAGGCCTGAGCTTCGTGATCAACCGGAAGGTGGCGCTCGGCTTTGCCGGCTGGCTGTCCGCGATCGGTCATAAGCAGATGCGTGAGGCGCAGCAGGGCCACATGACAAAAGCACTGCTGCACCTGATGAACCGGGAGCTCTCGCGCGGCTGGACGACGTGGTACAAGACGTGGGAGCACCTCAAGGTGAAGCGCGGCTCGATGCGCAAGAGCCTGAGCCACATCCTCAACCGCGGGCTGTCGCGAGGCTGGGGCGCGTGGGTCGAGATGGCCAGTCAGCACGCCCAGGTCCTTCGCATGCTGCGCAAGGGGCTGAGCCGGACGACCAACAGCAAGCTCGCGCTCGGCTTCGAGGAGTGGCGCTCAGCGATCTTGCGTCGCGATCACTCGATCTTGAAGGCACTGAGCTATTTGATGAGCCAGAAGCTCGCGCTCGGCTGGAGTACGTGGTACTCAACGTGGGAGGAAGGTGCCCACAGGCGCTCTGTGCTACAGCGTGGTGTCGGCCACATAGTCAGTCGTGGCCTGTCGCGGAGCTGGGGTGGATGGGTCAAGATGGCCGTTGAGCGCGCCGAGGTCGTGCGCAAGCTTCGCAAAGGCCTGAGCTTCGTGACCAGCCGGAAGGTGGCGCTCGGCTTTGCCGGCTGGCTGTCCGCGATCGGTCATAAGCAGATGCGTGAGGCGCAGCAGGGCCACATGACAAAAGCACTGCTGCACCTGATGAACCGGGAGCTCTCGCGCGGC
>Ga0210248_101713_pt1 | contig 15735 bp, 12 predicted proteins | sample ChrtobMetP3_32mM_FD_155493 | JGI IMG/M metagenome (GOLD analysis project Ga0210248, IMG submission 155493) | Chrysochromulina tobin associated microbial communities from unialgal haptophyte culture, Seattle, Washington, United States - P3_32mM | ecosystem: Host-associated > Algae > Haptophytes >...
GGCGGCGGCGGTAAGGGCGACAACGGCAGGGGCAGCGGCTGTACGAACAGCGAAGGTGGTGGCGGCGGCGGCGGGGACGGTAACGGCGAGGGCGGCGGCGGCGAGGGAAGCGGCGATGGGGGCGGGGGCAGCAAGGGCGGCGGCGGCAAGAGAGGCAGCGGCAGCAGCGAGGGCGGCGACAGTGAGGGCGAGGACGGCGGCGGAGAGGGCGTCGGCGGCGAGGGCGTCGGCGGCGAGAACGGCGGCGGCGAGGGCGGCGGCGACGAGGAGGGCGGCGGCGAGGGGGGGGTTGGCGAGGGGGGCTTCCGGCGACCGGTGTGCTACGCAGGGCGGCGTGCGTGTGCTTGGCGACGCGCGCGCGCGCGGGAGGGCTCGCGCGTGCCGTTGGCGAACTGCTCGAAGGCGGCGACGCGGTAGTATAACGGCAGGCTCATATCGAGGAGGGCACCTGCGAGTGGAACAAGGGCACGAAAAGGCGGCACCCGAGCACACACACATTGTGTGTGCGCACGGGAGCTGCGGGAGTCACGCGCATGCATCGGCACTGTGTCAGGCCGACAGTCGAGCACCTCGGACGAGTTCATGTCGGCTTCGCCCGGCTCAAACCACGTCTTGGGCCTCATTCTTGGGTGCCTCATCTGCTGCAGCCGTTGCATGTGCATGGTCAGATGTTGGGGTCTGGCACACCTCAGCACAGGCGAGCGGCGCGGATTTTCGAGTGGGGTGGCTTCGTACCTATCTGGAGCGACCTTTTGCGAGGCTCCGCGCGTCGCCGCTCCTTCTACTTGAGCTCCTGGGGCTGCTCTTCAGTGAGCCCTGCATTTGGCGTCTTGTTGCCAACATCCCGAGTTTGGATGGAGAAGATGACCCACCGTCGTCCTGAGCGCACCCGAGGGGCTCGAGGAACTCGGGCCCATCCTCAATCGCGGGTCCGGGACGTCGGCTGGCTCCCCGTCCGGCTCCCAGACCGGCTCCCAGTCGAGGTCCTTTGTGTCTTTTGTGTGTCGCGACGGGTGCGGGAGCGGCGTTTGAGTCGGACAGAAAAATCGAAAAATCATTTCGAACTCGTTTTTGGTGTCCTGGGTTTGGGCTGACACCCCTAATACTAACGAAGTGAACGCAGAACGGGGATGCTGTTCAGCGCTGTGACCTGCAATGTCGAATGAACAACGTACTGTTCTGACTGAGGCTGAATTCATGGCGCGCGCGCGCGCGCGGCAACACTCCACACAACAAATCTGAAATAATGACCGATTGGCCGTTCCGGCGTCGGACCGGGAGCCGACCGGTTTATGGGGCGCGTCAGGGCACACGCGGTCGGCTCAGCTCCTCCGTGGCTCGCGCACGACGCGAAGCTGGTTCAGCCGGCGTGCTCTACCTGCCGTTTGAGTAGACGACCAGCGAAGTGCCGAGTATCGCCTTGGCGGATACGCTGTTCGATAGGTTGCCCGGAGCCGTAGGCAGCCGCTCGCAGCTGAAGACACGAGCAGGGTAGCTGACTTGCGACATCGCGCCCGGGTAGCCCCATTTCATGGGAGTTGGTTGACGAATCGTCCGAGGGTAGCGGCTCTGCGGCAGCGGCGTCGGCACGAGATTCCGAAAGAGGTAGTGCTTCCAAGGTCGCAGGGCGCCGTTACCGCCAAAGGGAGTATTCGCATCATGACGGATTGCGTCAAATCCGCTAAAGGGCGTCATGACGTCGCGGATGGCGCCGTGGCTCTTCTGGCTCTTAAAGGGAAAGCCACTCATGGTGAGCGAGTCACTGTCCGGTCCAAGCTGCCTGCTGGCGCTGCGCCGCAGCTTTGTCATCAACAGACGGTCACCTTGTGTCACGAGGGTCGCCTCGTTGGCCTCCATCGCGTCGTCTTCGTCGATGGACTCGGGCTGATAGGTTTGCTGCCGCTTGCCGCGTCCAGCATCCCGTCCCGGCGTCAACGCGTCCTGCCGCAGCGTAGGCAACAGCGGCAGTTCCGGCTGCAGTGGATGCAGTGGCGGCATGCCACCCTCTTCGGCCTCTTCGAGGAGGTTGCGGACCCGCTCCAGCTGCGTCATCAGGTGTGCCCTACGGTCCTTCAGGAGGTCGCGGTGGTTCTCCGCCCGACTCGAGATCGACGGCAGGCTGCTGAACGAGAGGCGACTCGCGGAGGAGAGGTTATCAGCCATGCCCGAAGCTGAGTCGCAAGTTTACGAAACGTAACGGTTCGCGACGGGCGCCTCATCGGTTACGTGATTCAGAAGTCAAGGCTCGCAGACAAGACATGATATGTCTTGACCTACAAGAGTTCCCTTTTCGGCTCCCCTTGGTAACGAACGATTACAGTAACGCGATTGACGAAGGACTGTGACGAAGCAGGACGAAGTGCGAAGATTCGGACGCTCCGCGAAGGGTAGCGATGAAGACCTTGGAACCGGAGAGGGTAGTTAATATGCTGCGAAAGAGCTCCAACACGTATCACAGCGGCATCAATCCGGCGACAGAGGAGCTGCGTTCCGTCGTCGCGCGCAACGTCTCGATCGGCGTCGAGCCGACTTATACGACAAATTCGCATACGGTGCTCACGGACCGTGTGCTGATTGCCATGGTCGGTCTGCCTGCGCGTGGCAAGAGCTACATCTCGAAGGCGATCGTGCGCTACCTGCAATTTATCGGCTGCCCTGCGCGCCTCTTCAACGCGGGCAACAAGCGGCGGCAGGAGGGCGCGTCGGGCGTGGGCGCCGGCTTTTTCGACGCATCCAACATGGACGCAAAGGCGCAGCGCGAGCGCATGGCCATGGACACCCTTGACGAGGCGCTAGAATGGATCCGAGGCGTGACCTCGCCCGAAGCGGGCTGCGCGTGCGGCATCTTCGACGCGACGAACACCACCATCGCGAGAAGAGAGAAGGTGCGCCAGCGGCTGCGGCGTGAGCACCCGCCAGTCAGACTCATCTTTCTCGAGCTGGTCTGCCGCGACGACGCGATTCTGCAGGACAACTACCGCATGAAGCTGTCGAATGACGACTACAAAGGCACCGATCCCGAGGCGGCACTTCGTGACTTCCAGGAGCGTGTTCGCCAGTACGAGCGGGTGTATGAGCCCGTCGACGACGCCGTCGACTGCCGTCCGCTCACAGAGGCGCCCGCCGAGGCGAAGGCAGCGGGAGTGGCGGCGGACGTGGAGGCGGACGTGGAGGCGGGAGTGGAGACGGGCGTGGAGGCGGGAGTGGAGGCGGTGGCGGGGGCGGCGGCGGGAGCGGCGGCGCTGCTGCCGGGTTGCATCCAGATGATCGACGCAGGCCGTAAGCTGATCGTGACCCAATGTGAGGGTTTCGTCGTGAACGAGTTACTCTCCCTCCTCCATTCCATCCACCTCGGCCGTCGTTGCATCTGGATCACGCTCGTCGGAGAGACCTCGAACGATCTGCAGGGGGTGCTTGGTGGAGACTCGTCGCTCTCGACGGATGGTCTAGAATACGCTCGTGCGGTGCGCGAGCACGTGCTTGCACGCGAGCGCTCCGACGACCTGCGCGACGCCGCCGGCCAGCCACCCGCCCCGGCGATGGTGCTCACCGGCACCCTACGGCGCAACGTGCAAATGGCCGAGGTCATCTGCGCGGATGAGGATGAGCTGCCCTTCATTCTGCGGCAGAAGACTTCGCCGCTTTCTCGATCAGGTCTCGGAGGCTCAAGGGAGGGTCTCGATCGGTTCGGCGATCACTTCCGAGGGCCCGAACGAGACACGTCCACCGCATCGCCTTCGTCGCCGCCGCGGTCGCCTCCGCCGGCGAGCGATGCGCAGCTGGCCGCCGCGTCTGTCGTGCCATCCGCCACCGCACCGCCCGCAGGGCGCCGTCGCAGGCGCATCTCGCTGCAGCTGCACCGCCTCAATGAGCTCTGCGCTGGCAAGCTCGACTCGCTCACCTACGAGCAGATGCGCCAGCTGTACGCGGCCGAGTACCAGGCACGGGAGACAGACAAGCTGAACTACCGGTACCCGGGCCCGGGCGGCGAGTCATACATGGACCTTATTCTTCGCCTCGAGTCGATCATCCTGTCAATTGAGCAGACGCGCGGGAATGTGATCATCCCATGCGACCGTGCCGTGTGCCGCGTGCTGCTCTGCTACTTTTCGGGAGGCGTCGAGCTCCATAAGCTGCCGTACCTTGAGGTGGGGCCGGGCGTCATCGAGCTGCGCCGCTCGCACTCAGGCTTCTCGACCATGCATACCCCCATCTCTTCGGGGCGCACCACTCGGGCAGCCGGACCAGGCACCGGTGGAGCGGCTGAGTTGCAGTGGTCCAATCGGCTCTCGTCGTCGTCCATCCCCGTGCCGCCGCCGAGCTTACGTACGCTCAATGAGTGATTCCTTATGCATAGCAATCCGAACACGGCTCTCGTTCAGCTATAAGACTTCCCACGACAGATAGCACCACGTACCTTGAAGGTTAACCTTGATGATAGGTCTTCCGTACACGACAGTAGAGGCATCTCAAACTCAGGGTGCACCGGGTACGACGCGCGACGGTACAGTCGCGGCTCCTTAGTCCAGCGTGCCGACTAAGCCTAAAAATTTCAAGACACTTACACAAAGACACACTTCTACTCACTTCTCACTCGTGACACTAACCGCTATAGAGTGTCCGGTCTCTAGGGGCCGGCTAAGGAACCACGCGCCTCGGGCACGTTCTTATCAAGAACCCTTTACCCGGGTATAAAGAAGTTCTTCAACTTTTCCAGATAAACCCCAGCTCACGGCCCCAGCTTCGGCTGCCCCAGTACGTACCAACTACACTGAAATACTGAAAGACTGACTGGAGACTGGCTGAACGCATTCCCTAGTGCCTACACTCCGAACATGCCCCCCGCACCGACCGCTCCCCGCGCTGATGAGAAGGCAATGAGAAGTGAGAGAACAATATGGAGATGTTTGGTAACCTCAAGCAGGTTAAACTGGGGTGGGTGAGGCTTGATCGCATGATCGCATCCCACCGTGCTGCCTACAGCTGAGAGGTGCCCCGACGCCTCAGGTTCGGTCTTCGCGGATCGCGCTGGTACTGAGCACGCTCGGGGTCGACGAAGCTGCAGGCCGTGGCTGCCGCTCAACTTTTTCACAAAGTAAAGGTCGGGTGTGGGCGAGCACATTTTCATCCTTCGCTCAGGCTCCGGCACTCCGCCCATTCTGCGAGAGTGATCATCCAGTGATCCAGACTCCTTCCGGCGGTGTGTCCCGGCCCCCCGGTCAACCGGCTGTGTCGTGCGCGACAAAACTTTACAAAACGCCGTCGGCTGTGTCTCGCAGCTGTGGAAACCCGTTTAATTACTAGGAAGCCTAATTTTGGAGTACATTGATCGGAAATTACGAATGGCGTTCATCTTCGCCTGCATTGCGGCCGTCGCCTTCTCAAACACTCAAAGCGGGAAGACCCCCATGAAAAGCATCGTGGCATCGCCCCGAGCACTATCTCTTGACATGGGACTGTTGGCAAAGCTGCGAGGCTTTGGCCGTGAGAAGCGCGAGGTGGCCGAGTTGGTGGAGCAGGTTGCAGTCGGGGCTCAGCTCCCGGTTGTAGACACCGAGATCTGCAGCGCCGATGGAAGCTACCGCGTCGCCTCTCTACCTGAGATACTTGGCGTCGGCGGCATCAACGGCACGTCTCTCCTAATCGGAATGCCAGGCGCCTTCACGCCGACATGCACAAAAGAGCACCTTCCAGACATCATGACCAATATTGACTCGCTCACATCGTCGGGCGTCGATCGCGTCGCAGTCATGACGACAAACGATCGGTTTGTGAACATGGCGTGGCGCCAGGCCCTGGAGGCGACGCGCCCCTCCACACGCGCTCAGTATGAGAAGCTCGTCTTCCTCTCTGACGCCGACGGCGACGCCGTGAAGGCGCTCGGCCTCGCGGAGGACATGGGCTATGGTTACGGCGTGCGCTCGAAGAGGTTCGCCATGATCATCCAGAACGGAGTCGTGAAGCACGTCTCAGTCGACGAGGGGGTAGACTCGTTTAAGGAGTGCTCGGCTGCCCAGACTCTCAAGGTGGTAAAGAAGCTGGTTAAGAAAGAGAAGCCGGCCGCCGAGGGTGGCTTGTCGACGATCATCGAGGCTGGCAACTCTGCTCAGGCAGCGGGCGGTGCCCTGATCATCGCCGCTCTTGCCTTTACCCTCAACGGCGGCGCCAACCCAGCCATGCTCTCCGACTCCAAGCCTGCCTCTTACAGCATGGCTTACAGCCCGGCACCAATCGTGAAGAAGAAAATGGAGCAGAAGGCACCGGCTAAGGCACCTATCGCCAACAAGATGATGGAGCAAAACGCACCGGTAAAGGCACCCACCGCCAATAACATGGTGCAAAAGGCACCGGTAAAGGCACCCACCGCCAAGGATTAGGCCATATTAGTGCCGCGTCGGCCGCTCGGCCCGTAAGTCGGCCCGGGACGCGTGGCAACTCCCGAGCAAGGTTCCTGCGCACGCAGCACCAGGGGAAGAGTGTGTGGCGAGCATGCAACTTTTTGTAACTTTGGGGGGCATTGCATGCACATCTCTCACACTCCCCAACGACCGGTCAGATTGGACGCCTTATGCGGTTTTGAATGCGTGCGAGTTGTGTGAAGCCGGCAGAGACTCCGGTTTGTCACATTGGCCAAATATCCTTCGATGGCTTCGGCCACCAACTTGAGAGCAAGATGATGTGCATAGCTGCCGCCATGCACCTTGGCCTCCGTTACGTGCACGTTCCATTCCAAGGCAAGGCGCATGGTGAAAGTGCTGAGGAACCAGAGAACCTCATGGGTTTCAGCCTTGCGTACCCATCGTTCAACCGTTCGAGCCAACATCAAGTGCGGCGGAAGCCAAGCAGTGCGGCCACGTGGCCCTTTGCCAGACCTTGCCGGTACTGCTTGAATCGTGCAAATTTGACTTCGACATGCGCGAGCACGCACTACGCTCCGAGTTGGCTGCGGAAAGTCGAGACCAATGCGAGCTTCCGCCAGGCAGTGTGCTGCGCAGACAGTCGTGGCCGAACGCCCGTGTTCACCGCGGACAATTGCTACGACTTTTTCAGCTGCCATTCAGATTGGCCGCAGCTGTGGCTACAACGTGCGAGACCAGCCATACGCCAGCTCTACTCCGCGGTCATGAAACCGTCAGAAAGCTGGCATACACACGCTCTGCAGCAGGCGTGGGGGGCCAAGGTTGCCATCCATGTGCGGTTAGGCGACGTGGCCGAGCGAGCCCTGCCAGTCGGCTACTACGTAAGGGCCGTGAAGGCCCTCCGAGTCGAGTTACTCAGCACCGTGCCGGTGGGCGGTGGTGCCGGTGGCGCGCCTTTCTTCCGCGTGCAGAGCAACGGTCGCCTCGAGGATGTGGCGCTGATGAGCCGAGAGGGCTTGAATGGCTCGGACGTAGTCTTTGATCTCTCTCGGTACAGCAACGTCGCGGCTGAGGATCGCACCAGCCTCAGCGTCGCCTACCACCGGCTCGTCTCCGCAGACGCCCTGGTGATGTCGCGCTCCGCCTTGTCGATGGCGGCGGCCCTCATCTCACGAGGCCTCGTGCTGTTTCCGCGCTGCTGGCAAGAGTATCGCCGTCCACTGCCAGAGTGGCGGATGTGGGATTGCTGTGAGAAAGCGGATGAGCTGCCCAAGGGCGGGAACTGCTTTTCGGAAGGCAGGCGCAAGCGATGGAAGGAGACGCACAAAAAACACGGAGCAGTCTTCATGGGGTGAACGGCAGCGTGCGTGTACTGTGAGGGCTCAGAGCACAGAGGGCTGTCTGAGGGGCGGCTGTCACCCTGAGACACCGACGGTGTTCGGCTGATATGTGATTTTACATTTTTATTCGACATTTTTATGCGAAGAGGATTGATGGATCGTGCGTGGATCGGATTCATCGGATTGCGAATGCGATCCTTTGATAGGGTCCGCGTCCAGCGTTTCGCGTGGCATCCAGGTGGCATCTCTCTCTGTCAGTCGCCGATGCTACATGCTTGGATCCCGATTTGCCCGGCCGAGGCCCGAGGATCCCGGAATCGAATTCGACATCGACGGACTATAAAGACTTGACCGAGGCACGATTATTTCCATGTATATAGTTACAGACCCAAAGCCTGTCGCACGTGTGCGAGCTGTGCTGTCAGTGGCGGCCAAATCCGCGCCCATCTCCACTTCTGCAAGACGATCTTAAGACGATCTCGTCATCGTCTCATCACTCATGCGCGGCTGCAAAACCCACAAGCCTTCGCACATTGCTCCCTCATGTACTCCGCGTTGCGCGCGCACTCGCCCGCCTTCGCCCACGCGGCACACTTGTCGGGCAACGCGTCCTCGCACTTGCGCAAAAACGGGCGGAGCTGCGGTGGCAGCGCGTCGGGCGTTGATGCGAGGCGGCGTTCGAGCGGCGGCGTGGCCTCGAGTTGCGCGGCGAGGCTCGCGCTGTGGATCAGGTGATCATTTTCGTCCATGCGCTGCCCTTCCGCCACGGTTGCCGTCCCAAAAAGGAAGGTGCCCTCGTGCACCGCGCTCGCAAGGCGCGCGAAACACGAGCCATTCGAGTCGAGATGTGCTGGTTCGAGGCCAGAGAGTAGCGACCCCCACATCTTCGTCTCCCATAAATGGACCGCGTGTTGGCCGCTCATGAGGCAGCGCGGCGTGCGGTACAGCTGTGCGACCCCCCAGGGATTCCATGGAGGCCAGTAGAAGGCCGTGTAGTCGAGCGTGCGCACTAAATCGGGTCGCGAGATGGCAAACTCCATGGGCAGTCGGACTGAGAAGCCATTCCAGACGGCGTCCGAGAAGGTGTGGTACCGCTGGTACCATTCGCCGAGGATGGAGGCGTTCGGGCGTGCGAGCATCATCGCGTTGCCCGCACCAATCGTGCCGTCCACGCCTTCATGAGCCAGCACAAGCTCGTGTGCCGAGTGGAGCAGATCATCGAGTGGACGCAACAGTACGACGTCGAGGTCGAGGTAGACACCCCCATGCTGCTGGAGGACCTCGAGGCGGAGTACGTCGGCCTGGTGCGCAAACTTGCGCACGCGCTGACCGAAGATGCTCGTGGGCGGCTGCACGCGCCGCAACGCGAGCAGCTGTTTGGTGCGCTCCCACCACACCCCACGTGGCTCGTGGGCGTGGTGGAAGAAGGCGATCGAAGGGCGCACAAAGTGGAGGGCGGCCTTGAGGACGAGGTGGTGCACGAGCCCAAAGGGCTTGCCGCCAAAGTCGGACGAGAGCCCGAAGATCACGTGCACCACGCGCGGGATCGGCGCCGCCGCTACCGCCGCTGGCGTGTCCGCGAGAGGTACACCTGCCGAGTCTGGCGCGCCGCCTTCGCCCTCGAGCACGTTGAACGCCACGTCGTCCGCGAGGAGCGTGGCCTGACCGCGTACGCATGCAAAGGTCACCACGGCCCACGCCGACGTCGAGCCGACGGGCGGCGTGCAGCTCACGCGCATGCGCTCCCACGCCGCCGGCAGCTCAAAGCGCTGCACGGAGCAGCTACCGAGCGCCTCGTCGGCGTCCTCAAAGTGCAGCTCGAGACGCGCTTCGAGCGACGCAGACGGCGACATCCAGCTATCCGAGCCGGCACGCACCCACGCGTCCAGCGCGACCGGCCCACCTGGAAGCGGAGCGTTGAGCCGCTGCTTTAGCCGCACGGAGGTCCAGTCGTCGGGCGAGCATCGCAGTGCGGCCGCGTGCGTCGAGGAGCCGTCGCGACCGTCCACACGCTCGATATATGATTCGGCGCAGCGCGACTGCCCGCACAGCTTCTCCCAGCCGCGCAGGCCGCCGGCCGCGTCCTCGAAGCCCGCGTTTGCAAGGTACGCCGACAACCCCGACATGGGCCGAAATGCGCTTAAAACGACGCGTTGCGGAAAGTGCCCCGTGAAAGCGCCATGACGGGACGGCTTTTCAATCGTCGTCGAGGGCGCAATCGCTCCTAAAAAATTTCAGCGTCTGGAGGCGCTCCGTCGTGACTCTGGCCGTCCAATGAACGACAGAGTCACCCCTGTCATCTCAGCAACACCTCACGAACTGCGTACAGTACCGGCACGCAAGGCGAGACTTTCACGACTTACAGCTTGATTTTGAAGACTTTCGGAGTTGCGGGCTTGCTTGACTGCGCGCCGGCCGCACTAGCTGCCGTTGGCACGGAGAGGCCAGGCAGCAAACATTGCTCGCCGTTGAGGTGAAGCGTCTCATCGAAAATTGCATCACTAATGCTGGTGCCGTCGACAACGTCGATCGCCGTTGGCTTCGGCAGCGAAATCGACAGCACGTTGGAGCCGTCGCGCGCTTCCACGTCCCACTCTAATCCAGCGGCAAGCACAATTTGAGCGAAACGACCGAACAAGATTGGTGGTACCGGGTTTTCGTCCTCGATGACCGCCTCGCCATTCCACACGCCGTCCTCATAGAAGGCGTCATAGCTCGCATCTTGCCAGGCGCACAGGAATCCCTCCCCAACTTCGCACCGCACGTTCGCCGGTTTCACCTCTGGAGCGAGGACCAGCTCAAGGTGTATTGAAGTGGTCTGATGCTTCCATGAGCCCCACGACTGCGCGCCGCTACCGATGAGTGACATTGCGCGAGCGAGCGGCATGAGCGCCACGACCAGCAACGAGACACTCATGAAAGGCTTGGACTGTCGAGGCAAATATGCGCCGGCGGTGTGCTTGTGAAGAACCATAAGGGTGAAGCGCGCGTCCGCGCCGAAGCTCGGGAAACATGATCATAATTCTTTAAGTCAGAACAAGACTTAAAAGAGGGGAGCGCACACTCAGGAATTGTGATTCAGGACCTTTTACCTCACATATAAGCTGACAGATCGCGCTCGAGATTGCAATCACGCGTCGCAACATGCGAACACGCTTGAAGCTTTGCGCGACCTTGACCCTGATGGCGCTGAGTACGTCGTCTAACATCGCGATCGCCAAGCATCGAAGAAAGTTCGATCAATCAGCTCCAGATACGCTGCAGTACGGCCAAGGCAGTGAATTTACTTTCCGCCGCTTCCAATCTCAGGCCGCTATGAAACGAGCCTTCGAGCGAGTCCGTTCGAGCTCGAGCTTTCGCTGGCACCAAGGCAGTGATGGACGCCACGGTTACATATGCTCGACGAAACTAGGTGGTGATTGGGTACTGGCGGAGAGCGAGCAGATTGCGCCTTCGTGCACATGCGAGGAGGTACTGATGGCCTATCTGAGCGGCATTCTGCAGCTCAAGTGGAATGCCGACAAGGTATCGACCATTCGGGTCACGCGCAGGAAGAGCGACTCGGACGTCTACTACCGGCAGGACCTGACGCTGCGTTCGCAGCGCGTCATCACATCCTCGACCGGCGAGATGCGCTACTCCCAGAAGATCATCGTTGACAAGGTCGGGCGAAACTGCTTTTGTGCGCTCGTGACCCTCGACCCGGAGCAACCGAGCACGGCGAAGAAGCCGTTCAACACGCTCACCGTCTACGTGGGCCTCGAGCAGCGCGCAAATGATGTCAACATCTACGCCGCCGGCGTCATGGAGGTGAACCGCAAGGTCGTACCTAACTTGGTCATCTTTGACGCGAGCGGCATTGCAGGCGACATGGCGGGAAAGGGCACGCTGTGGCTGTCGGGCCACTTTATGGAGAGGAAGAGGGCGGCCGCGGCGGCCGCTTCCCAGCGCGCGACAGACCATGCGGAGAAAGTTGGTGCGGGGCTCGCGCAGGCTACGAGGGCCGTGCAGCATCGCCTATCGCATATGTGGGACTCCTTGAGGCTATTTTGGAGCACGGAGCAGTCTGTGTAGGTTTAAAGTCGGATAGGGCCGAGTTCAAGGTCTCTCCCGTGTGGAACCTCTAAAAGTTTCCGAACCTCGTATGCAGCGGCGTCGCGCGGATATGGCGTCGGCATAGGGTGGGGGTAGGGTAAAAGTAGGCGCATTTTGGCGTAAGACGGTAAAAGTGTCCAGCTGGACAAGAATTGCGTAAAACGGTAAAAGTCCTCGAGCCTCCGTATCCAGGGTAAAAGCAGGGTAAAAGCCACTTATCCTGAAAACACCAGTTTACATCGCTTAAACCGCCGAGCGTGAATGTAATTCATGAACAGGAGACTTCACGGTCCTGTATTCCTGCATTGCGTGCCCGACACCGAGACGCACTCCTTCGGACATGGAGCATCCGTCCACTCAGCCGTTCGCCCACGCCAACGAGAGCGACGCCGCGCCGTGGTTGCGCCCGCTTCTCTAGCACGTCGGCGTGCCCGCGGGCACGGCTGCCACAATATCCGCAGCCGAAGCGCCGACCACTACCGGCGCAATCCGCGAGCTTCGCAGCCGACCAGCAGATTGGATCGCCTTCCTCGACAAGCTGAGCGGCATGCTTGTATCAGAGCTCGGTGGTACTTTGGACCGCGAGGGCATACGGCAAAGAATGCTTGAAAGGCTTGAGGAGGAATTGGATGCTGTCCATGTAAAACGCGTACGCACTGAGGCGGCTGGCAGCAGCACCGAGGCGCAGTTTGCGTCGGGCACGACCGAGTCGGAGGAAGTTCTGCGCACGAAGCAATGGTGCAATCGACAGCCAATCATCGTGAGCAGCTCCGTGCTGCGTGTGCTGCCGCCAAGGCCTCCGCGGCGCGATCTTCGGGTGGTTTGCAAATGTGGTCACGAGTGTTTGGAATTCGACTTTCGTAAGCACGTGATCAGCGGACAGCATGAGAAGGAGTTCTTCGAGCAGCTAAATTATTCGGAGGCGCTCGGTGCTCAGGCCGCCGTGCTGCGTGTGGCGGAGATGCTGAGCGACCTTGGGCAGCGCGCGACGCGCGAGCTGATGGCGGCCGATGCGCTGCGCGGCAAGGTGAGATCGCTGCATTCGCAGCTGGTGGCGCTCGAGGGCGACCTCGACCGCGAGAAGCGGGCGCACTGCCTCTTCGAGAGTCGGTACACGACGGCGAGTGCGAGGCTCGCCGCGCAGGACACCGCGATGCGTAGCTTCACCTCGCCGACGGCGCGCCTGCACCAGGAACTCTGGCAGCGGGGACTGTTTGATAAGAAGCAGCACCCGCTCAACAACACGCTCGACGAGCTGCATTACCTCTCCCTCGTGCGCGTGCCAAAGGGCGATGACGTGAAAAAGGGCGGCGAGCCGCTGAAACTCACACCCACCGCGCGAGCACTCGCCACGCTGATGCACGCGAAGAGCACAGCGAGCGGCTATCGGCTGTTTCGGGATGTGTACCGTTGGCCGCCGTCGCCCGATGATGTGAGGCGGCTGCCACCATTTGACAAGGGCGGGCCGTTTGTGGCAGTCGGCTGCCATCAGCTCGAGTGGGGGCAGCAGGCGCATCGCTTCTATATACAGCCGCTGGCTACGACCCGCGGACGGAGCCGTTCGGCATCTGCTTTGATCCCGCAACGATCATGGCGGAGGTCACATGGGACCCCAAGACGAACGCTTTCATCGGCCACGTCAAGTGCGACTCACGCCTCGGCTTCGAATCGTGGGCCGCCATGGTGCGCGTCTTTGAGACCCATATGTCGCGGCAGGCTACGTCATCCCGTTCCTGCTCTGCCCGCTCAACCCGCGCTTCCCGTTGGCCTTTGTGCCGGTCGGCATGGTGTCATCTGATCTCCACCGCCATCCCTATAGCCTTCGCCATCACCTTCACCGCCACTGCCTTCTCCACCGCCATCACGGCCTCCGCGATCGCCTCGACCACCGTCTTCATCACCCTCACCGCCCCCTCTGCCATCGCCTCTGCGATCGCCTCTGCAATCGCCTCCGCCATCGCCTCCGCCATCGCCTCCTCCGCTATTGCCTCCGTTGCCAGCATCTTAACCACCATCTCCACCGCCGTCACCACAACCATCGCCATCGCCTTCACCTCCTTCTCTGCCATCGCCTCTGCCATCGCCTCTGCCATCGCCTCTGCCATCGCCTACGCCTTCGCCGCCTCCGTCATCGCCTCCGCCACCATCTTGATCACCATCTCCACCGCCGTCAACACAACCATCGACATCGCCTTCACCGCCTCCACCTTCTCCACCGCCATCACCGCCTCCGCGATCCCCTCGACCACCATCTCCATCACCCTCACGACCTCCTCTGCCATCGCCTCTGCCATCGCCTCTGCCATCGCCTCTGCCATCGCCTCTGCCATCGCCTCTGCCATCGCCTCTGCCATCGCCTCTGCCATCGCCGCCTCCGCTATCGCCTCCGTTGTCATCTGAACCGAGTGCCTCTCTCCGAGTGCCTCTCTCAGGGCAAAGGCGGCGTCGAGGGCAGCGTCACGGGCGGCGTCAGGGGCAGCATTGAGGGCGGCATCAAGGGCAGCATTGATGTAAGCTTAAATGCCTCTCACAAACTGTCTCTCGGACATCGAAGGCCTCTATCTGACTGCCTCTCCCTGACTGTCTCTCTCGGAGTGCCTTTCTCGGAGTCTCTCTCTCTGAGTGCCTCTCTCAGACTGCCTCTCCCTGACTGTGCCTCTCTCGGAGTGCCTCTCTCGGAATGTCTCTCTCTGAGTGTCTCTCTCTGAGTGCCTCTCTCTCGGAGTGCCTCTCTCAGACTGCCTCTCTCAGAGTCCCTCTCTCTCCGAGTGTCTCTCGCTGAGTGCCTCTCTCGGAGTGTCTCTCTCATCGGTCAACTAGAGTGTAACTACCCCATCGCCCCGATGGGAAGATTGCTGACGCGCTTGCCTCGACTCTCGCTTGCACAAGTGCGGCTGACGCTCCAGTCAACTACAGTCGGTACGTGCCGCAGAGACCTGCAATTTTCCCATCGCCCCGATGGGGAAATCGCTGAAGTGCTTGCCTCGACTCTCGCTCGCAAAACTGCGGCTGTGACGCTCCGGTACGCTCAATCTCTCGTTAGAAGGCCGTGCACTGTGACGGCGCTGCAACCTCCCGTGCTCCTGTCGTCCTCACCATCGTCCTCGCCGTCGTCCTCAACTTGGCCGTCTCCGCCCTCAGCCTCGCCGCCGCCGCCACACAGCCCGCCCTCGCCGCCGCCGCCCTCTCGGCATCGCCTTCGCCGCCACCTCCCATGCCCCCGTCGCCTGCGCCCTCACCCTCACCGCCGCCGCCCACACCCTCACTGCCACCGGCCTCGCCGCCGCCTTCACCCACACCGCGTGCGCGCCCTCACCCTCGCTGCCTCCGCCCTCGCCGTCACTGCCCTCACCACCACCTGCACCGTCTCCTCCCTGAAGCTCACCACCTCCACCCTCGCCGCCTCCGCCCTCACCCTCACCGCCACCGGCACCGCTCAACATCACAGGAGGCTACATCGTCCAAATGTGTGTGCATATCTTCAAAAGTTCCCATCGCCCTCATGTGAGACTCACGCTTGCTCGTTGCTTGCAGGGCGGCGGTGTCTTTATCGAGGATGGCACGGTGACCTTCTCATCGTGCACCAGGGAAAGCTACTGTAGCTATGTGCGCGCTCACGCTCAAAGTTCCTATTGCCCTGATGGGAAAATGGCTGACGTGCTTGCCTCTCTCCGAGCGCCTCTCTGAGTGCCTCTAACAGAGTGCCTCAAACAGAGTGCCTCTCTGAGTGCCTCTTTGAGTGTGCCTCTTTGAGTCTCTCTCTCTGAGTGCTTCTCATGACGCCACCCATCGCCGCAGATATCTCACCGCCACAACCCTCTTCACCGCTTCAGCACTCGCCATCACCATCGCCTCCGCCATCCCGCCGCCACCCTCACTGCCTCCGCCATCGCCCTCCTCACCGCCGCACCCGCCTCCTTCGCCACCGCCGCCGCCACCCT
>Ga0210248_101718_pt1 | contig 15657 bp, 9 predicted proteins | sample ChrtobMetP3_32mM_FD_155493 | JGI IMG/M metagenome (GOLD analysis project Ga0210248, IMG submission 155493) | Chrysochromulina tobin associated microbial communities from unialgal haptophyte culture, Seattle, Washington, United States - P3_32mM | ecosystem: Host-associated > Algae > Haptophytes >...
ATCTGCAGAGGGGGGGGATGGGGGCCGGGTGGGGGGGGTAGGCGGAGCAAGAGAGGGGTACTGCTGGTACCACCGCTAGGGAGGCAGGAGGTATTAGCTTGGGTATTCCGGGGTATTATGTCCGCCCTGGTGCACGTCGCCAGCGCGGAGAGGCATGGGGGCCAGGCGAGTACTTGGGGTAGGGGCGGGTTCTAGGGGGGGCTCACCTGTAATCCGACCTCTGCCGGAAAAGGGGGGGGTCGGGGGAGGTCGGCGACGCGTTAGTCGCGGTAGGGGTATATAACTAACCCTATACATGTAAACCAGCGGAGGTGTACCTCCGCCGTGTAGGGTGTACGTAGAGTAACTCTTACGCGTCCTAAAACGTCCTAAATATCGGAGAGCTCGCCTATTATGCTACAGTCGGCTTGGTAAGTTACAAAGTTACTAGGACGAGTTCTCTCTACCGTATGCCGTACAGTCGGCTTATAGCATACAGGCGGGCTATTATACGTAATTATACGGCTTATTTCCTTCTACCGCGGGCCGGAATTTCATTGAAGAGGATCTATTCCACCTCCAGGAGCGGCGAGCGGGTCACCTCGGTCTGAAAAATGGATGAGGAGGTTGAAGGCCAGCCAATAGAGGCTTGTATAAAGAGGCCAGCGCGCAGCGGCCTTCTAGAGCCAGCGTGGTTCTACTTCTCTGTAGCCGCTGGTTCCCCTGGTTCCTAGGCCGCTGGTTCTCTGTCCCCCTACTGGAGTCCTGTGTAGCCCGCAGGCCTTCAACCGTTTCATTTGTCAGTCAATCAGTTTCGTGAAATCGTGATTCGTCGCGGTCCCCCGCGCTCACCAAGATACCACCGTCTCAAGGGACGGCTCCGCACCAACCTTCGGACAATACACAAGTTGATCTACTGAGTACTCAACGCCAGGCAGGCACCGGCCATTATATGTAAGCCGCCGCACCAGCAACTTAGGTGAATGCCACCCAAGGGTGCCACCCCTCCCCGGTTCGCGGTTCCCCGGACAGGCGGCCACCTTCGCCCCCGGGTTCGCCCCGACTGACGCAAGTGCCGTTACATGAACGGTACGGCCGTTACACTGGGAGGGGGGGGGGGGAAGGGAACCGTCCTTTGAGACGGGGAGGTTAGCGCGGGGGTGCTCGATTGGGAGGACCGCGACGAAACTGACGGACTTTCTGACGAACCTCAAGTTTTGTTTCCCCTCAGTCCGTGCACGCACCTTCCGGTGATGGCGTTAACGGCGGTATCTGCGGTCTGGGCCCCGTCCTGCAGCGGTGGCACGCCGCCGAATTCCACTTGGCACGAGAATCCCCAGTTCGGGTTGCAGCCCTCGATCGCATCGAGCTTCACGCTCGAGCTGATCATCCAAGAGGGAGCGCCGGTGCCTGCTGCATTGTGGATCCTCGAGGCCGACCATCCCGGGAACCCTGCGCCAATGCGTGCCTTCACTGGTTTCGTGGCCAAAGCGCACTCAGTGGACGATCGGTGCTCGCTCACCGTATCGCTCGCACGTAAGTTGTATGTGGTCTTCGCCGCGACCTGCGAGCCGCACCACCATGCTCCATTCAAGATTCTTTGCACTTCTGCAGATCCTCACGCCCGCTTCTGGCGGCTGCTGTCCACACCGAGCGAGTCAGCGGTCCAGTCGGAGGTGGCAGCAGAACAGCACGCGCAGGCAGGGCCTGCGCTGCTCCGTGACGATCCCGTTGCGGTCGAACCACCTCCTCGTGGCTGGCGGACGGCTTTCGACCCCAAGGGTGGCATGTACTACTTTCACGAAGTTTCGCGCCGCGCACAGTACGAGCGGCCGTCCGCGAGCGGCGAGGAGCAGGCACTCCCCGGCGGGTGGCGCGTCGCTCGCGACGAGCGCGGTGACGAGTACTACTGGAACGAGCGGACCTTCGAGGCGCAGTATGAGCCGCCGAGCTTCATGAGGGAGGAAAATGAGGATGATTGCCTCGCTTGGAACCCCCCGCTGCCGCAGCAGGAACGCGCGGGCGTGCCGGTGAGCGCGTCGGCGGCGGCCGCCTTAGCGGCAACGACCCCGGTGGAGTTGCGGAACCGCATCGCTACCATGGAGAGAGAGGCTCTGCGACTCCGGAGCTTGACCGCGCCCGCCACAACGCCTGACTCAAGGCCAGGCAGCGCGCCGACGTGCACGGCGGCGGCGGCAGCGGCAGCGACGACTGTGGAGGTGCAGGACCTGGGGGCGAAATACCCTGGGTTCATCAAGAACCGCATCGCCGCCGTTGAGCAGGAGGCCCTTCGGCTGCGCAGCCTGCTCACCGATGCACAGACTGAGTGGCAGAAATCCGTCAAGCGACGGTTGAAGCCACGCGCGAGCGTGGCGCCGACGGAGCCTTTCGCGCCAGGTTATCTTCCCGCGGTAGGGCCGTCGCCCAAATCGCCCGCCGCGCCCGCGGAGGATCAGCAGAAGGAGCAGCCAATGGCACCGCCGCGCGCCCTCGAGCGCAGGCGCCAGGCAGGCCCGGTGCCGAGCTGGCAGCATGCCATCATGCATGAGCAGGCGCATGAACGGCTGAGAGCGATCGCCGACGCAGCCTTGCTCGAGTGCGGCTATGCCGACGAGGTGCTTCGCATCCGGCGCGAGCGACGGCAGCCGCGGCCCACCGCTCCAAAGCCGCCCAACTCGGCGCCGCCGCCGCCGCCTAAGAACCTCGGCGCACCCAAGCTGCCGCCCCCGCCCAAGCCACCCTCGCCGATTTCCAAAGAAGAGTTTCTGCGCTTCGGTGTCGCCGCTTCAGCCGACCCGCCGCCGCCGCCAGCATACCGACCAAAGCCGGCCGCTACCGGTATGTCGTCTCTTACCGGTACGCCGGGCGTCCTCTCTTACTCGCGCACCCTGGGTGGTACGTGCGGCAGCCGGTTGGGCCAGTTCCATGGTCCATCCTACGTGACGTTGCTCGCCGGCGGCGAGGTGGGCGTCGCGGACGTGCAGAACGCGCGCGTGCAGATCCTCGGGGCGCCACGCTCTCGGACTTCACCCCTCGAGGTGCGGCGCGTACTCGGCGAGCGAAAGCTGAGCAACAAGCTCGTCGAGCCGTCCCACCGGATGCGACTCGGGCGTGGTGGCCTCGTGGCCGATGCAACGAAGGGGCTGCTGTACGCCGTCGACGTTGGGGACGGCGCCCCAGGCAGCGCGTGCCTACGCAAGCTTCGGATGTCGAGCTTCGACGGCGAACTCTCTCTCGCAGTGAGTGCCGAGGGGAAGCTCAGCGCCCCTGCTGCCCTGGCGCTCTCGAGTGACGGGACGCGCCTGTGTGTGGCCGACTTGGCCCAAAGTCAAGTACTTGTGTACGACGCGCCCTCGCTGCGCTACCTGCATAGTCTCGGCTCGCTAGGCAGCGCGCGCGGTCAGTTGCGTGCGCCCGACGGCGTCGCCATCCTCGACGAGCGTGTTTACGTTGCCGACACGTGCAACCACCGCGTCGCCGTCTTCTTGCTCGACGGCGGCAGGGGGGCGGCGGTGGCCGAGTGCTCAGGACAGCGCTCGACCGGCGGTTTCGTGCGAACCTTCGGTCGATTCGGCTCGACGCCGGGACGCTTTGAGTTCCCTCGCGGCCTCGCGATCGTGGAAGGTATGCTGCTCGTCTCCGAGACGACGCGCGTGCAGCTGCTCACGCTCGAAGGCGCGCCGCTTCAAGTGTTGCCTCTGCCGGGCGCTGTGGCCCTGCGCGGCGTGTGCGCGGGCGGTGCGAATGCCTATATAGCAGATTACGAGGCGCACCTGATCCATGTGCTCCACGTCGACCCGACGCGCGCGGCGACCATTGCGGCGCCCATTGCGGAGGAGCCGCCGCCTGCGGCCGCGAGAGCGAGCGTGCCCGATCCGAACGAGGTACGAGAGCTCGAGTTTGATGTCCAGGGCGCAGGCGCACCCAATTCAAAAATCAGCTCGTCTGGTGTACTGCCGCAACGAGTATTGGTGGGAAACACGTAGTCGTCTAGTTACACAAGCATAGTTACAATGTACACATGTGACATGAGTGAGATGTAGCGCTGCAACTCTGCATCGCTGTCGACATGTGGCTGAATACATGAACACCCGTCTGATGTGAGCTCCCCGTTCCGTCAGACCGACGGTTTTTGGAGTTTCCACTGTGGACGGGTACTTTCCTAGAAATTACTCTGAAGTTCGTAGAAAGTACCCGTCATCAGTGTGGTTTCTACCGAAATGTCGGGCGCCCTGATGACTTTCGCAGCTCTTGCCACGGCGTACGTGCTTCCTCTGCAGCCGACAAATCTTGTGAGCCGCACGAGCACCATCTCTTCCATCGTCCAGACGCCGATTCCGGAGCAAGAGGATCTGCGCAAGGAGCTCACTGTGTGGCAATCCACGAAAGGTGGGATCAAGTTTGTCGACGAGCGGATCGGCACGGGCGCGCTGCCGGCGTCAGATAGCGTGATCTCCCTGCACTACACAGTCTCATTTGCCGACAGTGGAATGGTTATAGGCACCTCGCAAGGGCGGTGGCCATTCTCCTTCGCGCCTGAGAAGCATCCTGTTCCTATTTTTGCGGATGGAGTCGTAGGCATGCGCGTGGGCGGGCGGCGGCGGCTGTCAATTCCGGCACACATGATCCCCGAGAGCCAGGTGCGTAACGTGCCCCAGGACCAAGCGGGCGAGGGCCTGCGCATCGAGGTCGAACTGGTCGGCATCGAGACTGGCATCAAAGCCATGGCACTTTCGCTTTTGCCCCCAGGCAACCGGCGGCTCGTGATCGCGCGCACGGTGTTCCTCCTGAGCTTTTTGCCCTATTTTCTTCCCGAGGAGATCAAGCCCGACGGCTACAAGTTTGGCGATCTCGACGCGATCGTGGCGACGCATGATGCTGCTGCGAACTCGCTGTGGCTCGGCGGCACGGCGCAACCTCTCGACTCCCTCTTCAAATAAAGTGTGGACAGATGAAGCTGTGGAGTGCGCGGCGCATAGCGCCGCGAAGAGTTTACCCTTGACCTCGAAGCTCTGCTCCGGTGCAAGCGCGCACTGGAGCCCGCACACTTCGCGACCACGCTCGGCGTGTCGCTGTACACTTCTTGACCGGGGTCCGACGTCCGTCGTTCGCGTTTCAATCGCGTTTGTCGGCGGCGCCTGGAGTGCGCGCGGCGTGTGTCACAGCCGACGCTGTAAAACTCAAGTTTGGATCGTCAGTCCATGAGAGTTATGCATGACCCATGCTAGAGTAATAGATAAGAGCGCGCAGACGAGTAATTTGCACAAATGTACTGAAAAGCTCCCTCCAGCGGCTTTAAACGAAAGATTGAATTATGTCTGATGCGATGGGGAGGTGGGTACGCCGGGATCGCGACGGCCGCGACGCTGGTCCCAGGCGGCCGTCATTGGTCGCGGGAAGGGCGACGAATGAATCGACCGATTCCCACAAAGCGCTCCTGGAAGCTGGCTGGTGGCTCATCTCTCGCGTCCTTGTTAAGTCCTTTGCAGCAGCGCTCTCGCGAGCTGCGAGCTCGGCGAGCAGTGCGTCGTGCTGCGCCTGGAAGTAGCGCCACATGGCGAAGCCTGTGATGAGCACGACGATCCCCACGTAGGTCGCCGGGAAGATGCTCTCACGGAACTCGCCCAGCAGTGGCACCGAGAAAAGGATGGTCGTGATCGGCAGCAGCAGCGAGAAGCTGATCGAGTTGAGCACAGCGCCTCCGTGCTTCGTCAGGTAGAGGCCGGTCGTGTTGATCACTTAGGGAATTGAGGCCTACGTAGCCGATGAGCAGTCTCGAATGGTGCGGGCCGCACGTGGCACTGCCGTCGACGCTCATGGGGGTTGCAAGCGCCACCGCGACCGAGGACTGCTGCTGCAGCTGCTGCTGCAGCAGGTAGCTGAATGCAAAGCTCTCGCTGAAGCAATGCCAGCCACAATTGAATCCGCGTAAAATTTTGTCCCAGCTCCGGCCCTGAGCCGAACCGATACCCGGCAACATTTGCAAGGGCGCGAGCGCGAAGCCGATGGGGCATTGCGCATTGCCAGATGGAGACCCACTGCGTCAAAAATGTCGGTTCTAGCCAGGGCAACGGCCCGGTTGAACGTAGCTTGCCTTCGCCCATCCCCAGGCCCTGTCGCACAATCGACGGGTGCTACCCGGATGCCCCAAACGGAGGCATGGATTCTCTCGTGCATGACGCTTATACTTGTGCCATTCGAGCACTTTCAGTACGCCTGTCTGGACAAGATGATTCACTGCTGCCCCTGGCGGCATCGAGATGTCGTCAATGAACACGGTGGCATTACATCCAGCAAGCTGCCGCATGTTGATCATATCTTGCTTGCAGCCGCGGAGCCTGTGGTCGCCATCGATCAGAATCACATCGCATGCGACAGACTGATGTGCAGCTGCAAACTCGGGAACGGTGAGCATCGAATCGCCACGATGTAGCTGGAAGCGATCTCCAAACGAAAGAGCAAGCAATCGGTAGGCATCATTCGAGTACCCATATGCACCCATGTCAAAAGAATGTGCGACTAGATCAGGATTTGCTTCTAACATCGCTGCAGTACCATGACCTCCGTTCAAGCCAATTTCGCAATATGTGCGCACGTGTCGATTCTTCCACACTGCCTGCGTGTATGCGTGCAGTTGAACTGGACGCATGTACCCATACGGCGTACCATACGGAGACTTGTAACCATTGCCAGCAAGCTGCGCATTGTTGATGTTAGCGTCCAGCAGGTTCCACATGGTGAGCACGGCGACGATCATCTGCTCGTACGTATCCGGGGCAAACCTTTTCGCGCCGGTAGGCAGGGTGTCATTGAAGCCCGGGAGTGTGACTGAGGGACCCGCGTAAACACTTGCGACTTCGGGCATCTTCGCTAGGGAATGGAGGTGCCGGTGTGCTCGCAGAACGCGTTGCGCGTGAACGCGCTGCACAAAACATCTTGTTACCGGTATATATAAATTCGTAAAAACGCCACCCGGGGCGACCGCCGTATAGACACTGTGAAGGTCTGAGAGAGAGAGTGTGAAGATATGAACTATGAACTCTGTCTGCTGTCGGTGTCCACATCCTTCTTACCTATGGGTCTGACAGAGGTGAGAACTAGCCGGAATCGGGGGTACTATTGAATGGAAACTGACCCCGATGGCTTCACATGTCATGAAAGTTCGATCTGGTCTACTCTACTCGAACGTAACTCGAACGTAGGCGCCTTCTCGCCAGCGTGCGACGGGGGCCCGGTGACGACAGGGACGAGTGTGAAGAAGGAGTTAAAGGAGGGGATCAGGGGATCAAGCAGATGTCAAGCAGATAGCAGAAGAGGCGGCCCTTGAGAGGCGGAGGAAAACCGGAAAGGATGAGGGAGGAATAAAGGAGATTGACGACGAGAGCGGATGCTCGGGGAAGAAGGGCCGGGCGTAGGCCGGGCGGTCAGAACCAGGCGGCCGGGAGGATGCACAGCCGATTGGATGGGTGAACGAGAGGCTTCAGCAAGCTGAAGCCTGCTGCCTGGGTGTGGTCGCGACGGTGGATTGAAGGCGTCCGGTCGGCGACGGGTAGGCATCGCGTAGTCGATGCCGACTGAGAGGGCCGCGTCAGAGTGTCACGGAGAGGACGGAACGCGCCATTCGAGGAAAGAAACGAGCAATTTTAATCGCGGAAATTCGTCGCGGCACGGGGCGTGCGGGGCCGCGACAGTTCAGTTCAGTTCAGTTTCTTCGCGGTCCCCCCACGCTCACTCCACCACCGTCTCGACGGACGGCTCCGCTCCCCTCGGTCAACACAAGTACTGAGTACTCGCTCGCTCGGGCTACTCAATTTCGCTAGTGAGGTCGGTCTCTCCCAGCACACAGTGTGATCTCTGGTGCTCGCTGCCCCATACTACCGGGCGGGATTGTGACAGGCAATCAGGTGGGGGGTGGGGGGAGGGGTGGGGGGTGGGGTTTTGTCAACCGTCATCATATCGCTGCCGTCGTTGTCTCGCCGCTGCCTCTGCCGTCCTTGCGAGTGATGCGCTTTTTTCAATCATGCCGATCATCTGCGGTCCGATCTTGATTTCTTCCGTTAGCCTGCCTGTCGCAGTTCTCGCGTCGGTGATGTGCGGTATCTTTTGTTTGCGCGGTCCCGTCCTGTGGCTGGTCTCGTCGTATGTGGCTACCCTGTTCCTTCTGCGCGCTCCGACCAGGACCGCTGCAACGGGCCCGCTTGCCCCACTCGTCGGCGCTGTTGCGCGCGCCGCACGATCTGGCGCCGTGTTGGTTTGTTTCGTTAACGGATGCGTGCAAGTTTGCGAGATTTGCGATCGAGCTTCTTCGTCCGTCCGGGCGCGCGTGCGCGCGCGGCCCTCCTGAGCAGTGGCTGCTTCGTGCGTCGTGCCTTGCCGGTCACTCCCCTCCTTTCCTGTATTGGCGTGCTCCCTTTCCGGTTCTCGACGGACGGCTCCGCTCCCCTCGGTCAACACAAGTACTGAGTACAGCCTCGCCTGTATGCGACGCGACCGTACGTGAGACTCGTCAGCGACCAGCATGTGAGACAAGCTTGTTTGATCACAGTATGTGTCAGCAGTCTGTGATCAGTATGAGTGCTCCTCATCCTTACTCGCGATTACCACGCGCACACAAGAGACACTAGCGTAACAATGCGATGGACGAGCGGGGTAACCGAACGTACAAGGTCATGAGCCTCCCGAGGTCCCCACAATCCCCCGGTGTACCTCTGTACGCATGCAATAACACACGTTGGACAGGCAGCCGGTCTCTCACACCATGCCCACACAAGAAGAGGACGAGATCACCTACAACGTCATGCGCCTCACCCCCCTTTCGGCACGCGCTCCGCCTACGCTCCGCCTCACCTTGAGGCTCGCCACAGCTGCCCGTGCATGGCCTGCCACTGCTCCTCGAGGTCGTCGACGGACGGCGGGAGGGTGCGAGCATCCCCGTCATCTGCCGCGCCGACGACCGTCGCGCCATCGTACATGCTATCGTACTCATCGTCATGCACCACATCGGCCTCCGCGCTCGTCGACCCCGAGCTCCCCGCCGCCCCAAGGGCGTCGAGCCCACGCACGTGCGTCACGAGCACGGGCAGCGACACCGTGGGCGGCGGCTCGGGAGCGAACGTCCTGCCACCGCCGAGGGCCGCGAGCAGCGGTTCGACGAGCCCCCAATCCAATTTGCCGACGAGGCGCACTGCGCATCCGTACACGAGCACCTGCCGAACGCGCTCGCCGCACGACCGAAGCCCTCGCACGCTGAGGCCAAGCGCGTCGAGCAGGCCGTGCACCTGATGCGCCATCTGCTGACGCCCGGAGCTCCCACCCAGTCGAGCCACCGTCTGCTCACCCATCGGCGTCGAAAGCAGCTTACGTAGCATGTGTTGCACGAGATCCTCCACCTGCCCGCGCTCCACGACGAGGAGCTGCTCGGCGGCGTTACTGCGCCCCTCAGCGCCGTGCAGGAGCGCTGCGTACGTGGTGCTCACGTGCGCAATGTACGCCGCCACAGTGCTCGGATTCAGCCGTGCCGAGCGCATCAGCTCGGGGAGCGACGCACCAAACACGAGCTCCATTATGACGTGCCCATGCCTAAACATATGGAAGTGCGCCTCGTTGCGAGGCCACGTTGCGACGCCGCGGCCGGTGCGCAGCTCGTTGACACGATCGACGACGAGGTGCAGCCCGTCATTGTACGCCTCGTACGGAAGGCGCTGCTCCGAAAAGTCGTCCGCGGACGCCACCTGACACCGTCGGCGAGCTTCCTGGCCCATGAGCCACGAGAAGCGGCGCCCGTCATTGAGCGCCCGAAACACGGGCACCCCCTCTCCAGTGCCGGTTCGCACGTGCGTCAGCGCTCCACTGAGCTCGAGGTACATGAGCAGCAGGCACGCGTTGCAGACCGGGATGTCGCCCGTGCTCGTGTCAAACTGCCAGCCCATGGTCGAGGCCACGCTCCATGCCAGCCCGTCGGAGCGCCCTGAGAACCCCTTGGACGAGCACGGGCAGCTGCGCGAGTGCTGCACCCACCGCTTGAAGCCCTCCCCCGCCCCGTCCGCCTTCGAGTTCGGGAGCGTCACGAGGATGTCGTTCGTGCGCGCGTGCTTGCCAAAGGCAAGGTTATCGAGGTTGAGCGCGTGCACGTCGCTCGCCCGCAGCGCCACCATGTAGGCGAGCGTAAAGATGGCCGCGTGCAGCAAGTCGCACGCGACGCCGAACACGAGCACGCTGAGGAGCTCGTGCATCACCTCCTCCGTCGCCGCCATGGCCCGAAACACGCGCTGGCGCACGCTCAGCTGGCGGGCGAGGGCAAACGCGTGCACCACCGGCCGATGCTGCAAAGCGAGAACGGCGGTGTAGTCGGGCACCTTTCCGCGCCCGGGCATGCGCACCGACGGCCAGCCGCAGCAGGCAAGCAGGTACCAACTGAGCGCCTGCTTCATTGCGATGATGCTCGACTCCGCAAACGGCCGCACGCGGTTCATCGCATCGAACGCGTGGGCGCCGACATTACGCACGCCCACAGCGTCGTCGGGAGCAGCATGCTGCAGCCGGCTCCGAAGGCTGCCCCGCGAGCGAGGAGGTGCACATGCCCAAAAGACTGTCACGCGCCTCACGACGGCGTCTCCAATGTGCAGGCGCGCCTCGAGCCCTTCCAAGGTCTCTTCACTCCCCGTGTGCTCGAAGACGCCGCCCTTGGCGTGCATTGCACGAACAACGCGAGCAAAGGTGCCGTTCAAGATCGCCATGCCCTGCACGAGGCGGGCATCCGTCGGGTTGAGCGACACCATAACAGCCCGTCGACGTTCCGCATCCGTGGCTCCGAGATCTTGCACAGCCATGACGGCGAGCAGAGCCTCCACCTCCGTTCGCGTGACGGCCTCAATGACGATGGCAGCCACGCCTCCACGCGGGAACGCCAAGCGAGCCTCCAAGCCCTCCCCCGAGGATCGGCACATGTCCAAGAAGGCGAGCCCAATGTACGCTCGATGGCGGGAAAGCCATTCCCGCTGCCCCGCGTCCAAGACGCCGGCGTAGCCCGCAGTTGCTGCCTGCAGGTAGTGATCGAACCGGCGCACGGACGCAAGCTTGTCCACCGCCGCCTGCCCCAGATGCCCGGAGGCTTCGCGCTGCGCCTCAAGCCGTGCCTTCAACGCGGTGCGTACGACCTCCTCGTCCAGGTTCGCCTGGGATGCCGCTGGGATGAGCGAGACCATCGGAAGGGCGACGGTGGCAAGAGAGGTACGAGTAAAGAGCGCGGCTGGTTGAGCAGACGAGCAACCCGTTCGCACGACCAACGACGACTCGCCACGCTGTCGATGAGCCCCTTTGCCGCTCTGCCTCCACGGTGGCTCTTGGGGCTCCGATATCGAAGGCAGAGCAAGCACACCGATCGGTATGGCGTCGACCAATGGCCCTGCATCGACCACCATTGGCACGGTAAGCATGCCCTCCGACGCGAGGACAACCTGACGTGCCGCAGACAGAACGAGCGGTGTCTGATCTGGGATGCAAGCAATGATGAGGCCGCCCTGCGGTGGCGCTGACACCACCGGCGGCGCTTCTGTGAGGCGTTCAGCGTCGAGGGCGTCGCCAGCACGTAAGAGCACGGCCCAGCCGGTGGCGTATGCATGGACCTCAAATACCAACGACCGTCGCTTTGTCCCGCTGATAGTCGCTGTGACAGAGAGCACCGAGCTCGAGAGGTCCTCGAGCGGCGCCTCGAGCCATCGCAGGCCCTGCCGCCACAGCAGCACGGCTCGGCCCTTGCTCCACTTGCACCCAAGCGCCTCTTCAACGGATGCAACCTGAGCGCCCTCTCTAGCGGCAACCTCGAGCCGGCTGCGAAGCCGCCAGTCATACAGCAGCACAGCCTGCGCTGCTGCGGGAAGCGACACGAGCACGCGCTCAAGGCCACCCCGCGGGTCCTCCGCAGCCGGTCTCTCATCTGCATCCAGGGTGAGAGCAAGCTCGCCATCCTCGGCACGCTGCTGGCTGACACCGAGTTCGATAGCGTGCAATTCATCAAAGGCTGCCCGATGCTGCTCGCCTGCAGGAGCGCCGCCGCAGCTGCGGCCCAGCGCGGCACATCGCCCGCAACCGTCGCTACGAGCCGTGCCCAGAGCTCGGCTTGGCTCAGGTTGCCGGCGCTCGCGACCGTCAGCCCATGACGCTCCGCGAGGTCACGCACGCGAGTGGGCGACGCTTCCACGCCCAGCCTACGTGCCTCTGCGAGCACAAGCCGGTCTCTCACCTCGCCAAAGACGCCGTTGCGCTCGAGCGCGTCGTCCATGAGCTCATGCCTTCTATAGTATCGCATCATCGTCGTCTCCTCGATGCGCCCTGCCTGCGCCGCCTGGCTTGGGAGGATGCCGTCTGAGCACAGGTCGTTGATGAAGCCACCCTTGCGCGCGCTGTACAGGACGTACGCGTCCGCGGCATCTGCGGAGTCGAGGCCGACCAGGGCTGGCAGACCGCTCGCTTGGCGGGAGCGCACCACCTCAAAAAGCACGAAGCGCAGGCTGAACAGCAGTGCCTCCGGGGTCACGATGCGCCCCGTGTATCGGCCTGTCGAGGGCGTGCCATCCGTCCTCTCGACATGATCGCCCTCCACTTCCTGGAAGACAAACGTTAGCGCGTCAACGCAACCATGGCACTTGCTCTGACGGCGCCACACGAGCCGATGCAAGCAGCAGAGGCAAACATCATCGTATCGCAGCCCTGTTCGTGTACGTGCGATGGATGGTCTATGGGCGGCTCGTCCAAGTGACGCCACCCAGCGCCTCCCTCGAGTCGCTCATGAGCCGTGCGCAGGCGTCAGCGTACCGGCTCCCGTTGCTGGCATTTGCCGCGGCGTGTTCGGACTTGTGGAGGGATCGCAAGTCAGTGCAGGGCACCGACAGCCCGGTGTGGCCCGTGCAGCTCAAAGCTCGCGACGATTGTGGCCCAGGACGCATCTCGGCCGTGACACTGGCCAACTACTTCAGCCAGTTGCGAGGCTGGGCGAGGGGGGAGATGGCAGCGGTGGTGGTTGACAACCGCGTCGTGGAGGCGTTGAGCTTCGCACGCCGAGAGCTGCGCCTGGCGCCTATCGCGAGCACGCCGCCCCTGGTGCATGGCATCGTGCGCGCCGCCTTTGAGCAGCTCACCGCGAAGCACGACTGGGAGCTGCGGCTGGCGCTCTGGTTGGTGCTCGCCGTGGCCCTCAAGGTTCGTACGCACGAGGGTTGCACGCTGATGCACGACGATCTCGTCATCGCGCCGGGCGACGTGCTGGGCTGGTGGCAGGTGCCCACCTTCACGAAGACCAGCGACGGTCTCGAGGGCAAGGTGGCGCGTTATGTCCGGAAGCCTACGTGTCGCCACCGCACCCTCACGGCGATTCAGGCACTCGCCCTCACGGAGCTCGACCTTCTCGGGTGCGCTCTTGGCGTTGGTGGAACAGACGAACCACCTCGTGCGACAGGAGCCCATGGAGCTCATTCACGAGCTCGTCGTCGTCCATCCAGCAGGCGTCGGCAAGAGGTGGGACGCCCAAGGCCGCCGCCGCTCCGCGCGCCGCGGCGGCGCACGAGCAGCACAAAAGGTACGCCTTCAGCGAAGGGAGGCGTTCTGGTGCCGGGAGTGCGCCCAGCCCGCGATCGCGGCACGTGTGCGCACGATGGGCGCCTAGGCAGGCCCGGCACTCACCGTTCGCACTCGATGTGCGGCCCCTGCGGCCCATCCGTGCTGCGGGTTGCACATGCTCAGATGGCGCTGGCCAGGGAACGGCCACGACCACTGGCATGGTGGAAAGCAGGGCGCTCGACGTGCCCGCAGCTTCCACTGAAACGGCGACCGCGACTGGCATGCCGGCGGGAACTGCGCACTCGGGCGGCGGGGCGACCTGTGGGGTGCTCGACGTGAGCTCGAGAGCAGCAGGCGGCTCGGTTTCGGCAGAAGCTCGGATCGACGTGACGGCCATCGCGGACACCAACGACTCTGGCGAATTGAGAGCAGAGAAAGCGTCTACCTTGGATAGAAGCAAAGCGAGCGAGGATGCCTCCACCCTCGTCGCCTTCGTGCTCACGTTGAAGAGCTTCAGCTCGTACCGCCAGAAGCCTCTGCCTGCTGCGTCGCCATTCGTCTCCACGACGAAGGTCACCCCTCTCAGACCACACGTTAGGTTGTACGGGTCGCAAAGCTCGTCGGGTACAGCATGGTTCCGAAGGACTTGGTGCACGTGAGCACGTCGGCGTTTGATCACCGCCTCGAGGAGCGGTATCGCACGCTGGGCAGCGCTTGCAGGAAGCTCGCGCAGCGCCAGTACGTGTGCTGGGTACTTCGGAATCACGCTGTCGTCCACGAGATGCTGTGCCGCTCCGGGTGGCGGTGAGCTTCCGGGGACGCAGGCGAGGGCGACCTGCGGTGCATCGGCGATCTGGAGCGCATCATCGACAATCTGCGGCGTAGCTGAAGCTCTCTGCAGTGGCGTTGACGGCAGTGGTGCCTGGCCTGGGTCGCATGGTGCGGCGGGGACGACGAACATGGAGTTCATCGGCGGTGCGACGTCTGGGATGCATGCAACCTCACCGCCGTGAGCAGCGACGGCTAGTTGTGGCGCTATCGCATCCGATGCGACCGGGCGATCGCCCGCAAGCCGAGGTGCGAGCAGGAGCATCGTCGCCAGAGCACTCGCAAGAAATTCGGCAGACACAAACGGCGGCGCCATGATGCCTGCGCCCTGGGTGTTCGGAACCACTAGTTCAACTGCCCCCAGCGAGAGCATGGCGAGGCATTGGCTGAACCACAGCACTCGCGGTGGAAAAGCAAGATGCTGCTCCGAAGCACCTGCGCCCACGACGGGCGCTCCGAGTCCCGCTGCGCTTGGCCGCCGCCACGCTCCGCGCAGAGCGCCAACCGCGTCGATGACCAAATCATCCGCGACGACGCTCGCCCTCGCCTGCGGATTATACAGATCTGGAGCCGGCGCAGCTCTCGCCAATGCCTCTCGAGGGCCCGCTGTCATCCTGCGCTGCAGCTTGAGGACGTGCGCCACCCTGCGGGAAGCGGGAGACGTTTTCAGAGGTGAGTGTGACGGCAGTACACAAACGGGCGCTCTGAGCTCATAATCGTGCTGAGGATCCGTGGGTGGGTGGTCATGGGCCGGCGCACCCATGGTGACGACGCTCCTCCTTCAGGCGGCGCAACGCGTCGGCCGCCATCGGCGCGCACGTGAGGCAGTGCACGCACGCCAGTGCGCGTGCTTGGGCATAGGGGCCACGGCTGCACGTGGCACATGACCAGGAGGGCTCCTTGTCGCGCGCCACCACTGGAAGGCTCAGCGCCTCAACGCGGGTCACGACGATGCAGCTTCCAATGTTTGTGAACACGTTGAGCTCCGGCGGCAGCACGCCATCCTGGAGAGCCACGCATACAAAGGAACCCTCGGGCGGCAGAAGGAGGTGATCGTTCTCCTCGGCAGAGGGATACGGAACAGGCGACGGCGGTGGCACAAACTCATGCTGGCAGGCCCTTGGCGCCAGGTCATCCACCGTATAGTTAGCAATAAGTGTGCCACGAGCGTGCGTGTTGCCCTCGGCCATGACTAGGTCGCCATCCACGTCAGATGCCTCCCCTTGCTCCATAATGAGCGTCGGCACGGGTAAGTGCGATGGGTGAAGCGCCTCAGAGGATGATGAAATATGCGAA
>Ga0210248_101720_pt1 | contig 15628 bp, 10 predicted proteins | sample ChrtobMetP3_32mM_FD_155493 | JGI IMG/M metagenome (GOLD analysis project Ga0210248, IMG submission 155493) | Chrysochromulina tobin associated microbial communities from unialgal haptophyte culture, Seattle, Washington, United States - P3_32mM | ecosystem: Host-associated > Algae > Haptophytes >...
GCCGAAGCACGCGAAGGGGAAGTTCTCGCGACCAAAGGAAGCGCCTCGGCCACACGAAGATGGCCTAGGGTAAGAGCGAAAACGAGCGCGCGGGCACACGGGCCCCAGCAACACTTAACTCTCATCGGAGGATTCGACGACATGCGCGACATTGCGCTTCGAGAACTCCCCCCGAGGTGCAGAGGTGCCGAGTAGCACACAATCTGCCACGTGCATCTCCCGTAGGGGTTAATCAGGATGCGCATCGACTAGCTTCGAGGGTCCCCCTTGGGTCTCGAAACCTTGAGCAGCAGATCTCCCGATAGGTATCCCCATGGTACCCCATGCGCCCAATAACTCCCAAACGGCCGGGAGACATCTCCCCGCCTATCCCCTTTCCCCCTGGCTGGGCTACTGATGGCCCCGCCGACTGTCTCTTCACACGGTGGTTCACGGCCGCTTAACTGTTGGGGTCAAGCGGCATGCAGACTTCCTGGACGGTGTCTGTGAACGAAACACACTGTGAATTCAAATTTGATTTTGGTTACCCTCAGCGCACTCCGATGAGGACGTAGAGGACGATGACGTAGACGGACGAGATCGAGATGGTGATGAATGCTACCGGTACGCCCAGCCGCGCGAAGTCCTTGAAGTTGATCGGCATGCCGAGGCCTTCGAGGATGCCCGCGGCGACAATGTTGGCCGAGGCGGCGATGAGCGACCCGTTGCCGCCGAGACACGTGCCTAGCGCGAGCACCGTCACGAGGGGTTGCAAGGGCAGACCGTTGGTCTCGACGAGACGTTGGACGATTGGAATCATCGCTGCTGTGAATGGCACGTTGTCGATGCATGCGGACAGGGTGGCCGAGCCCCAAAGCACGATGAGCAGGGCGGCTGGCAGCTGCAAGGTGGGTGGCACGTGGGCGATGAGATGCGCAAGCCCGTTGCCAAGGAATTGGATGAGGCCGAGTGTGGTGATGCCTCGCATCAGGATGGCGAGAGCACCGAAGAAGAGTAACGTCGACCACTCGATGTGGGCGAGGACGGCCTCGAGCCCGCCTTCGGAGGAGTCGAGGAGGCTCACTGCGCCCACACCGACGATCGGGATCCAGGCGAGCTCAATCTGCAACAGGGGCGAGCACAGGCACAACCCGAGCACCACGCAAGCGAAGACCGGGGCGGTCGATCTCAGCAGATCTCGATCTCGGATCGGGTAGCGTCGCTGGAGCGCGACGGCCTGCGCTTCGAAGGCGGCCCGTGCCGAGGACCCACTCGACATAATCGTCGCTATCGAGAGGGCGGGGCCGTCATCTACAAGCATGCCAGCCCCGGAGCCTCGCGGTTGCTGCTTGGGTGTTGAAGTCGGCGAGGGCGTAACGGCTGTGGAGGCCGCGCCGCCCGGCGCGCACTCTTCGTCCTCCACATCCTTGAGGAGGGCTTGCATGTGATGATGCTGCTCGAGGAGCCGTCGCTTGCGCGCCTCGGGTGCGAGATCTGCGACGAAGACCCCCTTCAAGTACACGAGGGTGCCACACATGCACAGCACCACGCACGGCGCCACGTGCAGGCTAAACTTGCCGAAAGTGATGCCTTTGGTGCCCAGCTGAGAAGCGATCATGAGGTTCGGCGGGTCGCCGACCAATGTGGCCGCGCCGCCAATATTGGACGAAAACACCATCGCGAGCACCACACGCTCCGCGGGCAGGCCCATCGACTTGCAGAGGCTGACCGTAATCGGCGTGATGAGTAGCACGACGGTGACGTTGTCGAGGAAGGCGGAGAGGACGGAGGCGGCGACGCACAGAGTAGCCACGAGTCGACCCGGCGAGCGGCCGACTCGCGCGAAGATCCGCGCGGCGATGTACTCGAAGACGCCCGTGCGAGCTAGGTAGCCGACGAGCGCCATCATACCGAACAGCAGCACCAGCGTGTCGACGTCGAGCCAGCTGGCCACCTGATGAATGAGGCAATCACATGCAATCAGAGGAGGCGCGCCATCTCGGCACCTGATGAGGGAGGCAATCACATGCAATCAGAGGAGGCGCGCCATCTCGGCACCTGATGAGGGAGGCAATCACATGCAATCAGAGGAGGCGAGCCAGCTAGCCACCTGATGAATCGTGACGCGCTCGCCCAGGTAAGCGAGCGTTCCGATGACGAGGAAGGAGCCGACGCCGGCGGCGACGGTCCGATGCACCACTTCGGTCGCGATCATCCCGAAGACCGCTACCAAGATGAGCGAGGCCACTAGCGTGCGGTGCCGGCCGAGAGGAGGCATCTCCTGAACCCGAAGCAGCAGAGAGATGGGCTTCGGCAAGGTGGTCGTCAGGAGCAGGCGAGCGGACCCCGTGACCTCCGATGCGCCGAGGTCGTCGAAGACGTGGCGGCGCCAGTTGAGGTCCTCCAGCCCCTTTCCGGGGTGGTGGCGCTGCAGGCTCACGAACTGCGCAAAGTCGGTCGCTATCCTCAGCTCCCATGGCTGGCCAACCTTGACCCACGCGGACGCGTCGTGGCTGGCAGCTCCCGATCGTGACACTTGGAGCTGCACGCGCACGACCGCATTGGGCATGCTGTGTTGCATGTTCTGCGTGAACCGCGGTTCCAGCTGCAGCACCACAAGCGCTCGCGACGAGAGGATCAGCGGTTGGATCGCCGGTTCGCTCTTGGTGAGCGCAACGAGATGCTCGTGGTCGGCCTGGCTTTCGGGCCGCGTCGACAAAGAAAAGAAAGCCAGCACGAGGAGAGCGAGAAGAACTGTCTGCAGCACACGACGTCGGCGCGCCATCGCGACGTCGTGGCTGGAGTTCCTGTGAACGTTAACACGACAGACGCGACAACCGGTGCTCCGCTAACTATACGTCGGAAAGAGGTGGGGGAGTAAGTGCACGCGCTCACGCGTGCGTTGCCTTGGGCCGGTGTGTGGCCTTCGGTCGGCCGAAGATGAGAGTCTGGGGACACGCTGGTGCTCGGAGCCGGACGCCCAAAGTCGCATGCATTTCATTCCTTAGAGCTGTGAAGTAAACTGGGCGGTTTCAATGCGTTTGGTGTCGACGGTTGGTGATGAAAGCGGTTCAACAAACTACACTGTGTGTGTGTGTGTGAATTTAAAACAGGACCACACAGTACAGCGGCGCTCATGCACGGGGCGCGTCCCCGGGGGGGCGGGGTGACGGGGGGTTTGTTATCGAATTTGGGGGGGGTTGTTATCAGGATACGTATCCCATGTATCTAATATGTATCGTGCATGTATCGTGCATGTATCTTGATGTGTCCCGTCAAGATACATCGAGATACATCGAGATACAACAAGATACATTTGTATCTGTCACTTTGGCTATCATAGGAAATGTATCTTACCTACGGATAAGTATCCTTCTTTACGATACATTTAGGATACAGTAAGGATACATTTAGAATACAATGTATCTTAACCCTCAGATACATGACACACATGATACATGCACGATACATGTCAGATACAAAGGGTTACATTCGAGGATACGTATCTCGAGCCCTACTTGCGGGGGCGCTTGGATACCCCCAAACCCCCGAGATACGTGTCCCGCATGTCTACGGCACTGTTACTGCCCGCTCACTGTGTGGACCTATGGATAGGACCTTGTAGGACCTACCCGGTAAAGACAACCCTGGTCCACAGACGCGTGAATGTGAATTGCAAATGTGAATGTGTGCAGTACATTGTACTGTTGGTGCCTTCTTCCACCGAAGTCGTGCGGACGGCGGACGGGACCACCGACCCGACCCAGGGATTTCCTATTTGTTTCCGGTTGTCGTGCGACGTGCGTCTTCGGTCTTGGGTCTTGCCCATGTTCGCAATTGGTCTTAGCCACATGCGTGGCAAATAGAAACGTGAAAATTTCCTAATGTCTCCTCGTCTCCTGCCTACTATGGAACACTGCACCTGGCCAATACGGTACCTGAGTTTAGTTCCCTTGCTAGTTCCTGAATATGTTCCTGTCGTGAATGTTCCTGAATATGTTCCTGAATATGTTGCTGTAATCTGAAGTAAGTGAATGTGCGAATCCTGTATTGCTGTACGTTGAAATTCCTGATGCCTGTCACGAACCGATGTTTCGTGTCACGATCTGCTTCGAGGTCTCGCCCGTGGGTCTATCATGACCGCCTTTGCCGCTGCCGCTCGTGCCAAGGCTCGTGCCATTGACGCTCTTTCCGCTGCATCCCTTGTCTCGTTCGAGAGCCGTTCGGCAAACGGTCTCGTCAGCTGGATCAGCCGTTTCACAAACGTCAGGTTTGAGGCGCTCAGGTTCCTGCACTCGTCCGATGCACACGCCGGATCCCACTTATATGCATGGAAGAGCACTGGTCTGTCAAGCTTTTGCAGTTCAGCATCTCGCACGCCACCCGTGGCGTGAATGTACGTGTCCACCCATTTACCTCGCGCGTACTGCACCTCAGTAATCGACGCGTACGCTGCTGAAGTACCTCGCAGATCAGCTAACATTAGGGCGCGATTTGTATTTTTTCTTCTTGCGGTGAAGAAGAGGTGCGCCCGCTCGCGATCAAAGAGCGATCTCATAGTGCACCAGGCGTTCAAAGCACAGACAGAGCTCGCACGCGCCTCGCAGAACATGGCCGCCTTCGGGTTCTGCGAAAAGCGGATCATGGCACCGAGAAGGCGGTGCGTGACTCTGTAGATTTCTGTCACGCAACGATGCACATGGGTGTGCAGGACTAGAGACACGTCGCGCTTCTGCCGGTGGATCCAGTTGCGTGGAGCCCACGATGGATTCGGACAAAGCAAATCGTGGCTGTGGAGCCGGCGGCCGTCGAGGGCATAGACGTCTGTCTCGTTGGTCCGACTCACAAATCTGGAGGGGTTAACAATGTCCACGCCCTTGCTTGTATGGGGGTCGAAGGGTTCATGGACAGCACTCCATGCTGAAAGGATGGTTGTCACGTCGCCCGTCCACACGACATCCCACTCTAGGAACCAGAAGAATCGGACGTGCTGGAGGGTGCGGCCAATGCGACTGTACCAGAGCAGGTACGGCGCGTCACAACTGTGCCAACACCATCCTTCCTGCCCGACGTCCAGTGGATGTGGCATTCTCTTCCGTTCTTCCGCTGATGAGTTCATCGGGGGCGCTCCCCGATACAAGCCTTTGAATACTTTTCGAATGATCGAAAATGCCGGCAGCTCGCGTGCCACTTCTTCTGCAGTGCCGCATGTCACATTCTCGACGAGTGGCTCGGCATTCTTCAGCAGGGTCGAACATGATTTCGATTTGCCACACGAGGACAATACGACGTGGTGCTCTGCAAAGGACGAACGCAAAATCTGTTCGCGGGCGCGCAGCAGCATGGGCTTCATCACAAGCGTGTGAGTCCACTGCACGATTGCGAGAGCAGCCGTGCCCGACGGTGGCGGCGACATCGACGGCGACATGTGGGCCGTCCTTCGCGGCATGGGCACGGGTCTTCACACGACGCTACCCGGTACCCGGTAAAAACGATCGCGCGTCCAGAGACGGCTGGCGCACATACGGCAATTGAGTCCGGCGAAGCGACCTCGTGGGTACCTTGGGGTCGCCTTTGACCTTTTGGTTACATTAACGCCAATTCACACTTGTGGACCGAGGAACACCTGTGTTCACCGATGCTCGCAAGCAGCGCCGCGGCGGCGGCGCCGCTCATCGTCCTGCTCCTTTCGCTGCCGAGCTGGTGCTTGTCGACGGGCCTGACCGACCTCGAGCTCAATGCGACCTTCCACTCGCACGCGCTCATTCGTCGCCAGTACCTAACCTTCGACGCTGAGTGCGGCTGCACAAAGGCCATGCATGCCACGTACAGCGCCCGGCACTCCGCGCCGGATTCGCGCACGTTGGTCATTGATGGCACCACGTTCCGCTGGGAGGGCTTGGGCAACTCGGGGACGCGCTGGATGGGATTGCTCCGCTGGGGCTATGCCACCGGCCGCACGCCGTACCTGCAGACCGGGCGTGATTGTGCAGCGCATCCGTCGCTGCCGTGCCGCCTCGACCTGGGTACCTACTTCACGGGTTACGGAGGCGCCGAGTGGCACTGGGGCACGCAGGCTCCCGCCATCCGCCGCCGTCACGCGGCTCGTGGCGAGCGCCCGCTCGTGCTCCAGTATCACTGCCACCGCCACCGCCGGGGATCGCCGGGCTGCGACGTGGCGAGGCTCACCATGGACAACGGCTCGCAGCTCGTGCTCGCAGAGCCCGGCCCACTGCTGGACTGGTTCCGCACCACGGCTGAACCGTGGATCCGGCTCGTGCTCGCGCAGCAGGACTCACTCGAAGGCTCGTACTCACGGCCCGAGAGCCTGCGCGCTTCCAACGGTCCACTCGTCCGGTGCCCGGTGGCCGGTCAGCCCAACTTCCGCGTCCGGGAAGTCGCTCTCAAGTGCGAGACGTTCGCGTTCATGCAGCCGCGCGCGCACCTGATGCGCGCGCTCCTGCCGCACCTGCGCGCCCTCGAGCCCTTCGACACTATCGTCGGTGTGCACCTGCGCACCGGGTACGCTGACTGGGCCTTCCGCAACGACGACTCCTATTTTGGACCGAAGGCGACGCGCGGGAGCTTGCCGACGTCGCTGCCGCTGCTCGAGCACTGGCGACGCATGGACGACTTTTTCCGAGACTGCCGGCGCGGCCAACCGGGCCCGTGCTTCAACTGGGAGTCACCGCGGAAGGGGCACCGACCCCACCTGGCGGATGCGATGGAGTGTGGAGGGAGACTCCTCCGCCGTGAGCCTTCCTTCCCTCTGGGCATGCCACGTGGCTTCCTGTCGGCACTGCTGCTCTGCGCGGTGCGGACCGCCCAGACGCTCGCGGCGAGGCGTAGCATCGCGAAGTCTGACGAGCACGAGGGTTTCGTCACTCGACGCAAAGGCCCACTGCTCACCGCGACCGCACGCTCGGCTGCAGGCGGTTTGGGGGCGGCTGACGTGCCTCGATGGGGCCTGCTGGTGCTTTCGGATGCTCCTGCCTTCCCATCGCTGGCCATGCACGTGCCGTCGCTCCAGGGGCGCGTCGTGAACACCGCGGGCAGCGGGCAGCTCGGCCACTCCTCGTTTGATCGCTCGTGCTCGTCAAGGGATGGATGCTCCCTCGGACCGGACCCGGGAGGCGCGTGGACGCGATCCCTCGTCGACTTCTACCTGGCAGGCGCGGCGGACGGGTTCGTCAAGGGTCTCTTCACCTCCTTCCTCTTCTCGACGATGCGGCGCAACCTGCTGTGCTGCCGCCCAGGCGCCTTCGTCCAGTGGCTGGCCTGGTACAATAAAAGCACGCACCGCGACTTTCCAAATACGGATCGCGAGTTCATGGCCATTCTTGCGATGACGCACGGCGAGCAGGAAGGCCTCGTGTCGGCTGCAGGGGCGGCAGCTGTGAAGTCGAACAGCTAGAGAGGCAGACGTGTTGAGCTCGCGGCTTCCGTTCGCCTCTCTAGCTGCGTGGTCAGCGAACGGAAGCAGACGCGACTGCCCGGCCGAAAACCCCGCGAGGAATAGCATGCCGAATAGACAATTTCGATATGTTAGAACGGTTGCAGCTGTGTAGAGACTCTATAAAGGAGTCTTCACAAAATTACCGTCGCGGAAAAAGTGTATAATGACCAGACGGACGCCTGCTCGTAGACGCCTCGCGAAACCAAAGCGACACCCGACTTGTCAGTAGTGGAGTGTGGACGGACAATTGCGTGATCGATGAGGTGAGGCCCGACCCCACGGGGGGTTCTTCACAGGAGGAGGTTCGGGTTGCTCATCTCGTCACGCTCCACTTCTTTGCGTGTGCGCTCCCTCCCCTCCTTGGCCCTTCGGCCGAGGCGCGTGTGCATCTCATGCCCCTCCTCCTCGTCTGCGCCGCGCACGAGCAGGTCGAGGAGTAGTGCGCGTGTGGGGTTTCGCCCAAGGCTCGTGTACGCACGTAGCAGTTGATGCTTCGTCCAGATGACCAGGAGGGTCGTGAGCGCGCCGGCGAGTACGACGCCTCCGAGCGTGCCAAGGAAGGCGGACATTGAGATTTCCAATGAGATTTCGGTCTGCTTGGAAGTGCTCTCGTGCTCAGAGAGGCCAGGCGCGTTGACGGAGCTCGGAGGCGCCGAGATCACGAGCTGGTCCGAGATCGCGGCCAGATCTTGAAAGACGACGACCCACGCCCCGCCAACAAAGACTGCGGCCGCCTTGGCCATAAAGTAAGACTCGGCCTGGGTACGGTCGATCTCCACCATGAGCTCCATCCGAGCGCCCACGACGACGCGTTCAGTCCTGCCGCCGAGGAGGATGAGCGCGCCCACCACGAGAATGAGCAGCCCGGAGGCGGCGGCGAGGTCCTTGACGGCGAGGGCGAGGGAGGGCGAGGCCGAGGGTGCCAAGAGGACCGAAGCCCAAGCACAGCCGCCGAGCCATGTGAGTACACGTTCAAGGAGAAGCAGCATCTGCCGGCCCGCCTCAAGCGCCACGTGGTGCGGGCCGGCGTCGAGCGAGCCCCACGCCCGCCGCACAAGCTTGGGCAAGGCGAAGATTGGGCTTGTGGCTGGTCCTGCCGCGAGACTCGCAAGGGAGAGCATGCCCACATTGGAACTCAAGTAGCTCAAGCTCGAGGTCACGTTGAGACTGGAAGGAGACTTGGGACGCTCAAGAAGATGCTCGCGCGATGCTGGGACGCCGCTGCCGCCGCCGCCCCAGCCGCCGCTACCGCCGCTGCCGCCGCCGCCCCAGCCGCCGTCGCTGCCATCCTGCTGCTGCTCCCGCGAACGCTGCTCCTTCTCCTGTTGCTGGGCGGGGCGGAAGATGAAGCTCGAGTGAGGAGCCAATGAGGGAGGCAATCAGCATGCAATCAGCATGCAATCAGCATGCAATCAGCATGCAATCACCTGGGCGGGGCGGAAGATGAAGCTCGGCGGTAGCGCCACTCGAGGCGCGGCGGCACCTGATGAGGGAAGTAATCAGAGGTAATGAGAGGTCATTCGAGGCTCGGCCGCGGGGGTCGTCTTAATGAGGGAAGTAATCAGAGGTAATGAGAGGTCATTCGAGGCTCGGCCGCGGGGGTCGTCTTACACTTCTGCTCGAGCCCCCTGTGCTCCTCCTCTGGCGTGCTATTGAGACCCGTTTGGGGCGTAGCGACCGAAGCAAAGATGCGCGCACCTTCATTCCAGCTAAGCGTGCCGGGCTCGACGAGCTGGCTGCGTCCCGTGCCTGAACCCATGCGCGCCTTCGCGAGAGCGAGCTCGGCACGCGTGTTCGCGAGTGCGAGCTCAGCCCGTGCCGTCTCAGTGCGCCGTGCCGTCTGCGCGCGCGCGCGCGCATCATTCGATGAGTGATGCACATCAGCTGCCTCGGGGGTGCCGCCACCGGCGCACCACCTGCCGCCACCAGGAAGCCCCTCGGCGACCACCCCTTTGCCGATCGCCCCCATGCCCACACCCCGCACCGGGGGGCTGGCGACGCCCTCCTCCACCTCTTGCCATCGCCTATCGAATGTCAGAGCTGCGGCGCCCGAGAGCTGCGAACTACGCAGCGCCTCGGCGCGAATCGCCTCCATATCAACCCCCTGATGAACCGCCTCATCCCACGGGTCATCCCACGCGTCCATTGGAGCAGGCGGCGAGGGCGGCGCGCTCGGTGCAGGCGCCGTCGAATCGGGCCGTGCGAGCGGTGCGCTCGGCCGCAGTGGCTGCGCGTCTGTGCAAGCCTCTCGCCAACGAAGGAGGCTCGAGGCGACGGCAGCACTCAAGAGGCTGACGCATACGGCCCAAAGCACTGATAGCCGTGACTCGACGCTCTCGAGCGCAGTGCCGGGCTGCGCTATCCCGAGGCCCTCGCGCAGGATCGTGGCGCACACGTAAGCCCAGAGGATCGCCACAGAGCTCGTGAGTCCGCGCGTCGCGAGCGCCCATAGCGAATACGAGGCCTGCTCGGCGGCGTCGACCCATGCGCCGTTGCTGCAGGCGACGAGCGGATGTGCCGTGAGCTGCAGCAGCACGATCGCCACGCACGCAACAGCCGTGTAGCCGCACGCCAGCAGCATTGCCTCGGTGGCTTGCGACGGCGCGGGCGCCATCGCGGGCGCCACGGCCTCGGCGGCGAACACATAGTCCTTGAAGGCTCTCACAACAGCATCACCTGCGGCCCAACCGACGAACATGCCTGCGATGGCCGTGCACTGCTCGAAAATGTACGGAGAGCGGGTGGCCATGTGGCTGCGCGCGGCCGCCGCGTGCAGAGTTGACGTCACCGCCAGCACACCCAGCGCATACTGTGCCTGCACCCATGCAGCGGCCTCGGCCGAGCACGCTGGTTGAACCTCCGACTCTTTGACGACCCAGCCGACGACCTCAAAAGCGACCGTTTCCGAGCAGTGTGGCACCGGGTGCAGACGAAAGATGTAGGCCGAGAACAGGTCGTGCCACAGGCGCGAGAGCATGTAGGTGACGGCGTCATCCAGAAACATCTTGACCACCGGAAGCTGCTTGTGTATTCGTGCTCGCAGAATGTCGCCCGTTGGAATCGAGTCATCCTCCAAGGATACTGACCATGCGCGCTGCGGCACGAACTCCGCCATCGAGAAGAGCCACCGGCTTGATGATGCAGAACGCTTTCTCGCGCCAGCCACGAGTGCGCGGGGGTTGAGAATTGGCTCGAGGAGCGTTTCGTCTGATGGCTGCGAATGTGAATGTGAATGTGAATGTGGACTGTTTACCTACTCATCTCAAACGACAAGCGACGCGCGCCAGCCAAAGGCCCAAGCCCCAAGGGAGCAAGCAAGGATTGTGGAGCCGTCGAGTCGGAGAGTAGACAAGCGGGAGCGTGTGCATTACATGTAAGTGCTGCATTCTGATACATGTACGTGGCAGTTCATTCGTGTCTGGCTGCGTTCTTGAAATCGGGGGCTATCGGGGGCGACGCGAACGTCATGAATCGTCATCGGCGAAACGACTTTGGCTTTTGGCTTGTTTGCTCGGAGCCGACCGGCGCCAATGCCATCGGCGCCGGCTCCTGCACCGGCGCCGGCTTCGGCAAGCAGCACCACGCTCGCCAACATGAGCGACAGCGAGCTGCGTGCCAAGCTACGGCCCATATTCGACAAATTTGACATCGATGGCTCCGGAATGGTGTCACCCGATGAGATAGCCACAATGGTCAAGATGCTCAAGATGCAGATGACGGACGAGCAGCTCGTGCAACTCATGGTCGACGCAGACCCGGACGGGAGCGGAGCGATCGACTTCGACGAGTTCATGGCGGTCCTCAGCAAACAGTTAGGCGAGGGGAAAAGCGACGGCCTCGCCAGCGTCTTCTCCGGGGCGTCGTCCATGTTTGGCTTCCTGAATCCGTTCAGCTGGTTCGCGCCAGCGCCGGCGCCGGCGCCCGCGCCCGAGCCCGCGTCATTGCCCACGCCCAATTCCAGATCGCTGGGCGGCCGGGGCCGCGCTCCGCCTTCGCCGCCCGGATGGCTGCGCGGCATGCCGCCGCTTGGACAGCCGCAGGAGGCCGCGCCGTTGCGCCTCTCGGCGATCGGTTACACGCAGTGGGTGGTGCAGTCCAGCAACCGGTCGACGGCGGACGGGATGCGCGAGGAGGAGATGCTGCGCAAGGCCTTCAAGGCCGAGCAGAAGGCTCGCTTCCTCGCCGCGCAGCACCGGAGAGTGCGCGCCATCAAGTTGCATGAGCGCGTTGGTCAGAAAAAGGCCGCCGAGCTGTGCGAGCACAAGCGCCAGTACAACCAGCAATTGCAGCAGCACTTGAACGCGATGCAACGGTACACGAACCAGAAGGACGCGTACGAGATCTACCAAAAGGCGCGCACCGTCAAGGATGGCCATCAAAAGCAGCGCCTTCAGCGCGAAGATGAGAATAGGAAGCTTGCCGACAGCGGCGCCGCACATGAGAACCACGAGGCGCGAGAGATGCGCCGCGAGCAGGCGAGAGTGACCAGGGAGAGGGTGCTCGCCGAAAAGAGGCAGATGGCGCAGCACGTGCAAGACGAGACGCGCCCGAGCGTGCGCCAAGAGGGGCGCAACATGTTCCAGGCGCAGCGCGATGCAGCGGCGCAGGCGGTCGCGGAGCTGACGGCCGAGAATCGCGGCCGCATCGCCTTTGCGAAGCAGGAATTTGTGCGCGAGAATGAACAAACTCATCAGGAGGTCCAAGCGATGACCCGCAAGGCGCGCCGCGCGCGCTTCGAGCTCGGTTCGCAGCGCCAACAGGAGGCGGACGAACTGCGGCGCAAGCTCGAGGCCGAGCGAGATCGCAAACGGCAACTCTCCGGCGAGACGAGCAGCTGGCTCTTGGAGAGGCACCTGTCAGTCTTCGAGTCGCGATTCGCGTCGGAGGAACACGCGGAGAAGGTGCGGCAGGACCCGAAGGCGATCACGCCCGCGAGCACGCCGTATGGCACCGCCCGCCGCACGATGCCGTCACCCATGCCCTCCACCCGGCTATACCTCGAGTCGGCAAGGCTGCCACCGCCGACACCCGCCCCTACCGCGCCCACGCCGTCCGTGCTTGCGACCGTGTATGCGCCCGCGCCCGCGCCCGCTCCCGCGCCCGCGCCCGCACCCGCCACGCGCTCCCGTGGGCCTTCAAAAGAGGTCGTGGCGCCCGCGTCGGGCGCCACGATGGACTGCTGATGATGTCGCAATCAGAAGGCAACTGGGCTCACGCTCTTTCGCATCCGAGTTTTGGTGCGTTCAACTGTGGCTTCATCAGATGGATGATGAACCCAGGGCTGTCGGCGCGTGCCTGAAGAAGGCGGAATTCAGGCGGATCTGCTTTGCGGCGGTGCGGTGTGGGTGACTCGCCGCTCGCACGTCAAAACTGTAAACTCAACTGAAGGTCGCCGTTTGAATACAGAGTTTTCAAGCGTGTTACATATTTGTTACATATCGAAGAAACAGTCGAACCTCCTTTCATGCCTCCGGTATCATTATCGATTCGACTCGTAGGCGTCGTATGTCGGTACACGGTAGGCGAGGCGTCGAAACGTCACGCGTTCGTCGCGTTCCGGCGACGCGGCGTACCGTATCGGCTATCGCGCGGTAGATCGACGATAGATGCCGTCCCGCCCCGATTCCTCATCATTCCGTACCGTACGGATAGAATCGAGCTAGAATGGCGCCGAAATTTATAATGTTTTGGTCTAACCCGACGCGCCGCGCGGTCGCGCGGTCTCGGTCGCCTCCAACTCCTGCTCGGAGACACGGCCTCCTCCAACTCCTGCTCGGCGAGACATCTGCTCGGACCTCGCGGTATCTCGGAGCTCAGCTCCGAACTTTTTGTGTGCTTTAGCGCGCCTCCCGCGGATCCGATTCGTTCCGATCAGGTCGCAGGCCGATCCTCCGGTACGCGGTAACGCGCCTCCTCGTCGTAGTACTCCGGGAAGCCGACAATCTTCTGAAGCTCCGCAAAGGGCAGCGTGAGTTCGTCCGGTGGCTTGCCACTCGCGAGCCCTTTGAGGGCGAGTCTCATGCCGACCACAGACGCATTGAGGAGGTCGAGAGGGTACGCAGCTAGCTTGAAACCCATCGCCTCGAGCTGCACGGGCGGCAGCACGGGCGTCAGGCCGCCGGCCAGGCAGTTGACCATCTGCACTCCGCCCACCTCCCGCACGATCATCTGCATCTCCTCGACACTCCGCGGCGCCTCGACAAAGAGAATGTCCGCACCTGATGAGGGCTAGGCACTCGGAGGGATCAGGGCCGATCAGAGGCGATCAGAGGCGATCAGAGGCCGCGCCTCGACAAAGCGCCAATCTGCACCGTTCTCGCGGAAGAGCTTCGCCCGGGAGATCGCCTCCTCGAGTCCATGGGTGGCGCGCGCGTCCGTCCTCGCCACGATGACGATAGGGTCGGCGCCTTCGGCGGCAGCTTCGCGCGCGGCGTCGACGGCCGCGCGCACGCGCATCACTGCGGTACCGCGATCGACCACCGCCTTCTCCTTTGTATGACCGCACCGTTTGGGTGCGACCTGATCTTCGATCATGATGCCAGCAAGTCCGGCGCGAGTGTAGCCACGAACCGTTCGCTTGACATTCACCGCGTTCCCATAGCCGGTATCGCCGTCGCCAATGCACGGAATCGACAGGCCATTCGTGATCTGCCGCATCGTCGCCTCCATCTCGCCGAAAGACATCAGGCCCGTGTCGGGCAGGCCGTGCGCAGCACTGATTGAGAAGCCCGAAGCGAAGGTGATCGGATAACCTGCTTTCTGCACCAACTTGGCGCTGAGCGCGTCGAAGCAACACGGCATCTGCATGATGCCAGGGCTGGCGATGAGCGTGCGCAGACGTCGGGCGGCCATCGTAAAAGTAAGTAAGTAACACACACGCCGCTGTGTGGCAACGACTCACGTGGCGAGGACAGCCATCGGATCGGGAATTGCCGTCACAGAGCGCGAAAAGTTCAGTGTCTTCACAATTGTCCCAAACAGAAACACCCAACCTTTCCATGGAGCGTCTCCGATGACACCTTACAGGGGGGCACACGTCCATCCGACGGCAACCCGATCATTCCCTTACTCCGTCATCTGATGACGCGCCAGTGGCGACGGCGGGGTCCGCCTCATCGTCATCGTCGTCGTCGTCGTCGTCGTCGTCCTCGTCGTTGTCCTCGTCTTCGATGCGCTTCTTGGGCTTCGAGGTCCTCGCTGCGGGCTCCTGCCCCTGCAGCAGCGTGCGCACCTCCGCGTACAGCTCCGGGTGCCCGTTGACGAGGCTTCGCAACGTCTGCACGAGCCTCGCATTCGAGCCACCTTCGAGATCCTCATCGAGCAGCCGCTTCTGCCGGTCATTGAGCTTCGGAGCGGGCCTGCTGCGCTTCGAGGAGCGCCCGCCGCCGCCGCCGCCGCGACGGCCGCCACGCCGGCCGCCACGCACCTCGGGCACGTACTCGTCCTCGTCGTCTTCGGAGTCCTCATCAGCGGACTCATCCTCTGACTCGACATAGTCGTCGTCGTCCATTTTCCGCTTCTTGCGGCGAGAGGACCTCGGGGCTTCGTCGCTCTCGTCCTCCGAATCGTCGTCGTCTTCTTTCTCCTCCTCCTCCACCTCCTCCTCCTCCTCGGCTGCGGTGGTGGCCACCCCGTCTTTCTTCTTCTGAAGCCACTCCTCGAGGGCCACCGTGTTCTCCAGGTGCTCCGCTGGCTCCCAGGTGATCTCCTCGTCCTCGTTCTCCCATAGCACCTTGTACGACAGCTTGCCTCGGTGCATCTTCTCAGAGAGGATGCATTTGACAACGAACTCGTCCTCCTCGCCCTCCTCCTCGACCTCCTCGCTCTCCTCGCCCGCATCCTTGAGCCCATCCTTTTCTGACTTTACAGCAAAACCTTCTGGAAGCAACACGCCGGCGGACCCTTCGGGCTCTGCGGCAGCATCGGCACTCGAGCCCTCGGAGGGCTTCCGCTTCTTCTCCTCCCACTTGTCACGAACTGTCTGCTTCGTTCTCGCCATTGTTTCGCAAAGAGTGAAAGTCCCAACTCTCGTAGACACTACTGTGGTTGCTTCCGGGGGTGGTTGCTTCCGGGGGTCAGACCTGTTGAGTGTACACCTCACCTTCCCCACAGCACACTGTTTGGCGCTCGGCGATGCCGCTGCCTCTTGTCTCTTGTCTCTTAGTCGTTCTCTTCACTTGGAAGGAGAGGAGA
>Ga0210248_101732_pt1 | contig 15558 bp, 9 predicted proteins | sample ChrtobMetP3_32mM_FD_155493 | JGI IMG/M metagenome (GOLD analysis project Ga0210248, IMG submission 155493) | Chrysochromulina tobin associated microbial communities from unialgal haptophyte culture, Seattle, Washington, United States - P3_32mM | ecosystem: Host-associated > Algae > Haptophytes >...
CGGCGCGGCGGAAATGACCCGGCTCCGATTTGTTGCCCAAACAACGATCCCGCTCGGTGTCAAGACATGCACAGAGCACGCATAGAGCACCACGTCAGCCCGCCACGTCGATACCTGCATGCATGATGAGGAAAAGCACACAGTCGATGGTCAGTCAACGTGCGGGCAGCATGACTGTGTGCACAGGCAGCAGCACGGGCGGTTGTAAACATAGGAGCCGGGGCTGCGCCGCGGCGTGGACCTTCGAAATGCTCATGGCTAGCAGGGCGCATGCGCAGGAGCGGCAGGGAAGCACCAACATACCCTTCATTTGATTTTCGACCATCTGCTGAAATGAGCTTGGTGCCCTCAATGAAGCTCGCTTCAGCGCGCACGCTTCGAGCTCGGGGAAGCGGTACCGGACCCGGACGGTGGGTCGATTTAGCATCCCTGAAAGCCTCGCGCCCCCGTATGTACGCGCTCGGCCGCGCGGGACGGCCGCGAAGTCGCCATTTTACAGCGAAAAGGTGGTCGAAAACCAAATTAGCCCTTCATAGTGAATGCAGCGAAATGTTAGGACTAATGGCATCCCTGAAGGCATCCCCTCGGCTGGTGCTTCACTTTGATATCAACGAGACCATCATGCTCGGCGACCCGGCGGGCGGTGACTCGTACGAGGATACTCTGCACAAGGTGATTGCCAAAGTTGCTTTCGTGCGCCCCAACCCAGCGGCCGGTACCGCTGAGGGCCGCTGGACCGAGTACGTGTGGCACGATGGCTCTCCGCTAGACCCGTTGTGCCGCGAGGTGGGCGCGCCGCCTCCGCCACTGTTCTTTGACTGGCATCTGCCCGAAGGCGTGACCGCATTCTACAAGGTCCACGCGCTCAAGCAGTTCGCCAAGTGCTTCGCGACGCCTGGATCGCCTGGCGAGATCTACGCGGCCGAGCTGGAGCGTTTGCGGGACGCGCTCCGCTGGCCCGAGGGCACGCCTCCCGACCCACGCCTGAGCGCCGACGGTTACTACACCTTCCTTCCCGCCTTCTTCCACACGCTGAGCGAGCTCGCGGCGGGAGATCGCGACTTTTCGATCGTGTTGAGAACCTTCGGGACGGACCTGCCCCACGTGGCCGCCGCCGTCAGCGCCTTTGCCGACGGCGAGCACCCGCTGTGGAAGGGCCAAAAGTTCCCCTCGCTCCGGCTGCGGGCTCGCGACCTGTGGAGTGGCCGATACGGCGCCGAGACGGGCGCTTTCACGCTGCGTCGGCCGCACACAGACGAGCGCCATGACGAGCGCGTGAGCTCCGCGAGGGCGGCCGCGCTCGCCGCGCTCGCCGCGGCAGACGAGGACGGCACACCCGTCGAGCCGCGCACGCTCGCCACGGATCTCGAGGTCGCCGCTGAGCTGAGTGGCGCCCGACACGACGCTGAGCTGCGTGGCGCCCGACACGACGCTGAGCTGCGTGGCGCTCCTGCCCCGTCCGATCGGAGCGCCGTGTCGGGCGTTCCTCGCGCGCCGCGAGGCTCCATCTGTGGCGTGACCGACCACTACGAGTGGTGGCGGGAACGAGAGTACGCACCCTCTGCGGGCAAGCCGTTCTTCTGGACGCTCGATGACGTGACGACGCACACTCTCTTCTTCGATGACAACATCCACAACGACCCCGACGATTCGATCGTGGCGGTGCGCGCTCGCCGCGACGCGTCCTCGCCCTACCACCCGCTCTCAGGCGACGCGACGCGCAAACTGCACGGGCTGATGCTGCGCAAGGTGCCCACTATCAAGCCCATCCTCGAGCGCGGCTGGTTCCTCGAGCAGCTCGCCGCCTCCGAGGCGAAGCTGGCGGCGATGCGCAGTGCCGAGGTGGACGGCGGCGAGCGAGATGATGGCCTCCTCGCTGAGATTCGCGCGATGCTGCCTTGCGCTTAAAGGTGCGACCGTTGCATGCGGGAACAGTTATAAAAATACTTAAGTTTGCGGCGTCGCCGTTACAAGCCGCCGCCCGAGGCAGCCACACCCAGCCCCTGTGCCCGAGGCCTCTCTTTTGAACTCGTCTCCACCGAACGGCATGTTCGCGCAGGATGGGCAAATCGATCGCATCGTCGCGAAGCTCAAGCAGTTTCTTGGCGACAGTTCGGACAACTTGAAGAAAGCGTTCGACTTCATCGACAAAGACCGGAGCAACGCGCTGTCGCAAGATGAGTTCGTGGTCGTCCTCAAAGAGGCTGGGATCACTTTGCCGCCGCATATGCTCACGGCTGTGGTGTCGCGCTTCGACCCAACCGGCGATGGTTCCATCTCGATTCCAGAATTCATGGCCTTCATGAATGGCAACACCGACCAGATGGAGGCGCTGCGCAGCTCTGCATCCCCATCCAAAAAGGGACACCCCCTTAACCCTTCCCCACCCAACAATTCGCAACGCCAGCAGATGAGCTTGTTCGCTACTCAGCCGCGCTCGCGCGCCGCTGCCCGCCCCGCGACGAGCGGAAACGGCTCCACCTTTGAGGTCTTCCTGTCACGCATGGATGGCGACATTGAGTCCCGTCGTAGGACGTCCTTTGTCCGCGAGCTACAAAAGGACCCGCGCTTCGAGTCGCGCATGCTGGAGCCAGCGAAGCCAAAGTTCCAACTCGTCGAGCTCGGCAACGGCCCCATCATCAAGACGGTGAATGCGAGGCGCACGGGTCTTGAGACGGGGAGGTCCTTCAAGTGGGGGCCACTGGGCGGCTACTACTGAAAGTCGGCTCCGAGAAATCCGACCGACAGGGCATGCGTTCTTCGCCGTGTTTGCAGCGTCCTGAGTGCCATACGTAGAGCGAGTACGTGCAATAAACGGTGTGCTGTGAATTCTCCCATTGCGGGTTCAGCGGGTTGCATGCAGCGTGTGAGACTCGGGTGGCAAGAACTTCGAAGCAGTTCGAAGACCCTTTTGTGCAATGATTGGGCAGCCAATGCTTCCCGACCAACGTAACACGATAGCGGCGCAATGTTTGCAGGCAGTCCATCGTGGCAACCTCTCGCGTAGCGGCCGCTTCAAGCTTGGCGGTAAGCCCTATTCGGCTGCTCAGCGGCGGCGGCTCGAGGATGCCCTTTCAGTGGCTGTCAACGCCTCGCTCGGCCTTGAGCCGCATCAGCGGCTCGCCTTCGTCGCGCGGCACGTCGCATGCCAGAATCACAACCGGCCGCCGCCCGAGGCGCCCGCGCGCACTGGCAAGCTCAGCGAGCAGCAGCGTGTGGAACTGGAGGCGCTCATGGCGGCGGTGCGGCTTGCCGTGAACGAGTGCAACACGATGCGTGGGCTGCCGCTGCGCAACGTGGCGGAGCACCTGTTCGCGCAGCACATAGTGCTGCGCAATCATCTGCGGTACGCCTCCGCCTCCGCCGCCGCAGCCAGCAAGAGCGAGATCCGCTGCGCCGGGCGGCGACTCGGAATGCGCGGCGGCGCGGCGCGGCATCCGACGATGCAGTTCATCAATCTGCCAGAGCCGCCGACGCTGCCTGAGATCAAGGAGGCGGAGGTGCGGCGCGAGGCGGCGGAGCGCACCGACCCGGTCACCATCCGGGCGCGCGAGGCAGCCAAGCAGGCCTTCGCCAAGTACGACAAGGACCTGTCAGGCGCCATCGACTCAGCCGAGCTCTTCGCTTGCCTGATGGCGATGGGCGAGGTGCCCGGCGTCTCGCTCATCGAGCAGCAGCGGTACCTGAGCGTCGAGTTCGCGAAGGCGGATGCGGACGGCAGTGGCTCCGTCGACTACGACGAGTTCGTCACGTTCTACGTCAAGGTCGTGCGCGCGCAAGAGGCCGAGAGAGCGGCGCGCGCCGCCTTTGCGCGCTTCGACACGATCGGGGACCACAAGATTGAGAAGAGCGAGCTGTTCCAGGTGCTCGTCGACCTGGGGATGGCGACGGGCGACACAAAGGAGGAGAAGGAGCGCAGCCTCGAGGAAGAGTTTGCAAAGGCCGACGCTGATAAGAGCGGGTACGTGGACTTCGATGAGTTCATCGCCTTCTACACGATGATGCGCAAGCGCCTGTGGGGCGCGGAGCTGCAGCACAAGAAGCGGGTGCTCAAGGCGAAAGGCGAGCAGCGGCGCGCGCGCTCGCAGACGTACGTGCACGACGAGCCCATCTTTGAGATGCTTCGCCTCGGCGACGTCAAGCTCCTCTCCGCGCGTTGGTGGCTGCAGCACTCGGGCTACGAGCGCTATGAGAAGGCAGATCGGACCGGGCGCAAGCTCTCGGTGTGGACACCGAAGCGCGACGCGCTGTTGCTGCCCTGCCGCCAGCTGCTCGAGGCTGAGTCGCCCGAGGCTTACGTGAGCGTCGAGGCGTTGGAGCTGCTCCAGAGCGGATTCCTGACGACGCTCCGCCTCACCCGAGGCGCCGAGAAGAATGGGGTGGGCGCGCTGCCCATCGTAGTGGCGAGCCACTGCTGGGCCAGCGTGGGCGTGGCCGACCCGCACGGCGTCACGCAGCAGGCGCTGGCCGGGGAGCTGGCGCGCCACATGGGCGCGTATGAGGCGTGGGGGTACGATGACATGGGCATCTTCTTCGATTGGAGTTCTATCTACCAAGACACGGTGGACGTGCCGGAGCGCTCGCCCACGCAGGCAGAGTCGGCAGAAAGGGCGCTCAGCCAGATGGCTTTGCTCTATGCGCACAAGCAGACGACGGTCTACGTGGTGAGCCCGGCACACTGTGAGCCGCCGCGCCTCTCGCGCGGCTGGCCCTGTTACGAGGAAGCTCTTTGTCGCCTCTTCAAAGAGAGTCCGCAGCCCACGCGTTACCGGCTCCCACACGCAGCACCCACAAACATTTGGGCAAAGGTAGTCCATGTGGGCGTGGAAGACGAGGTGGCGGCGCTCGGAACGCAGCGACCGCCGATGGCGCCCTCACGCTTCATCCAGGAGCTGTCGACGAAGGTGTTCACGCGCGAGGCCGACCGCGACAAGGTGCTTGCCGACTATCGACGCACCCTTGAGATAGGGTTCGGGGGCGTCGAGCGGCTCGCGTTCGCACGGCGCGGCTGGGCCGACGAGGAGCTCGAGGAGCTCGCGCTTGTGCTCAAGGAGGTCGACTGCCCGCACGTGCGTGAGCTCGACCTCTCTGCCAACGACATAACCGCCGAGGGGCTCAAGGTCATCGGCGCGCTGCACGCCCTCGAGATTCTTCGGTTGAGTGACTGCTCATGGTTGCAATCGCTGCCCGAATCGCTCATCGAGCTGCACATGCTGCACACGATCAAGCTCGACGGGTGCATTGGCCTCTCGGCGCTGCCAGCGACCTTTGCCAACATGGCCTCCCTTCGTACGCTCGATGTGACGCACTGCCTCAGGCTCCTCAATCTGAATGGCGACGCGCTCAAGATGCTGCCATCGGCGGTGAATGTCATCACCGAGAGGAAGGAGAAGACGGACAAATTGAGCAAGTCGACTCCCGATTCTTGAGGGTTCATGTGCATTATGGGGGGGAACGACGTACAACCCTACAACGATTCCAAACGATTTAACGTCGTAGTCCGTACTTTATATCACAGTGAATGCGAGAAAGACAGTAATAACCTCTTTGATCTCACTGACAAAGCGCCCGGCCCAAGTCCCTCAATCGCGCAGCACACCGCGGTCAATACACGACCAGTGGCGACACAACCCCACAAAAAAAAACACAATGGACAAAGTCCCCCTTCCCCCCCTGCGAGTCGGTAAACCGGGTCCGGGACGTTCCGGTCGCATGCACGTAGAGTTACGTCAAGCGCCGTCCCGGTGAAAGGGCGCGCGGAGTCCCCGCGCGCGAGTCGAAGAGTGTTTGTCCAGTGGTGACATCTAAGAACCTCTATCGGACTTCGACCCGCTCCAGAGAGGTCAGGTCTACACGCCGGACCCTCTAAGCGGCATGCAAGGGGTCCTGGAGCCAGGGGCTCCCGTTCCCATGGTAGCGAGTGGTAAGTCAACGATCTTCAACGATCCCTGGGCGAACCCCAGAACAGGTGCCGGAACCAAGGCACCACCAGAGGCCCCGCCGTACGACGAGAACTCGTACGAACCGGAGGATACGGAGGACGGCTCGTCCTTCCAATGGCGCGGCTCGCCCAGCGAGTTCCGCCGCGAACCGCAGGTTCGGGATCCCAGTGCGGGTCAACATGCTGACAATTTATGGGCAAAAACAATGCACAAGGATGGTTCGGGCATACGGTCGCGCCGCTAGACGCCCGTGTCGTCGCGCATGCCTCTATTCACACCAAGCGCGGAAAAAGAGATTCGTCATTATTTCGTTCGCCATAAAAAAGATGCTTCGTGCAAGGGGAACACTGCCTGCGCGTGCCACCCGGCGCTCTAGATGGCTGAAACTGCTCCGGTCGACTGTCAAGGCGTCGGGTTGAATGCCTCACTGCTGCAGCCGCGCCGCGCTCGCATCCAGTTCACCTCAGTCGCCGCTGTCGCTGCACCTCTGATGCTGGCAATCGCGGGCTCAGCACTCACGCCACTTCCTTGCGCATTCTCACTGGCGGGCGTCCCTCTCGGCACAGTCGTGCTGCTGTGCATCGGTGTCGCCAATAATTACACGTGCGTGCTCATGGTGCGCGCCGCCTCGCGGCTCGGAGTGAGCGGCTACGAGGAAGTCGTGCTCGCTGCGGGCGGCAGGCCCGCCTTGCGATGGTGCCGAGTGGCGCTGATACTGCTGCTGTTTGGAACCATTGTCGGCTGCCTTGCCACCATCCAGGAGACGGGCACACGGGCCATGAGAGAGCTGTCCAGGCAGGTCTTGCTAGAAGGCTATGTGAAAACAGGCAAGGCAGTCCAGTGGCTTGCCTTGGACCCGGTCGGTCGAATCGCCCTGATCGTGAGCCTGACGATCGTCGTGCTGCTCCCGCTCTCGATGGGGTCGCTCGGCGAGATGCAGTGCGTCTCCGTGCTTGGCGTGGCGCTGATGGCCGTCATTTCCGTGTACATGGTGGCCTCGGCCGCGTTGCTGGGGGACGATGACATGTCGCTGATCGTCAGCATGCCCAAGGGCAAACTGGCGCTGTCGGAGGCGGCGTCCACCTTTAGCTACGCGTTCTATGTGCAGCCGTGGGTCGTGCCGCAGCTGCGCATGCTGCCGCCGGGCGAGCAGGGCGCGTCGACCGTCGTGGCCGCAATCCACGTCATCTTCGTCATCACTGGGATCGCGTACCTGTGCGTAGGCCTGGGAGGCCTGTTCTTTTTTGGCGATGGGTTCGTGCCGCAGGACCTGGTGCAGGGCTTGCGCGGGAGCGTGAGCGGGCCGCTTGCGGGCGTCTTCTGCACGTACTCCATCCTCTGCTTCCCTCCGAACGTCGTTCCGCTGCGCGAGACGCTCGTGAGATTGTATCTCGAAACACCTCCTCGACTCGAGATTGCGCCTTGTCTCGAGCACATTGCGTCGATGTTCACGCCGCGTCTGGTGATCACCGAGAGCGCGAGCGAAGCTCTGGCGCCGCAGCCGCCAATGAACTCTCCAGACTCTTCAGAGGAGGCCGCGCTCCCGCCGCCGATACAGCCCTCGCCCAGCTGGGCCAGCGCTGTAGTACATACTGCCGGCGGAAGTACGGCGGTACTACCACCGCTGCAGAACATGGTGCTCACGACGGCCCTTGTCGGCGGAGCGCTCGGGGTCACCGCCGTCCTTCCGAATGCGAGCGCGCAGATCTTTGCTCTGACAGGCGCGACGGGCGTCTGCGCGATCGGCTACATCTTCCCAATCTACGCCTTCTGGTGCTTGCCCGAGCCCCTCGGTGGCGCTCGAAGCCCCAGCATGCAAGTGCTCACTACGGCGCCCTCTCCTCCCCACAGGTGCTTGCCTGAGGTCCTCGGTGGTGCTCGAAGATCCACGCCGGCTGACCGCTGGACACGACGCCTCTGCTTGTGGCTCACTCAGCGTGTGTGGCCAGCCTGCGTTCTCTGCCTCGGGTGCGCTGTCTCCATCCTCACATTAATCGCCGTGGCCGATCAGTGGAAGCATCCTTCCGATATCGCGGGCACGTGCGCGGCACCGGACTATCATCTTAGTAACGGCACACATGAGGCGTGAGAAGGCGTCGATTGAGTGTGCAGATCTCACGGAGATCAGATCGAGTGTAGAGCAGGTGACAAGTGGCCTGTTCCCTTGTGGCCTGTTCCCAGGCCCACTTCTGCTCCGGGCTGCATGCAATGCACATGTCTGTCTAAAACAGTGTAATATTTGTCGAACGGACCTCGACCAGATGGAGATGCGAACAGTTTCTCATATTATACACACGATCGCATGAAGTGAACCATGAACGTGACTGTTGACTTCCCCGTGGGCATACTCAGGGCAGTCGGTGCCTCGGGCCAAGCCAACTACATCTGTGGCAGCGCCTCAGCACCCCACACGCGCAATTTTCATAGACTGCAACCTTGTTTCGTTCATTTCCGATTTCTGAGGAATTCCGCGCCGAGGAAAATTCCGCGAAGAAGCGCTCGAAAAGCCGAGTGAGAGAGGTCGCTGATGCAAGCTCTGCCGAGCGACTGCTTGCTCCACGAGAAGCACGTCGTGCTGACGCCCAACCGTGGCGTCACCCAACTGACACTCCTCGGGGACCAGAGCTGCTCATACATGCTCATCTTGTGTGCGCACCAGCTCACCAGCCGAATTACCCTAAACATAACAGCAAAACTTGACGGCATAGATGCGCTCAGTCTCACGCTCGGCAACCGGTCTGACTGGACGATCTTCGACCGACAGATCTTTGACCGCACGCAGAGCATTCCTCAGTCCATCACCTACGATGAGTCACTGGGGAAGTCGCTCGTCGCACGGCTGCAGCTTGAGGGCAAGGCATCCTCATCCACTTCGCACATGAGTGTTCGATACGAGTGCACGCCGGTTCCGGACGAGACCTTCACAGCGGCGAACTTCTGGCTCGCCATGCTGTTCCGCTTCGGAACTCCCGTCGCTATCTTTTGTGTTGTGGCTCGACTGGTGCTGCGGCGCAGACGAAATCGTTTTCGACGTCATCGTGTGACCATCCAGCCTCCGTACGAGACACTGCAGGAGGATGCAGAGGTGGTAGTGGCGACGCTCGCGATGCTGCCTTTGATATCTTACCGCGAGCTGCGGGAGGAGTGCGACGCAGGCCAGAGGAGCGGCGCGGCGGCCAGCAGAGAGGGAGCCGAACACGCCGATGCGACGGCGGCAGAGAGTGCCGATGGTTCGAGCTGGGGCGGAAGCGCTCACCTCGATGCTTGGTTCTTTCCTGATGCGGACTCGCTGGCGCAAGAGTGCGGCATATGCCTCGACCGCTTCAAGGACGACCAGCTCCTCCGCGTGCTTCCTTGTCGCCACTTCTTCTGCGCCGAGTGCATCGAGCGCTGGTTTGAGACACGTGGCCTCAACGGGCAGCTCGCCACGCGTGGCCTGCCCTGCCCGATGTGCAAGGCGGACGCCACGGAGGACTTGTTTTCGAACAGGCCAGGTCTAGAGAATCAGTGTGTGGAGTCGAGGTGATCACAACCAAATAGCAAATTGAGTGGGGCAGGCGGGGAGTCGCCTGCATCGCCCGCGTCGTCCGCCTCCGGCATGCAGCGGCGCCGCCTCGGCGGGCATCGATCGGGCGCCACGCGACCTCAAAAGAAATGAGAGATTTCTCCCTTTAACCATGCGAAATCTCTCAGAATTTGACTTGACTTGTCATGAGGACTTGACTTGACTTGGCTTGACTTGACTTGTGATGAGGGTGTCGAGGGCGTCCTCGGTCGGCTCCTCCGGCGAGCGAGCGAGCGCAACATGCGAACCGTCTTGATCGCCGCGACCGTGACTTTCGCGGCTGCGGACGTTTTCGTATCTCCGACCGGCAATGACGCCAATGAGGGCACTTCGCCCAGCAGCGCGGTCGCCACTCTGCAACGCGCAGCGGCGGCCGCTCGGGCCACTCGCTCCACGGTGGTCCACGTTGCGAGCGGCACGTACAAAGGCCCACTGACGCTGAGCAAGGAAGACTCTGGCGTGCAGTGGCTGGCCGCAGGTCCCGACGTGCGTGTGAGCGGCGGCGTCGAGCTCAACGCATGGACTCCATCCGCCATGGGCCCCAACATTGTCATGGCTGACGTGACTGGCCTCGAGGGCAGGCAGGATCGTCATCTCTACGTGGGCGGTGTGCGTGCGCGCCGGACGCGCTACCCGGAGACGGCAGCCCGTTCGCTCTTTGCGGGCGCTCGGATGACTGATGACGGCTTTGTGTTGTCGCATGCCTCGATGGTCGCCGCCCCTCGTGGGCCGTGTGAAGGGCCATGTGAACTGCCATGTGCCGCCGACCACGGCTCATCAATGCCGTGCTGTGGCCAGGGTGGAGACCCCGTCGACCCACAGTACCAGTGCCCGGCATCGGCTCCATTCTGCACTGACTACGTTGAGAACGTGCAGTGGGGCACGTGCCAGCAGACGCCGCCGCCAGCGCCCACGCCACCGACGCCGTGGCCGCGCGGTGGCCTAGGGGTCGAGTTCGTCTACCCGCAGTCCACGTCGCCTTGGACGGAGCCGAGGTGCGCGGTGCTTCGGCGCAACGCGACGCACATTGAGATGATGCAACCGTGCTGGCGCAACCTGGTGCACAAGGCGTGCGACCAAGGGGCCAAGGGCCCACCAGACCTCGCGGGCGCCGTGACGGGTGCGAGGCCGGTGGGCTACAAGGGGTATGTGGTCGCCGGCTTGGGAGCCCCTCTGGAAGGCAGCGGCTACATTGAGAACGTGGGGCCCTCGAGCACCATGGAGCCCGGCGACTGGGCCCTCGACGAGATCGTCGAGCCTGGCAAGCGCAGGTGGAGGGCTTATTACGCGCTGCGGGCTGGAGAGACGGTGACGAGCGTGCGGGCGATGATGCCAACGCTCTCCGTGCTGCTGAATGTGAGCGGCGGCGCGCGCGACCTCGGCTTCGTCGGGTTCGCCTTCGAGTACGCCACGTGGCTGCGCCCAGGCCAGGCCGACGGTTACGTCGAGCAGCAGACGGGCTGCGGCACCGTGGGCACCAATTACAGCTCGAATTCGGATTGCAACAAGGACTACTTCTGGTCCGTCAAGTCGCCGGGGAATGTGCTCGTGCAAGACGCGACCAACGTGTCCTTCGTTGGGTGCGAGTTCTCCAAGCTGGGTGGCTTCGGGCTCGACCTCTCGCGCACCGTCGGCTGCGTCATCGACGGCTGCTACTTCCACGACATCTCGGGCTCCGCAATCCAGATCGGCCAGTTTCAGGATGCGCTGGCTGCGCCGCTCGATCGCGACAACGTGGTGCGGAACACGATCATCGTGCGCGCCGCGGCGGAGTACTCCGGTGCCGCGGGCCTCAACGTGGGCTACACGGTCGGCACGCTGCTCGAGCACAACGACGTGGGGAACTTGACCTATGGCGCCATCTCGGTCGGTTGGGGTTGGTGGCGCCACGTGTGCGCGACGTGCACCAACGCGGCGAACAACACCATCCGGTTCAACCGCGCGCATGGGTACAAACAAGCGCTCAACGACGGCGGCGGCATTTACATGCTGGGGCCCCAGAATGGCAGCCTGATCCACGGGAACTGGGTCTACGATCAGGGCACCGCAAGCTCAGGCGCGCTCTATCCCGACGAAGGCTCCGCGTACTCGACGTGGTCCGGCAACGTCGTCACGAACATCCATGGCTCCAAGTGGCTGCATCTGTGGACGAGCTCGATCCACGACGTCGTGGTCCGCGACAACTTTGCGGATACGGACTATTACCAGAACTCGGGCACCAACTGCCCGATGATCAACAATACCGTGTTTCAGCCAGGCTCGCCTCCAAGGGATGCGCAAGAGATCATGGACTTTGCGGGGGTGCCAAAGGGGCACAGATGGGCCTCGGTGCTGCTGAGATGATGGAGCCGGGAACGGCCGAGACTCAAGCAAGAGGGAAGGAGAGCGGAGAGAGAGGCCCTCGAGTGCGCTGGGCGTTGGCATGGCGTGAACCCGTGACGTGGAAGCGATAGGCGTAACCGGGGCCTCGACTACGCGTCTAGAACGCAGCGGAAATGATGAGGTGACTCAGGTCGCGCCGGCGCGGCGACGGGCGCCCGCGTTGAGTTGGAGCTGTGAGGAACTGTGAGCAGGCCACAGGTTAAAGGTACAGTAGGTATAGCGAAACGTATGGTACACATGAGCCACCCCTGACCACATACACACATCAGTGCCGGCACACTTGCACCTGCGGAGAGGCACACCGCAGACCGCTCTGACAGACCCAGGCCTCCGCCGGAGCCCGCACGCGGCTGCCCCTCGGCATGCGCCATGCGGCCCGCCGTCAGCGCAGCGTCGACAGGTGCTCGAGCGTCGCTCACTTGAAGACGGCGACGGTGAGCGGCACCTCCCTCAGATGCACCTGGAAGAGGCCGCCACCCATCTCCATCGCGCCGACCACCTTGAGCTTGGTGCCTGGGTAGAGCAGGACCTCCGCCTCGCTCGCTACGCCCTGGAACGCCGAGTAGCGCTGGAGGTCGACGCCGTGCACGATCTCGATCATGAAGACGGTGCGCACGCCGCTGGTGCCGAGGAACATCGGGTTCGTCAGCGTCTGCAGCTGCTTGGTCGTCGACGAGAAGGCCCACCACCAGACCTCCTTGTCCTTGGGGTACTGGGCGCGCAGGTCGACGCCCTTGACGCCGCGCCAGACGGAGCCCGTGTACTTGGGCAGCTTGCTGCGCGCCGTCAGCATCAGCTGCAGGTACGGGAAGAAGGGAATGAGGGCGGAGCGGTCGCGTGTGCGCAGCAGCCGGTTGAGCTTCGGGTAGAAGTCGCTCTGTGCCGTGTACAGCCACAGCCCGCCCGCCTCGTCCGCGTCGAGGCCGTGCGGATCGGCCGCGGCAAGCTGCGCCCCCGCCTCACTCGCCATGAAGGCGTGCGCGTCGATGTCTTCGACGCCGCTCGCCGCCGCCGCGTCCATGAGCGACAAGCGCACGCACTTCATCACCCCCGTGATCGGGCCCATGAGCTCGAGCGGCTCATCGGCGACGTCGGCGATGCGTGCCTGCTGGGCCACCTTGTCTGCCTCAGCCCTCTGCGCGGCCGGCGCGTGGATGCACTGTCCACACTTGTTGAGAAGGTTGTGGAAGAATGCTGCCCTGTCCTCCGCCGCCTTCGCGGCCGCCGCCTTCTCCGCCGCCGCCTTATCGGCCGCCGCCTTGTCGGCCACCGCCTTGTCCGCCGCCGCCTTCTCGGCCGCCGCCTTCTCGGCCGCCGCCTTCTCCGCCGCCGCCTTCTCGGCCGCCGCCTTCGTGGCCGCCGCCTTCTCGGCCGCCGCCTTCGCGGCCGCCGCCTTGTCGGCCTCCGCCTTGGCCGCCTCCGCCTTCCAATCCCTGTTTCGAAGCGCACGGGCGAACGCACGTGTCGGCGCAGAGCAGTGGCGCCCAGCACGGCGCGCCATCGCATGCAATCGGTCGCCATGAGGAAGCGCGAGGGCACAGCTTGGGAAGATGGCAAGGCAGTCAGTGGCAGTGGCGGCAGCAGCGCCCTCGCCGAGGACGACGGCGTGGGGCGACGGCGTGGGGCGACTGCACGCTGTCGGCGCTGAGCAGTGGCGCCCATCACGGCGCGCCCTCGCATGCCATCAGGAAGCGCGAGGGCTTGCGAAGGGTGGTCGTGAAGACGGCAAGGCAGTCAGTGGCAGTGGCAGCAGCGTGTGGCGCGGCCGGCGCGGCCAATCGCAGCCGCGACGAGTCGCAAACCAGGCCGCGAGTCCGCCGCCGACGCCCGACGTGCCCACCACGGCGCGTGGGAGTGGCCCGTGCGGACTCCGTCCTAAAATCTTGAGGATGTGCGATCGCGACTCGCCGTGTGGCCCCATGGGGGATGCGCTGCGTCCTCTCGGCCTCATCCCATGACGATTGGCCGCCATTCGTTCGCCGAGCGGCCGAAAACCCGTGGTCCGCGTGCGCCCAAGACGGCGCCTCTGCACATCCGCTCGGCAGCGCTGGGCAATCAGTGTGCATGCGCGCGGCGTACCGAGGCTCGCTGAGGAGCGCCACGACCTCGCTCTTGCCATTCTGCCGTGCCCAGTCGATGGCCGTCTTGCCGTACTTGTCTCGAAGCGTCGGATCGGCGCCCCCTTCGAGAAGGCGCTTGGCGATCGCGAGGCGGCCGTCGCGTGCCGCGCAATGCAATGCTGTCTGATCGGAGTTGCTCTAAAGACAAACGAGAGGCCAAACGGAATGACTACATGCAAGCGGACCCATCGCATGTGCTGGGGGAGGGCATGCTCGAGGCTTACCTTGGCGTTGACCTCGATGGCCTCGGCCTCGAGGAGGAGGCGGACGCACCCTTCGTGCCCGTTGTATGTGGCATATAGCAGAGCTGTCATTCCGTTCTGTGGCAAATGCAGCACACGCGGCGTCATCGAGTGCCAGAGCACGCGAGGAGCGTGGGCGAGCACGCGGGGGTGCGGCGCGCGCCATGCGACGAGGACGCGTGTGCCAAGCTCGGCGGGGCGGCGGGGTGGCGGCGCAGCCAGCGCGGCCGCGCGCTGTACAGCGAGCTCTGGGGAAAATGGCGCCGTCTCGGGCGAGCGCGGCGGCGAAAGCAGCAGAGGCGGCGAGGACGCGGGCGCCCACGCGAGGCACATGCGGCGGCGCACCAAATCAGGATTGTGCCAGTTGACGTTCCCTCCAAGGCCGATCAGCCGCGTGAGCTCCGCCTCGTCGCCATCCCATGCGGCCTCGTACACGGCCTTGCCCATCGAGTCGCTCATCGCGTCCGCCGCGCTCTACAGGCCTTCGCCCGCTCGGACACCTGCGCATTCGGGGGGGGGCACGCGCGGCTCCGCGGTGACGCTCGGGAGGCGGCGGCGCGCACTCCGTCGCGGCGCGGCGCGTGCAGCGCGCCCACACGCCCCTCGGAGCTCGGGTGGCCGCGGCAGCCGTGGCGCGAGGGCGCGTCGCGGACGCTCGCAGCGACCACGGCGCGCAGTCGAGGCTGCCGCAACGCCTGGCTCCCGAGGCCCCGAGCAGCGTGGTGTGGGCGTGCGAAGCAGCGGGCGAAGCAGGCCATCGGGCTCGACGAGGGCATTGGGTAATGCGCGCCCGCACGAGGGGATTGCCGAACTCACGTCCACCTTTGGCATTGACTTTATACATGTACCAGAGCTGGTACCGTCAACTTTTGGGGGCCCACACCTGTGAAACGTTTTGTGCAACGTCTGTGAAGAGCCCGTGTGGGCGCGCGCGGTGTGAGGTGGGCACATGGCCCTCGAGCGCAAAACGTCGTGCCAGCAGACGCCGCCGCCAGCGCCCACGCCACCGACGCCGTGGCCGCGCGGTGGCCTAGGCGTCGAGTTCGTCTACCCGCAGTCCACGTCGCCTTGGACGGAGCCGAGGTGCGCGGTGCTTCGGCGCAACGCGACGCACATTGAGATGATGCAACCGTGCTGGCGCAACCTGCTGCACAAGGCGTGCGACCAAGGGGCCAAGGGTCCACCAGACCTCGCGGGCGCCGTGACGGGTGCGAGGCCGGTGGGCTACAAGGGGTATGTGGTCGCCGGCTTGGGAGCCCCTCTGGAAGGCAGCGGCTACATTGAGAACGTGGGGCCCTCGAGCACCA